>Ga0105092_10000630_pt1 | contig 18383 bp, 12 predicted proteins | sample PPLLak2March2015_FD_87021 | JGI IMG/M metagenome (GOLD analysis project Ga0105092, IMG submission 87021) | Freshwater sediment microbial communities from Prairie Pothole Lake near Jamestown, North Dakota, USA - PPLs Lake P7 Core (1) Depth... | ecosystem: Environmental > Aquatic > Freshwater >... | reverse complement strand
TACTTAATTCCCAATCCGCCAGCGGTCGCGAACAGTCAGCAAAGGAATTAAGTTTCGTGTCCCCGAAATCACGGCGTACCAAGACATCGCATTTCGGGGACATGATACTTAATTCCCAATCCGCCAGCGGTCGCGAACAGTCAGCAAAGGAATTAAGTTTCGTGTCCCCGAAATCACGGTGTACCAAGACATCGCATTTCGGGGACACAAAACTTAATTCCTTTGCAAACGGTCCGGTTCAGGTTAGCGGCGTGGGAATTAAGTATTATGTCCCCGAAATGCCCGAAATGCGGTCGAGGACACTGGTACGAGTCAGCACCCTGGCAGTTGTTGTGCTGTTGTGCTTGTCCGCAATTTTGCTTGGACAGACCACGTCCGAGTTGATTCGAAAAGCGCTCGAGACGTACCAGAGAGGCGACCTCGCGACCGCTATCGTCACCTTGCGCCAGGCCGCCAAGGCAGATCCAACAGATCCCTACACGAAGCTGTATCTGGGTCTGTTTCTTTACGAAGAAGACACCAAAAGCCTTGAAGCCCAACAACTGCTGGAATCCGTGGCCGATCGTTTCGCCGACAACCCCGAGGTCCAGGTAAAGCTGATGGACTCCTACCTCGCCCACGGGCAGAAGGCCAAGGGACTCGCTCAGCTGCGCAGGCTTGAACCGGCTGCATCCGCCAATGAGCAACTCGCTTTTCAACTCGCGTATCTGCTGATTCGGTATGGACTGACCGACGCGGCGAGAGAACATACCGAGAGAATCGCCGCCCGAATTGCTCCGGAAGGGGGCCAACCCAGCGCGACGCCGGACCGCCGGCTGGGCGAAGTCCGTTTCCTCCAGGGGCTGGTTGCGGCCGCCCAGGATCGTAAGGCGAACGCCCTGGCATCGCTACAGGCCGCCGACAAACAGGACTTCCCGCCCAGGGATTCCTACCAGATGCTGATCCTGGCGGACGCCCTGTATCAATTGCAGGAAACCCGCCTCGCGTCGCAGGCCTACCAGGAATACTTGAAACACCACACGGAGGACGTGGATGCCCGCTTCCGGCTGGGACTCACGTACTATGCGTCGGGGGCTCTCGACGCTGCCCAGGCCGCTTTCGAGCAGGTGCGCGGGGCCAACCCCCAGTACCCGGAAGTGAACTACCAGTTGGCCGAAATCCTCTTTTCCAAGAACAACCTGGACGAAGCCGAACAGACCTTGCGTGCGGAGATGGAGAGGAACCCCGGATGCGGCCCCTGCATGGCGAAGCTCGCGCGCATCCAGCATCAGCGAGGCGAGACCGAACTGGCCGAGAAGTCGTTGGAGGCGGCCCGTGAAATCGCCCCGGATTGGGCGGAAACACACCTCGTTGCCGGCCTGCTGGCCAATCGAAAGGGTAACTACGAGGAGGCAATCAGGGAATTGGAGATCGTGGCGGGCAAGCTCCCCGGCTTCGCGACCGCGCATCTGCAGCTTTCTATCGCCTATTCGCGCGCCGGGCGTGCGGAGAAGGCCAAGGAACACCGGGATATCTACAATCGCCTGATTCAGGAGCAGAAAGACGCGGTCAGCGCCGCGGTGAAAGACGAGCGGAAACCGCGCCCGTGAGGCCGCGCTGGTCCCACTTCCTCGGGGGAGGGATAACAGTTGACTATTTCGCCACTTCCGCACTGGCTGGTCATTGCCTACCTCGCGGTCCACACGACCTACATCCTGATCGGACGCTATCGCCCGCCACGCCCCTCTCGGATCCTCCTGACAAACCTCTTTCTTAGCGTGCTGTTTGTCGTCCAGATTGTCCTGCTGAATTCCTCCTCCCTGCCGGCCAATAGCGTGTTCACGACCCTCGCGCTATGGTCGCCGATTGTTTTTTTCTGGTGGGCCTACTTGTGGGCGGGACATACACTGTGCGCTTGCTACCCGCCGGGTTTCTCGTTCGATCCGGGTCTGATCAAAGCGGAGGGCAAGTATTTCGGGCAGCTCAGCCTGCGGCTGGCTGCAGCTGACCGGCCCTGGCTTAACGACCTCTTTCACCTGCTCTACAACACGTATTATTTGTACACGCTGTTGCTTGGCGTGTATTTGCACGCGGTCGGCCGGTTCGCAGAGTTTCAGGCTGTCATGCTGGCAGTAGTCCTGGGCTATGCGGCGGCGTACAGCATCTTTCCTCTCGCGCCCGTCTGGGGACCCCGCTGGGGATTGGTTTCGGCCGGGCTTCTGGCTGAATCCAGGCAGAGGCTGTCGGGGTCCTGGCTGACTCGTGCAACCAATCGCCTGATGTGGGAAGGGCTGGCGCACAGGGGGTGCGCCTTCCCCAGCGCTCACGTCTCGACCGGCGTCATTTTCGTCGTCTGGAGCTGGAGGATTTGGGGGGTTGAGGCGGGCATCATCGCCTCGCTGGTTGTCTTTGGAATGGCCCTGGGCGCGGTTTATGGCCGGTACCACTACGTGCTGGATGTCATTGCCGGGGCGCTGCTGGGGTTGATCTGCCTGCTGGTTGCAGACAATCTGATTTAGTCATGGCAAGGGTTCTGCCAACCGGGCCGAAAAGCGGCGGATTCTGAACAGCGAATCCGCCCTACGACTGATTGCCTTCGCATGCCGAGCGGTCGTAGGGCGGATTCGCTGTTCAGAATCCGCCGGTTTTCGGCCCGGTTGGCAACAATCCATGCTGGAGCCTGGGATGGCTTACTAGTAGCTGTAATCCGTCACTCTTCTTTCGAATTCTTCCCGTGAAATCTTCCCGGCCTTCAGGTCGGTGACCAGGCTTTTCTTAACTGATACAACATGGCAAACCTCATCTTCCTCACCTGCCTCGTCCCACATCTTGAAGTTACTGCCGCCCGAGATGACCACGGTCACAAATTCGTCCGGCTTCACAATGGTCAACGAGTCGCCGTAGTTCGCGAGCGTCTCCTTCAGACTCCCCTTCATCTTCTCGACGCGGGCCAACAGCTCCTCATGCCGTTTCTTGGCCTCGGCGCGGTTTTGTTGGATCTTCTGCTGCATCTTCTCGAGTTTCTCTTTGTCGATCTCGATCTTCGGCTGGGGTTTCGGCTTAACCTGCGCCTTGGCGGTCCCGCTCTCCGTTTGGGCTTTCAGCTCCTCGGCCGCCTCAGCCATGCCCTCGCTCAACCCCTTGGCTATTTCCGCCTGGAACAACGCCGTCTCCTCGACTCCGAGCAGATCAGTAAATTCAAAACCGGTCCCAAGATCCATGTGCCCATGCAGCCTGAATGCGGACAACGGAATCACGAAAACCGCGCCTTGGCCTTGGAGGTAGAACGCATCGATCCCGCCGATGCCCCAGTCTCCTTTGCCGAAGCCTACAACGGCCGGTTCCCCGGTAGTCCTCGGCTTCTCGGTTCGCTTTAGCGCGTAACTGATCGACGTCTTCAGAATCCCCTTCATCGTCTCCAGTTCCTGACGGCTCTTTTGCTTATCGAGTGCCGGCTGTTGGGCGAACGGTTTGACCGCAACGAAAGTAAGAACGAGTAGTACGACAATTGCCGAGAGCACTATTCGACGCTTCATGGTAGTTGATGCTCCTTGTTTCAAAAGGCGTTAGTTCTGACCGCCCATCCTGAGCTCGGCGACTTCAAGCAGGGTGCTGAGCACCTCCTGCGTCTGCCGATCGCTGGCTTCGTTTTGCATGGCCGAGGCCGAAATCGTCTGGCGAATGCCCCTCAGATCCTGGGCCCGTTGGGACTGTATCGTGTCGTATAAAGAGGTGACGGAACTGGCCATCCGGCTTTCGAGCACGGTTCCCGCTGTTTGGATCCGATCCGCCAAGCGATTCTCGGTCTCAGACAACGCGGCCAGCAACATGGTTCGCTGTTGTGAGGTCAAGCCGCGGCCGTCCGTCTTCTCGATTTCGGCCCTGAGCGCGGCCAGGTATTGTTGTCGTTCGGATGCGAGCTTCTGGTCGACCCACCGCTCGAGCTCGGCTCGTACCGCTCTGACCTGGTCCTCAACCTTGGCATGGGTCACCGTTTCGGGCAAAGGTTGCCCAAACGAAAAAGCGTACACGCCGTTTTCTGCCCGGAACCGAAAATCCGAAAACGCCAAAACGCCGACCAGAAGAGCTGCGGCCAGAACTGAGGCCAGAGCCAGCTTCCATGGAAACGCGAGGCGTCTGAGTGCCTGCCAGGCATCGATCCTCTCTGCATCCGGCTGCACGAAAAAGTGTCGTGGCACGGGGACATCCTCAACCGTGCTGAGCCTGCGATGGGTCGCTTCGCAGAGAGATTGCTCTTCCCTGCACTGGGCGCAGGCGGACAAATGATTCTGCAGCCGAGCCCTCAAATCCGGCTCCAAGTCCTCAACCACCGCCCGCAGAATCAACTCTCTGACTTCTTGACACTTCTCGCTCATATGTCCCTCTTCGTCTCAAATTCCGATCCGGCGCGGAGACAGGCATCTTTTCAGGATCTCGAAGCCTCCGTACAGCCTCGATTTCACCGTGCTGAGCGGTGCCTGGACTACATCGGCAATCTCCTCGAACGTCAACTCCTGATAGAACTTCAGCTCGATGACGAGCTGCTGTTCGGGGGACAGCCGCGCCAGCGCCTCCCGTACTTTCGTGCCGGTCTCCTGCTGGAGAAACTGGTTCTCGTGCGATTCCTGGTGAGGCAACTTATGGTCAATCTGCTCACGCGATTCTTCGCTATCGATTGACCAGGTTACCCGGTTATCCCGCTTCCGCAGCCGTGACAGGCACTGATTGGCTGCGATGCGATAGAGCCAGGTCGAAAAGCTCGCGTTCTCACGAAAATTCCGAATCGACCGAAAGGCCCTGAGAAAGACCTCCTGGGTAACCTCCTCGGCATCCTCCGGATTCTGCAGCATCCTGAGGCAGAGGTTGTAGATCGACCGTTCCCACTTCAAGACAAGCCGATTGAATGCAGCGCTGTCGCCGCGCTGGCTCGCAGCAATCCACGAATGTTCGTGTGCCTGCTCCAACCCGGCTGAGCCCTTCAGCTTGCTCGAAATCGTGGTCGACCCCACTTTCCCTCTCTCTCCGAGGAATCGTCCAATTCCCTATTCCGCTAGTTTAGACTCAAGTGGGGCGAGAATAGCCGAAGGTTTATTATCCTTGAGGTGGGTCGACTGCTACTGCCGATCGTAGCTCACGGAGGTTTCCACGGTGAATTTGCGGAAGTCGAAGAATTCGTCGGTCACTTCCATCCTCATTCGCTTGAACAGAAGAAGCCGGAGGTTCCCGGTGAATTGTGTAGCAGAGGGCAGCCACACTTCACCGTTGAAGTGACGGCGCTCGAAAAAGCCCTTTGAACCCTTGTGTAGCTTGGCGACCAGCCCGAAGCCGAGGCTGACATCCTTGATTGCCTCGACCTCGAATCGAACCATCTCGTACAACTCTTCGTCGAACCAGGCGTGCCCGGCGAAGTTTCGCAGAATCTTGACCTCTTTGCTCTTTGCTTTGACACCGGGCTTTGGCTCGAATGAGAACCGTATGGCTGGCCGCCCCCCGATGATCTCTCGAGCCTCCATGGCGATATCAAAGACTCGGAATGCCTCTTCGATGGCCTCCTTCTCTTCCTGCCTCGCCTTCTCCTCGGTCTCCGCGTGGGATTTTTTCAGACGCTTTTTCTCCGCATTTGCTCGTCGCTTTTCGTAGTCGCGGTCCTGTTTCGTCGACTCGCTTTCCGACAGTCGGTTCCCATCCTTTTCGACCAGTCGTCGGTACGTCAGCGCTGGATCGGCGTTCGGAAAGATTTCGTACAACCTCGTTTCGGTTTTTTTCACCCGGCCGTTCTTATCCAAGTGCTTTTGCGAGTTCCTCTGCTGGTAGGTGTAGTTTTTCAGCAAGGTCTGGTTGATCTGCAGTCTGGACTTCACTTCGGCGACGAAGCTCGCCAAATCGGGAAGGGGCTTTACCTCCTCCTGCGCGCGCAGGGGAACCACCAGCCAATCGGCAGTCAATAGCACAAATGTGACCAAGACTAGCCTTGGGATCATATGGTGTCGCCTCTCGTCCCATCTTAGATGCAGCGCAGTCGGCGTGGTGTCACTGGAAAGTGTTGACATCCGGACCTGTTCGGGGCTTAGCTGTTGCTCCGGAGAAATCGATGCTGATCCTCAAAGTCACCTACCGAGTCCGCCTTCACCAGATCGCTCAGTATGAAGAGGTCTTCCGAACCCGCCTCATTCCGCTCATCGCAGACCATCGCCTTCAGTTCCGGGGGCTCTCCCGGGCGCTTGTCGGGAACGCCGGCGAGTATATGGAACTCTGGGAGTTCGCTTCGGCCGCCGATTTTGAAGACTCCTGGAAACGACTCATGGAAGACCCGCGGCTTGCCGAGATCTTAGCAACCACGGGTCCCATGGTTGAGGACGAGAAACATTCGCTCTTCGAGCCGGTGATCGCCGGCTCGAGTGAGGTTCAACCATCCCCGTTATTTTAGGGCAAATCGCACTGTAACGGTTACGATCACGGGGACTGCGCCCCCGTTGACGAGGGTGGGCCTGTACTTCCATTGCTTGACCGCCTCAACCGCCGCATTAACAAGCAAAGGGTGACCTCGAACGACCTCGATCTGCACTACATTGCCCTTTTCGTCAACTTCCACCCGAAGCAGCACTATGCCCTGCACCCCCGCATGACGGGCAAGCGGGGGATATGCCGGTTCCACCCTTCGAATGAGTCGCGAGGCTTGAACGTTGCCGCTGACCACAATCGGTGCAAGTTTCTGGACAGGTGGAGGTGGGGGCGGTGGTGCCGCACTCTTCGCGACTCCGCCCAGAACTCCCCCGACCAGACCGCCGGGTACTCCCCCAACGACGCCACCGGGGACCCCTCCCGGCACGCCAATGTGACCAGCCACCCGGCACGCTGCGATGGAGTAATGGGGGAAGTCCTCCATTGCCGGCGGGATCTCCGTGGGTGCCTGGAAGGAGGAGGCATCGAAGTGAATGGCCCACCCCGCTTGAGTTGACCAGTCCGCTACCGCGAGATCCGACACTCCTTGGGGCAGCGGGAGAGGTTGATTGACTTTGGTCGACTGTTGCTTCGTCCGGGAGAGCGGGTCGACCGCGACAAAAGAGGTGTACTTGGTCATCAGGCCGTAACGCAGTCCCAGATCGGTAATCTGCTCAACCCTTTCCGGTGTCTCTGCAAAAGCCCGGCCGTAATCGGAGACTGTCGCGATTCTCTCCCGTGCCCACAGGTGTCTGAGGGCGGAATAGCTGGGACGAGGCTCGGAACACGCGACGTCGATGGTCTCGGCCCACGGCCCGTTTCCCGACATCCCGCGCAGCCTGATGCGCCCCACCGCCTCCCCTCGCCACTTCCCCGAGATGACCAGCGGGCGGGAAGCGAACAGATCGGGCAACTGCCCGGGGTCCACGTCGTAAGCGTCGAAGCCTTCAAACTGCAGATCGGTCCCCACGAGAACGGGCGACGCGACATACTCGAGGAACTCGTCAGTTGCCCGCTCGGCATCCGTCTCTGCGGTGAGGACCCAGGGATGCCCTTTTCCCACTCGCGCCATCCCTTCGATCAGAAACCGGTTGACCGAAGTTCCTATGCCGAAAGCGAAGAAGTTGACGTCACCGAGGTGGGTTGCGATTAGATCAAAGACCTCCGGTTCGACGGCGACATACCCGTCCGTCGCAATCACCACCGTGCGCCCCATCGGCTCACACGGCGGCGCCAGATCAACCACTCTTTGCAGTGCGGGCAGGATCTCCGTACCGCCTCCCCCATGCTGGGTATCGATAAGACCGACGGCCGCCCGAATGTGTGCCGGATTCGCCGGAAGCGAATTCGGGCTGAGCAGCGACGACCCACCCGAGAACAGGATCACGTTGAATCGGTCCTCAGGGCGAAGTGCGTTCAGCAGATTGCCGAGCAGCCGTTTTGAGACAGCCAGCGGATAGCCTTGCATCGAGCCGGAGACGTCTACCACGAAGACGTATTCCATTGGCGCCCGCTCCTTCCTGGTTACTCGGTGGGGCGGCTGCACCATCGCCAGAAAGAATTTCTCCTCGGGCCCCTCGTAAAGCAACAGGCCGCTCTCGACTTCCTGCCCGGCCAAACGGTAGCGCAGGATGAAGTCCCGGTCTCCAGCCAGACGCTCGGTTTCCGGCAGTCGAATCGAGGCCCGGGACGCATCAGCAAACTTCGCCTCCAGGGCGTGAGACGGACAGGCGAGATCCCAGATGGGGACGCTGGTGGCCATCTCCACCCAGAGGTTGAATCCCTGCTGTGGTGGCTCCTCGCCGGAATGAAGGTAGGGACTCTGGATCCATCTCTCGGAGACCGGCGCCTCGTTACTCAACCGGTTGGAGTAGCGAGGGCCAACAACGGTTGGAAAGACGAACTCGTAGTCGTTGTCCTCAGGAACCAGCAATTCGGTGTAGAAGAGGTCTGTGGCCACGCGGTCGCCCGGAAGAACGTTCGCGACCTTCATCTGGAACACATTCGGCCGGTTCTGTTCGAGCAGCGACGCGGTCCTGCCTTGCTGCTTCGCCCGTTGGTACTCCCTCTCGGCGTCGGCTCGTCTGGCAATCCGAGCGACCAACCGCCGTTCGCCGATCGTCATCTCCATGCGGTAGACAGCCGCTCGGCTCGACATGGGGAATACATAAACGCACTCGAGCGGCTTCCGCGCGTGATTTTCGTAAGTCTGGGTAACCCGAACATCAGCGATGACACCGGATATTCGGACGTTGACCGAGGTTTCCTTCAAGGGGAATGCATCGACCGTCGCGTCCTCGTTCCTGACAAGGAAGTAAGGTGAGAGAACCCGGTCCCCGTCTCCTTCCCGCCCCTGCGCCTGGCTTCCAGCTTTCCTTTCGACAGTCACCCAGTTCGGTTGTGCGGACAGGGGGGCGGGAAGCTGAAGCGCAAAGCCGGGGCGAGCAACACTCGAGACGGAGGACAACAGGGGGTTCGCTCTGGAGAGACCAGCCGGTGGAAACAGAAATAGACACAACCAGATCCCGAGTAAGGCTGCCATACCTCCTCCTCTGTTAGCGCCAGTGGGACGCCGGCGCAGTGAAGAAACCCTACCGGATCCGATATTCAAAGGACTTAGACTTCAGACAGGCAGGAAAGTTCCCGGGTCAACGAACGCACTAGACGCTAAGGCATACATACATCCAGCCAACCGGGCCGAAAAGCGGCGGATTCTGAAAGGCGAATCCGCCCTACGACCACTCGACCTGAGAGAGCAATCAGTCGTAGGGCGGATTCGCCTTTCAGAATCCGCCGCCTTTCGGCCCGGTTGGCTGGCCTCCTGCCCAGCTGCGGACACTATCGAGATTCCTCCGGTAGGATCGGTAAGCATCATGCGCGGTTTCAAGCGAAATGGCAGCGAACCGAATCCGGTCTCCCGGTTTCAGTTGCCCGATCCGATCGAGGTCGGGCGCAATGACCGTGGCGATTTTCGGGTATCCGCCGGTCGTTTGGCGATCGGCGAGCATGACAATCGGGTTGCCGTCCCCGGGGACCTGGATAGCGCCGGCTACAACGCCGTCGGAGATAATGTTCGAGCCACGCGAATGGAACAGCCGAGCACCTGAGAGGCGGTATCCCATCCGGTCAGATTCCGACAACACCCGGTACTCGGCTCCCTGGAGGAGAATCACGCTTTCCGGCGGGAAATGGTCACTCTGCGGCCCGAGAACCACCCTCGCTGTCAGGGTCAACGGGTAGCGCGGTCGGAAACGGCTTGGAAGGCGACGGCCAGCGAACGATTCGCCCGTTTGGCCGATTGGGATAGCATCCCCCGCCTGCAATGCCCTTCCCTGGTTACCGCCAAGCCTTCCCCTCAGATACGTCGATCGGCTTCCAAGAGCCGCCGCGACTCGTATTCCACCGCGGAAAGCAACGTACGCCCGGCAACCCTGCTGCGCCGCCGGCAGGCTGAGCCGATCGCCTGGCTGGACTTCGAAGGAGCTCCACGTTTCCATCGGCCGGCCGTTCAGGGTTGGCCCGAAATCGGCCCCGGCGATAGCGATCAGGCTGCAGCTGCTGAACTCCAGGGTCGGGCCGAGCAGGGTAATCTCCAGACAGGCCTCCCCCGGTTCGTTGCCTACCAGCGAGTTGGCGGCCTGAAGCGAGAAGCGATCCATGGCGCCCGACGGCGGGATACCCAGGCGCATGTACCCCGGCCTGCCGCCATCTTGAATAGTGGTCAGCAGGCCCGGCTTAACTACTTTCACGAGACCAGCTGACCGGCTGACCTGCTGACCGGCTGACCAGCTGACCGGCTGACCAGTTGACTGGAGTTGGTCGATCGGCTCGAAACGCACGCGGTCCCCGGGACGCAACAGCACCGGGTCTTCGGCACCGGGATCATACAGACTCAGGGGAGTCCGCCCGATCAGGCGCCAGCCTCCGGGCGAATCGACGGGATAGATTCCCGTCTGGCTCCCTGCTATTCCAACCGAACCGGCTGGTATGCGGGTCCTCGGGCGCTCGAGTCTCGGCGCTGCAATCCGCTCCGACATGCCCCCCAGGTAGGGGAACCCGGGTGTAAACCCGATCATATAGACCTGGTAGTTGACGGCACTGTGAATCGCGATCACATCGTCGACCGATAGTCCGTTGTGCTCAGCCACGAAGTCGACGTCCGGTCCATGCTCGCCCCCGTAAACGGTGGGCACGGAAATCGACCGGCTCGGGCGTTGCTCGGCTGTTTCACTGATGTTCCGAAGCCGGTTGGAAACCTGATCCACCAACTCGGCCCATCCGACGACCAACGGATCATAGACAGCCAGAAGCGAGCGATAGGTGGGAACCGTCTCGATGACGCCGGCAACCGGTTGCCGGTCCATTGCATGGCTTAGAGCGTGGACCTGCTCGTTAACGATCGGGTCGATCCGGTCCGCAAATTCGACAACGAGACCGGCGTCCCCTGCGACCAGGTATCTCGGCTCTTGGTCCATCGCAGTCCTCAACGCCACATGTTCGCCATACCCTGCAAGCCGTACACTGCTGCAACCAAGGAGATAACGGCTGCCGCGGCCCCTCCCGCCAGCAACCATCGCGAGGGGCGATAACCAGGCATCAGCTTCGTCGTCCAGGCCGCCAGCAGCACGATGCCAAGCGACACGGGGAGAATGAGGCCATTGAGTGAACCGGCGAGCACCAGCAGTGTGATCGGCCTTCCGACTGCAAGGAATATCAAGGCGGAGACGACAATGAAGCCAATCACAGCGACTGACGATTTCTTCTCGACGCCTCGGGAGAAAGTCCGCACGAAGGAGACGGAGGTGAACGCCGCACCGACAATCGAGGTGATCGCCGCACACCAGAGGACAATCCCGAACAGCCTGTAGCCGGCCATGCCCGCCCCTGTTTTGAAAGCTGAAGCCGGCGGGTTGGCGGGGTCGAGCAGGATACCTTGACTGACCACCCCGAGCACGCTAAGAAAGAGCAGGAAACGCATGATCGCGGCAATCGAAATGCCAAATAGTGCGCTCCGCCTGATCTCCGACAGCCGCTCCTTGCCGCTCACACCAGCGTCCAGGAGACGGTGGATTCCGGAAAAAGAGATGTAGCCGCCCACGGTACCGCCCAGGAGCGTGACAATCGGGAAGAAATCCAACTGGCCAGGGACAAAAGTCCCGGCGACTGCTTTGCCAAGAGGCGCCCGAGTGATAATCGCAACATAGAAAACCAGCAGGATCATGAGGCCGCCCAGAACTTTCGTGAGCAGGTCCATCGCCCGGCCTGCTTCCCTGTAAAGGAAAATCCCGATCGCGACGGCAACGCTGACCGTCATCCCCAACCGCTGGTCTAGACCGAAGACCACCTCCAAGCCGAGAGCCGCACCCGCGATGTTGCCGACATTGAACGCGAGCCCGCCCAGACAGATTATCCCGGCAAGGGCATATCCGAGCCCGGGGACTACCCGGTTCGCAAGATCCTGAGCACGCAAACCTGAGGCCCCCACGACCGTCCATATCGTGAGCTGGGCGGCAAGCGCGATCAGCACCGACAGCAAAATCATGAATCCGAAACTGGTCCTGTAAAGCTCGGTGAAAACGGCGGTCTGCGTCAGAAAGCCTGGGCCGATTGCGGAGGTCGCCATCAGGAACGAGGCGCCCAGCAACTCCGGTCCGCCGCGCCAGTTTCGCGATGATCGCTGGTTCATAGGGAATAGGACCAAAAGGACATGTGGGACCTATAGGAAAAGACCTTCGCCCAAGGCTCAGCCCTCGCTATTGCGCTGCCAAACCCGGCGGTGCGATCTTAGCCCCTGCCTGCTCAAGCGCCTGGCGCACCACACGGGCCAAATGGGGCGCGCCCGGATGGTCTCCGTGAATGCAGATCGTGTCTGCCTGGATCGAGATGTCGGTACCGTCGATTGCCCGTACGCGGGCCTCCGTTACCATACGAACCGCGCGCTCGGCTGCGATCCGCTCGTCTCCAATCAACGCCCCCTCGCGTCCCCGCGCAACCAGGCTTCCGTTAGGATTGTATCCACGGTCCGCGAATACTTCATGTGCGATGCCCAGCCCGCGGCCCCGAGCCATCTCGAGAAACGGGCTTCCGGAGAGCCCGAAAACGATAAGGCCGGAGTCGAATTGCGCTATCGCCCGCAAAACCGCATCACCCAGTTCCTCGTCAAACGCCGCCTGGTTGTAGAACGCCCCGTGGAGCTTGACGTGCCGCAGTGAGGACCCGGCCGCCCGCGCGAACCCCTGAAGCGCTCCCAACTGGTAGAGCACGTAAGCCGCCGCCTCGTCAGGCGTGATTTGCATGTTTCTCCGCCCAAACCCGAGAAGATCCGGATAGCCGGGATGGGCACCGATGCCGAGGCCCAGACGAGCGGACAGGCGCGCGGTCCTGTCCATTACGACCGGATCCCCGGCGTGCCAGCCGCAGGCGATGTTTACAGATGAAAGACTGTTGAGAAGGTCTTCGTCGGACCCGAGCCGATAGGCGCCAAAGCTCTCTCCCACGTCGGCGTTAAGATCCACCACCGGAGCAGCCATGAGACTCCTTTGCGGTTTGATTCAGTCGACCCCAAGGACACCAGGGACGTCAAGGACAACAAGGACGAAATAGATTCTTGTTTCTTGTCCTTGTTGTCCTTGACGTCCCTGGTGTTCCTTGGGGTCGGCTGAGCTTATAGCACTGAGGCCAGGCCGGCCGCGAGGGCTCCGCCGAGCAGCGGGCCGAAGATGGGCACCCAGGCGTATCCCCAGTCGCTGTCTCGCTTTCCGGCGATCGGCAGCAGGGTGTGCATGATCCGGGGGCCCAGGTCGCGGGCGGGGTTGATCGCGTAGCCAGTCGCGCCCCCAAGGGACAACCCGATTCCCCAGACGAGTGCGCCAATCAGGTACGGCGCCAGGCCGCCCGGGACGGAGATGCCGGTCACAGGTGTGGCAGTCTGAGTGATAGCAAGCACCCCGAGGATCAGCATGAAGGTCCCGATTGTTTCGCTCACCAGGTTGGCGGCAGGCTGTCGAACCGCCGGGCCCGTGCTGAAGCAGGCCAGCTTTGCATCCGGATTGTCCGTGATTGCCCAATGGGGCAGGTAAGTCAACCATACGAGCACGGCACCAATCATCGCGCCGATGACTTGGCCTGCGAGATACGATCCTGCGTTGGCCACCACCTCCGGTGCTCCGGCGAGCGCCATGCCCACGGTTACTGCGGGGTTCAAATGGGCGCCGGCGCTGCCAAATGCCTGGGCGGTAAAGACACCGCTCATTACTCCGAATGCCCACCCGGCGGTGATCACGATCCAACCACCATTTTCCGCTTTGGAACGCCTGAGGAGCACGCTTGCCACCGCGCCGTTCCCCAGCAGGATCAACACCATCGTGCCCAACAGTTCACCAATGAAGATGTCCATGTTCGGATGCGCCTCCCTGAAGAAGAGAACTATAACCGCATGGTCGGAGGAAGCGCAAAGCAGAAAGGACCTGAAAGACCTCAATGACACCAAGGACGACAGGGACAGGGCTGCCGTAGCGTCGTGATGTCCTTGCTGTTTCTTGTCGTCCTTGCCGTTCTTGAGGTCCTTGAGGTCCTTGAGGTCCTTTCTGCTTTGCGCCTTGCATCACGACAGAATGTCACTGATATATCACTGTTATGCCAATCGCATTTTTCGCTTGAAAAGCAGTATCAGCGGGCGTAAGCTCCTCACTGTCCAGAAGAAACAGATGGCAAACAAAGCCAGGCCGAAGCCCCGGAAGGACCGCCCCGCGAGAATCGATTACTCCAACGACGCTTCTCTCACCGATCGCGCATATGAGCAGATTAAGGAAGAGATCCTGAGCAATCGACTGCGGCCTGGAGACCCACTCCGCGTCGAGCATTTCATCAGGCGCCTGAATCTCAGTCGCACCCCCATGCGGGAAGCGATCCAACAGCTCGAAAAGGAAGGACTGGTCGAAATCCGGCCCCGCATGGGCAGTTTTGTCTCGCATATTGAACTGCGCGAGATCGTCGAAATGTACCGGGTCCGGGCTGTCCTCGAGGGTTTTGCTGCCCGGCTGGCCGCGGGCCGCGTGAGCACCGACCGCCTGGCTGGCGTCGAGGAACAGCTGACACGACAATCGTCGAACGGCGAAACCGACTACTTGGCGTTATCCAATGCCGGTCTCGCGCTCCACCGGCTGATTGTTGAATCGTGCGGCAATGCGGTGCTGACACGCTTTGTCGTCTCGCTCCAGGACCATTTCCGCCGGTTCCGGGCGGTATCCCCGCAGTTGCCGGAGCGAGTGCTCGATTTTCACCAGGAGCATCTGCAAATCCTGGACTCGCTGAAAAAGGCCGATGGAGTTCGGGCAGAGCAGTTGGTACAGCGGCATCTGGAGCGGGCTGCTGAACTCCTTGTGGAACGCCTCCTGGGTCAACCGGTTCAAGCGGCCGCGACAACCATGATCGTGCGGCCAGCACCCGCAGCAGGTCCCCAGGAGTCAAAAGGAAACGGAAAAGTAGGCCGGAGTGCTTAGATGCAGTCCGGGTCGTTATAGAGTTTTGCTGCAGTCGGCGTTTGATTGTCTTTTTGTTCAACTGTTCGAAAATCAGGAGGGACACGGAGGCGCGTAGTCACGCGGTGGAGGGTTCAGGCTCCCAGGCTGATTAACGGCCGGCCCTGCCGGCCTTTGTTGAACCCCAACTAGTCCTCGAGTTCTTCCAGACAACTGGGAGGGATCCGTTATGAAGATCAAGTACTTATGTTTCGTGGCCATTCTGCTCTTGGCGGTCGGTGGACCGCTCGTCGGGCAGGACCCGCGCGGGACGATGCTCGGGCGCGTGACCGACGCCAGCGGCGGCGTCATGCCGGGCGTCGAGGTCCGCGCAACCAATGCGCAGACCGGAGTTACGATCTCCTCGGTAACTAATGACAACGGCAACTACAACATGCCGTTCATTCTACCGGCCGTCTATTCGGTCACGGCCGAGATGCCGGGGTTCAAGAAATACGTCCGAGAGGGCGTTCAGGTCCGAGTCAGCGAGACGGTCGAGGTGAACATCCCGATGGAAGTCGGCGAGATCGACCAGACCGTGCTCGTGACTGCCGAAACCCCGCTTCTCGACACCGCGGGCGCGTCTCTGGGGCAGGTCGTCGACGAACGACGCATCCTGGAGCTTCCGCTGTTTGCCGGGAATCCCATGGATCTGACCTTGCTGGCGCCCGGTGTGGTCAACGCCACCGATATGCGCATCCGCAAGGCCGCTTTCAACAATGCGCCGTCCCAGATGTCAACCGACGGAAACGGTCAGTACAACAACGAATTCCAGATCGACGGGGTCAACAACAACTTCGCGAACGGCAACGGCACGTCGCGCGTCGCGTTCAGCCCGCCGCCTACGGCGATCAAGGAGTTCAAGATCCAGACGAACCCCTACGATGCGAGCGTCGGCCACACGATCGGAGCAATCACGAACGTGTTGACTGCCAGCGGCACGAATGAGATCCACGGCGAGGTGCATTACTGGGCTCGCAACAGCGCGCTGGACGCGCCGACTTTCTTCCAAAACAAAAACAACACGAAACCAGCTGTCTACCAGGACCACCGCTACGGCGCCTCCGCCGGCGCGCCGGTTTACATCCCCGGGCTTTACAACGGGAAGAACAAGACCTTCTGGTACTACGCTTATGAAGGGAATAAGTGGGGCTCGCCGCAGTCCGGCAGCCGCACTGTCCCGACCGCGGCTCAGCGCGGCGGCGACTTTTCCGCACTGCTCGCCCTCGGGCCCTCGTATCAGATCTATGACCCGCGAACGACACGGGCCGAGGGTAGTAACTTCCGGCGGGACCCGTTCCAAGGCAATATCATCCCTGCGAACCGGCTCGACCCGGTCTCACAGAAGCTGCTCGCCCTCTATCCACTGCCGAACGCGGCGGGAGACAAGGAAGGCCGCAACAACTACTTCTACAATCTCAGTGCGAAAGAGGATTACTACGTCCACCTCGTTCGCATTGACCATGTTTTCAGTGAAAACCATCGTCTCTTCGCCCGGGTGCACTACGACTGGTGGGAGGAGGACAAGGACCACTGGTTCGGCGACTACAGCGCGATCATCCTGAACCGCATCAACCGCGGCTTCGCGCTCGACGACGTCTACGTCCTCAATCCGAACACGGTTTTGAACGTGCGCTATGGAATCACCAGCCAGGACTTCCCGGAACGCCGGGTCACGCAGGGGTTCGACCTCGCGAGCCTCGGCTTTTCGTCGACTTTGGTAAACCTGGTCGACAAGGAACTGGCGACTGTCCCACACACTTCCACATCGGGCTATGACGATATTGGCAGGTGGGAGAGCGGCGACGGGGCCGACACGAGCTTGACTCACAGTCTGAGCGGGAACGTGACGCGGCTTCAGGGAGATCACAACTTGAAGTTCGGAACAGATGTCCGCGTCTACCGAGGCAATCACACCCGTTACCCGTCCTCAACCTCACCTAATTTCACTTTCAATAACGACTATACCAAAGGGCCGTTGAACACCAGTGCCGGCGCTTCAATCGGGCAGCAGATGGCGTCTTTCGCCCTTGGGGTCCCCTCCGGATCCATGGAGCGTAGCGCGAGTTGGGCGATGCAGGAGAAGTACTATGGGCTGTACCTGCACGATGACTTCAAGCTCACCTCGAAGCTGACGCTCAATCTCGGGCTGCGCTGGGAACTGGAAACTCCGTTGACGGAGCGTTTCGACCGGTTGGTCGCCGGCTTCGCCTATGACCAGTCAAATCCGATCGAGGCCCAGGCGAAAGCCAATTACGCCAAGAACCCGATCCCGGAGATCCCCGTCGATCAGTTCCGGGTCCTGGGCGGGCTGACGTACGTGTCAAACGGCGAGATCGGCCGGAGCCCGTACAGGGGCGAGAAGAATAACTTCCAGCCACGCATCGGGTTTGCCTACCAGCTCCTCCCGAAGACTATCCTGCGGGGCGGCTACGGGGTCTTCCACGACACCATCGGAGTCAACAGCAACCAAGGGTGGCAATACGGCTTCTCCCAGTCGACGCCAATCCAGGCTTCGCTGGACAGCGGTCTGACTTATAAAGCGACTGTCGCGAACCCGCTCCCGGATGGGTTGAAAGATCCGCTCGGCGCTGCCGGAGGACTGCGCACGAACCTCAGTCAGACGATTCAGTTCTATGATTACAACCTGCTTCAGCCGTTCGCGGAGCGGTGGTCGTTCGGGATCCAACAGATGCTGCCGGCCCAATTCATGATCGAGTCGACCTACGTCGGCAACCGCGGGACGCGGCTTGGTGTGAGGCGCAACCTAAACGTTACCCCGCCTCAGTACCTGAGCACGTCTCCGACGCGCGATCAGCCGAAGATCACCTATCTGGGGCAGTCTTTCAAAAACCCGTTTGCGGGGCTCGATCCACTTTACGGCGCCAACATGACGCGCGGCAACCTGCTGCGCCCCTACCCGCACTTCGGCGACGTCTTCGTAGAGCAGCCGGTCGGCTACTCCAGGTACCACGCGATGCAGAACCGTATCGAGCGGCGCTTCAGCCAGGGCTTCACGTTCCAGCTGGCCTACACCTGGTCGAAGTTGATGGAAGCGACCGATTTCCTGAACCAGTTCGACCCGACACCGTCTTACGTGATCGGTAACTTCGACCGGACGCACCGGACGGCCGCCAGCGGCATGTGGGAAGTCCCGGTCGGGCGCGGTCGAAAGTTCGGCTCGACGCTTCCGTCGATCGTCAACGGCTTCATCGGCGGCTGGCAGGTGAGCGGCATTTACTCGACACAGTCCGGGGGGCCGATCGGTTTCGGCAACGCCATCTTGACGGGGAACCTCAAGGATATCGAGCTGCCGAAAGACCAGCGTACTATCGATCGCTGGTTCAACACGGACGTCTTCAACAAGAAGTCAGGCGAGCAGCTTGGGTCGAACATCCGCACGTTCCCGCTGCGTCACGACTTCCGTGGGGACGACCAGGTGCG
>Ga0105092_10000629_pt1 | contig 18388 bp, 14 predicted proteins | sample PPLLak2March2015_FD_87021 | JGI IMG/M metagenome (GOLD analysis project Ga0105092, IMG submission 87021) | Freshwater sediment microbial communities from Prairie Pothole Lake near Jamestown, North Dakota, USA - PPLs Lake P7 Core (1) Depth... | ecosystem: Environmental > Aquatic > Freshwater >... | reverse complement strand
TCGACGAGCACGGCACGAATATGAGATTCGGCGCGGCCCGTAGACACTGAAAAGGCGAGAGTGAGCAGCCCCAGGGTCAGAAAGGTTGACTTCAGTTCCTTCAAGTCGATAATCCACCCTTGCACCCTCCAACCGAGGGAACAGCCAACGGATTATACGGGCAGCCGGGCCGAAAAGCGATTCCAAGTTACGAAAGCGGCAAACGGCCTTCGCCCATATGGTAGAGTTACGGCCGTGCGGCACAGACCCGTTCTCGTCACCGCTTGCTTCCTGTTCCTTGGCACGTGGCTTCTGCTGAGCGCCACCTCCGCCGGTCATTTCTTCGTAGCCGATGAAATGACGTATTTCTACATGGCGCAAAGCTTCGTGGACCACGGGACGTTCGACGTCCCTTCGGGCGAGACTGACCTCAACGTTCGGCAATCCCAGCGCGGAAAAGACGGAAAGTATTATTCTCCTTACAGCTTCGGGCACTCGCTGTATTTGGTCCCGTGGGTCTGGGTGGCTGACGGCGTGCAAGGCCTTCTCCACACCCCCTGGTCGCCGGTGTTCACGTTTTCCTTCGCGCACAGCCTGACGACCAGCCTGACCTGGACGGTGTTCTTCCTGATACTGCTCAGCTATGGCTTGCCCGTCCGCAAAGCGCTAATTTTTGCCTTGGCATCATTGGCCAGCACTCTCGCTTTCCCTTATGCCCGCACGTTATTCGCCGAGCCGGTGTTGGCCCTCGGCCTGACTGTCGCCTGGCTGTGCTTTCGAAACCGTGGCAAGCATTCGTTTGGCTTCGCTCTGCTCGGAGCGCTCGCCCTCGCCTTTGCTGTGACAGTGAGGCCCAGTGCGGCCGTTCTTCTGCCTGGCTTGTGGCTCCTGGCCTGGCAGCAAGCCGGCTCGCACCAAGCGGGCGTTGAAGTGCCTCCAAGCCGCCGGAGGCGCTACAAGAGGCTCGTCCTGGTCATGTCGATCAGTCTCATCGGCCTCATCCTGTTCGGTTTTTATAACTATTCGCGATTTGGCCGCTTCCTGGCGACTGGATATCCGCCTTTGTCGACCGGGCAGCCGCAAGGATTCACGACTCCCCTATGGTTCGGATTCGCGGTTTTCCTCGCGAGTCCCGGGAAGGCCGTCTGGCTGTTCAATCCCCTGGTTGTGCTCGCGGCAGCGGGGTGGAGACGTTTGTGGAGCACCGACGCGGCTGCGGCGATCTTTGTGGCTTGGATTTTCACTTCTAATCTCGTCGTTCACAGTCTTTGGACGCAACCCGAAGCCGGAGTCTGCTGGGGACCGCGGTTTTTTGTCGGGGTGCTTCCCGTCCTCCTCCTCCCGGCTGCCTTCTTTTGGCATAGGTCCAATTCCACGAAGGTTAGATATGGGATGGCGGCCTTGGTACTCATTGGCCTGCTGGTTCAGGTCGTGGGCACATCCGTCAATTACTCCGGTGTCCTGGTTTTTGAGAGCATGGTGCCCAGATTTGCCAGTAAAGCCGTGTACTACACTTCTCCAGACACCTACAACCTGGCTTTCTCGCCTTTTCCCTCGCACATCGGCAAGTTGTCTGAAATCCTCTCGCAGGGAAACCTGCTGGCGGTTCGGCCGGAGGCAGTCCGGGCGGCATCTGACCGCTCGGCGACGCATAGCTTCCCGTTCTGGTGTGACACTCTCGACGTGTGGGCGGTCCAACTCACGAAGGACGGATATCCCGCCGGCCGGGTATTGACGATTGAGATTTGGCTGGTCTTTTCGGGTGTGGTTTGTTTGTTCTTAGCGTTCCGAAAGGCGAACACTGCGACGGCACGAAACGAGAAGCAAGATGAAATTCTAGGTGATCACGCCACACTTGTTTTGCCTGATTAGCTCACCGAAACTTGCTCCGATTAGCCCGCCCGGATATCATGACTCTTTCCCCGCACTTATGCCGAACTGAGCACAAGCTGCATTTGGAGGACTGATGAGTTTGCCGTCAGTTGACGAACCTGAGAGCACGAACGAGTCGGGCCCTTCCACCATGGCGAAGATCGCTGACTTTCTTTCAAGAGTGTCGCGCCTCGTGATGGGTGGAGGGCATGAGTCGCTCCGGAAACAGAGAGAAAAAGGGAAACTGACAGCGCGGGAGCGGGTCGCCGGCCTGCTTGATGCCGAGAGTTTTCTGGAAACCGATTTGTTCATCGAGCAAGCCGGCAAGGACTTTGGGTTGGCCGGGAAGGAACTGGCCGGGGACGGAGTCATAACGGGTTACGGCCGGATTAACAATCGGCCCGTTGCGCTTTTTGCACAGGATTTTACTGTTGCCGGTGGTTCGCTCGGTCGTGCTCACGCAGGCAAGATCGTCAAGGTCATGGACGGCGCGCGCGACATGCTCGTCCCGCTGATCGGGATAAATGATTCCGGAGGGGCGAGGATCCAGGAAGGAGTCAGCGCGCTGTGCGGGTACGGCGATATCTTCTATCGCAATACGCTTCTGAGCGGGGTTGTTCCGCAAATCTCCGTGATCATGGGGCCGTGCGCGGGCGGGGCGGTCTACTCCCCGGCCCTCACCGATTTCGTTTTTGTCGTGGATAAGATCTCCAACATGTTCATTACCGGTCCGCAGGTCATCAAGACGGTACTCGGCGAGGAGATCTCCATGGAGGACCTAGGAGGGGCGCGCACACACGCGTACGTGACCGGCAATGCGCATTTCATCACGACCTCGGAGGCCGAGGCGTTTCAAAAGATCAGAGAACTTCTCTCCTACCTGCCTTCGAGTTCCCGAGAAACGCCTCCGGTCGCTGACCCGGAGCCTCCGACAGTCCCCCTTGAGCTGCATGATGTGATTCCTGTCGACCGTCGTAAGGCCTACTGCGTGCGCCGGATCATCAGGGGGCTGGTCGACGGGTCCCGGTTTCTAGAGGTGCAAGAGAACTGGGCGAGAAATATCGTCGTTGGTTTTGCCCGCTTGAACGGCCGCTCGGTGGGGATTATCGCAAACCAGCCTCGTTGCCTGGCCGGAGTTCTCGACGTCGATGCCTCGGACAAGGCGGCGCGTTTCATCCGCTTCTGCGATGCTTTCAACATTCCGCTGCTCACGCTGGTTGACACCCCGGGATATCTGCCCGGCGTTGACCAGGAGCACGCAGGCGTGATCCGGCATGGCGCAAAACTGCTGTATTCGTACAGCGAGGCGACCGTTCCAAAGCTGACGGTGATCATGCGTAAAGCTTACGGAGGGGCTTACATTGCGATGTGCAGCCGGCACCTCGGCGCCGATTTTGTAGTCGCCTGGCCCACGGCTGAAATCGCGGTGATGGGCCCCGAGGGAGCGGCCAACATTATCTTCCGGCGGGAAATCGAGACGGCCCGGGATCCGGAGGCCATGCGCCAAAGAAAGATCAAGGAATACGAAGACAAGTTTGCCAACCCTTACGTCGCCGCCGCTCAGGGCTTCGTCGACGTGATATTGGAGCCGCACAAGACCCGTGATGTTCTCATCAAAGCTCTTTCGCTTACCAAAACGCGGGTCTGCACCATTGCCAAACGGCACGGGAACATGCCGGTCTAGGAGAGCACCATGACAGGGTATTCGTTTCTGAACATTGACGAAACCGTTTACGAGACAGAAGTTCCGAGCAATTACCCGAAGCGGTTTGCCGGCGTCCCCGATCCGCGCGAGGTGCGGGCTTTCATTCCCGGAGTCATCGCCGAAATTCGGGTCTTTCCCGGACAGCGGGTTCGTGAGAAGGAGGTCCTTCTGCTGCTCGAAGCGATGAAAATGTTCAACGAGGTGTGCTGCCAGTCCGACGGAGAGGTAGTCGAAATCCTGGTTAAGCAGGGGGATCGTGTCGAGAAGGGCCAGATGCTGTTGCGGATTCGGTAGATTATAGGATTATGGCTGGGCCACGGTCCGGCCGGATCGAATAAGTATCCTGATTCCAAACCGCTCCGTTTGGAGCGGTTCCTCGCCGTACTGCCATACCGGCGAATAATTCGAGCGGACCCATCGCATTATGTCCCTGCCATAGGCGGGGTCCTGCCCGAAATACCTGACGCCGAACTCGCGACTGTCACAGTGTATGAGCACTACATAATCCGGGCTGTTGTGGACATAATCGGCCAGTATTCTCGCTTCACTATGGGCTATGAACTCCACGGGCGAAAGCGCCGGGTATCTTGTGGGATTCGGACGGCGGGCAAGATAGTTGACTAACATCCCCCCGGGCATGGTGGCAACAGTGCTGGTTGGGGCTGTGTTCTTGCGTAACCATCGGACCGTCTGCCTGATGCCCTCGCTCTCCGGCGTCAGCCGGCGACTGAACGAGACTATGCGATCTCCGGCCTCGCCCACCGAGAGGTCCTTCGCCTGGTAGTAACGGTCGGAGTACATCAGAAGCTCGATTCCTCCAATCCCCAGGAAAATGGTGATCAGCAGGCGGAAGACAAAGGGATTCGCGCCCGATTTCTGCAACTCCTGGGGAATTATCCAGAGAAGGGTGAAAACGACGAATACGGCTGCCGGCATGGCCAGGTAGAATCCGTAGTGCCAGATCCGCGTGTTCAATCCCATCTTCGCCAACAGCACGAGTGCGAATATTGACCACAGGAGAGGCATGATCAAGGCGTAACCCGTCGCTGAGGAACGTTGTTCCCACCACTTCCAGGCGATGAACCCGCAACTCAGCAGCATGACGGGCAACAACGGCTCGCCGGACAACTCCCATCGGAATTGATTTATTGCGAGATAAATCAAGAAAAGGAGAGCTGCCGACAACAAAGCGATCGCCAGTACATTTCGCCCTAAGAGGTGACGTGAGGCGATAAGGAGAAACGCAACTACCAGACAGAAGCCGGCAAAATACCTGAGTATGAGGGTGAGATTGTCCCAGGGGTAATCCAGCCCGAGACACCACCTGTAGAAGGCATTCTGAGGCACGGACGTCGTCAGAACAGGGATCCAGGCTGCGGCTGCAGCCCTGAGCCCACCCTGAAGATTCCACGCCACCGTGTAGCAGGCGACGACCACTGCGAGCGGCATCGCATGGCCCGCCGCGAGCAAGATGGTCGCCCGGCCAGTCTCGATGAAGCGAAAGCCGCACATGATCCAGTAGATCGAGACAGCTATGCCAACAGCGGCCACTATAGCCAGATAGAGGTCCGGTTTGGTGAGGAAAACCCCGCCACACAGAAGACCGGCTCCAAAAGCCCAGCTCCTCCGCCGGGTCTGAAGCCATCGCACGAGGCAGCCGAGCGCCGCAACTGCGAGCACCAGGCCGTGAAATGCTTCGTACAAGTACGGACACACATAGTTGTAGTTGGCAGTGCCAACGTACTGCGAAAAAGAGAATGCGACTAAGGTAACCAGACAGATTGTGGTAGCCGTCCAACGATCCGCAGTCGACAGGAAAAGCCGGTAGAGTAGAACCACAAAGAAAAGTAACACGCAGAGGTTGAAAACCACCAAGGCGGTAAGTGACACGCCGAACAGCGAAAAGACCAGCGCGTGGAGATACTGACTGAGTGGCCCTCCAGCCAGGTACATCTGATCGCGGTAGAGGAGTTTGCCGGACGCCAATTGCCACGGGGTGTAGAGCTGCTGACCAAAGTCCACAAGGACGTCCGGCCATTTCCGCCAGCTCCAAATGGTAAGCGAAACTAACGTTGCAAGGATCAGGGCGGGGGGAAACCAAGTGTTCAAGTTTTGCCAGTGACCCGATTGCCTTAACCAGGCCATACACCGCTGAGGTAGAGCGGCCTTTGTCACTTCGACACCGCCGGCTTGGTCTTCAACGAGCATTGGTTCCTCCGCTTCCGGCCCCACTTCGTTCGGGCTGGAATACTAATTGAGGAACCCTGAGCCGAGCAAGCTCTGAGCAGGCTTTTCTTCTTTGCAGACCCTTCGGCGGTGCCACCCCTGGCCTCTGATCGGCAGTTTTGGAGTGCGGTGGGAACGAGAGGCCGACGCTTTATCAGGCCTCGAGGCGACACCGCTTTGGTATAAGCAACATCGGTGGTTGCTTCCGCACGATATTGCATATACCAAAGTGGCGTCGCCGGTAGGCCTGATAAACCATCGGCCTCCCTCTGCCGCCGCACTCCAGAACTGCCCCGCTTCAGCGGCGAAGGTGTATGACAGCGAGGGCGGCCACCGGCGGTATGATTAATCCATGACGTTCGGTCTGGCGGCGATACAGGATGTCCTATCGTCAATTCGGCCTCGAGTCATCCCTGACGGCCCTCTAGCACAGGCTGCGGTTCTGATGCCGTTCCTCGAAGTCGGCACTGACCCTCTGCTCCTGTTAACCAAGCGCACCGACCTCGTTCGTTATCATAAGGGGCAGATATCTTTCCCGGGCGGGGCGCAAGATGGCAATGAACCGCTCGAGACTACCGCGCTTCGGGAGACCGAGGAGGAGATCGGAATCCCGCCGCAGCAAGTGCGACTTCTCGGCAGGTTTCACGAGTACCTGTCCAGCTCGAATTATCGCGTCACCCCGTTCGTCGCCTCTGTTTCCCCGGACTGCCGGCTGACTCCCAACCCAATCGAAGTCGCTTACGTGCTCCGGGTACCGCTCAGCTTCTTTGCCGAGAACCAGCCGGAGTGCCGAATCATGGAGAGGAGAGGCCAGCGGACCGCCGTCTACTTTTACCAGTACCAAGGTGAGGTCATCTGGGGGTTGACGGCGCGAATCGTCAAGGAATTCGTGGACCTTCTCGACCAAGAAAGTCAGTACTAGCCGCTGTCAGTCCCTGAATGTTATCTTTCCGCCATGACTCGCCCCACAATGAAGTGGCGGCTGGAGGGGGGCTATTCCAAGTTTCTTGAGGGATCCGAGCTCGAGGTGCAGCTCGCCGAAGGGCCCCTCACCGCCGCTCTTGATCTTTTCCCGCTGAGTTTAGTCAAACAGAAGAAACCCATCGAGTTCCGCTTCAAAGCGCGTCGTTCTTTGTCAGGAACCTCGGCAGCGGGACTACGGTGGCGGCTGACCCCTCAAGCTGAAATCCGGGGGCTTCTGCTGTTTGCCGGGAACCCTTTTCTGGGCAACTTCCGGGTTCCGGCCGGCCATTTTGGAGTGCAATGGGATATCGAGGCCAAGGCCGAAGGCTCGTTGGGTGGAGAAGGAGCGATTCCTTCTATTGTCGGTTTAGAGGCCGGTACTCGACTGTACCAATCCTGGGTTTCTGTTTTTTCCCAGCCGATGTCGATTGCTGCCAGCCTGAAAGCTGCCTGGCAAAGGTACCGAGATCCGTTTAATCCCGCGGAAGTGCAACAGATGATGGAGCGGGAAGTCGTTCGTTGGCGCTGGGAAGGCCACGCCCAGGTCGAGGCTGATTTCTCCTGGGGTGTGGGGGCTGTCTGGACGATCCCCGGTTCAGTTCCACTGGTCAGCTTTCAAAAGCAACTTGCCGCGATTGCCGGGCTGAGCGCATCTCTGGTTTGCCGAGAAGAAGGCCAGTTTGCACTGCAACTGAGAAGGCAGGGCCGAAAACTGATCTTTCATCTGACTCGCGATCGGTCTCGCCGCGCGGGCGGAGCAATCTCCATTGGAGTCCAGCTGAAAGAGCCGATACGATTCGATCAATTCGGCTTCAAAAAGCCTGAGCCTCTTGAGGTGGTTTCCGAGGCCTTGGGCCAGCCGGTGGTTTCGCAACTGAACCGAGTGTGCGAGGAGGCGCTGACGAGAAGGCTGAGAATCGGGCTCGATGTGTCCCGGTCAGACTGGAAGAGCGAGAAGAATGTTCTCCACGCGGTCTGGCAGGACCCGGCTCCCCCCGACTTTGCGCCGAGTTACTGTCGATTGCTCGAGGGTCGCATCCCTGGTCCGGCTCCGGGGCTTGAAGTGACCAGCAAATTGGAGCTCGTCAGGGGAAAGAGCCTCTCGGTCGATCTCACTTTTCTTGACTGGCTGAAATTGAAAGACCTGAAGCAGCGCGAGAGCAAGAGGATCGTCACCATCGGGCCAACGGGCGAAATAGTCCTGGAGGAATGTGAGTCGCTGCAAAAGGCGGGGTACCGGTGGGACAGGATTCAGTTTTTGGCCTTGGTGAATCGGGAAATTACCAGGCGGGAAGGGCACACCACGTCGGCTTTCTGGAGCTGGGCAGTAGAGGACGAGGTGGACCAGGAGCAACTTCGATCGCTTCTTCGACTGGCCCTCCACAGCGGCATCATCCGGCAGTTTACCTTGCCACCCAAATCGCAATTCCCGCTGCGCGTCCGGTTAATGCTGGGTACGAGATTCTCCAGGCAAGGCTTGGAGGAAGTAAAACTGACCGACCAGTCCAGGAAATGGAAGGCGATAGTGCGGGCGCTGGAACTCGTGGACCCAGATAAGTACGCTTGCGAATCGTTCTGGAGGGACTGGATCGACTATCCGAATCTCCGGGCACTTGTCGACCGGGAGCCCGTTCAGGCCAACCTGATCACCCGGTACCCGGTCCCCGGCCGCACGGAAACGGAGAGGACGCTTGTCATCCAGACGTACAGGGCAACGCGACGTTTTCTCGCCCTGCTGGAGCATTGGAAGAGAGACGAAAACGGTTATGTTCTCAGGTCGTTCGATCTCGGTATCGACCTGCCGATTTTCGCCTTCTTCCACCTCCTCTGCCCGCCGGAGCTCAAATCGTCGGCCGCTATCCTCGCGGGGGACATCGAACAGACATGGGGCGACCTGCGGCTATTCGAGGAAACGAGCTAGCTGCACCCAAATCAACAGAGCCGCAAGCGCAGCGTCTTTTGCGGAGCGCGTCGGGTTTCGAACGGTCAGCACCAGTCGGAAGTGGCCCCGAAATTTGTTCGAGGTCTGCCATTTAGCCAGCCGGCAGACGCCTTGATTTCTGCGATACCTGTTCGATTGTCGACCCCGAACGGATTTCGGGGCCACTTCCGTCTGGTGCTGAACCTTCGAACCCGACGCGCTCCGCTGAAAGGCGCTTCGCTTGCGGCTCTATTGATTTGGGTGCGATTACACCCCGTATTCCGCAGCCAGGAGGTACTTTTTGAGGACCTGGCCCAAAAGGAAGCCGGCGCTCGCCGGAAAGAATTCACGTTTTGGCGAATCCGAACGGGTATACGCCCTCCACGTTTCGGCCACGAAGAGAATATCGTGACCCCAACACATGTCGCCGTCATTTTTCAGAGCTTGGCTGAGCAGTGTCTGAAGCAACTCTTGCCTGGCTTCCTCGCCCATCCCCAGGATTGCATACACGGCAGTCGCGGAGGCATATGGGTCGCTGTGACTGATCACGCTTTTGAGGACATCAAACGGGGTGGTCGGGCAAAAGACCTGAATTGTTTCGTCGAGAGCCGGCACCTTGGCATCTGCCCGACATTCCTTGGCCGCTCTGTTAATCACGAGTCCGGCCAGCAGCACCGCCGACGGCCGATCGTCTGGTTCGAACCAGGTGTAGCACTCCTGGCAGAGGAAGGCGGTATGGAACGCACGAACGGCAGGCAGCCACCTGTTACGGGATGCGCAGGCCAGCGTTCGTGCGGCAGCCAGGAGTAAATGCTCGAAAATGCTTTGCGGGCTGCTGTCACTCGTTCCCTGGAAGCGACTGAGCGCGTCCAAAGCCTCTCGCTCCGTGCCGTGGATCAATCTCTCTCCGACGTCTTCGGGCTGAATCGTTGGCTGCTTTAACTTGCCGGTTCCGGCGGACGGCGGTCGTTCGACTGCTTCGTCGATCGCCGCAAGTTCCTGCGGAGCAGTGGCGAGAAGGTGGAGTGGGCCCATGAGCAAGTCGGCTGCGTGCTTCAGACCAAGCCTTTCGGCGACTAACCAGGACTGGGCCATGTGGTTGAACTTGTGTCCTCCGAGAGCAAAGTCCCTCAGCGCCTGCATCAGTGTCCGGGCTCGAAAAAAGTTGCGATCGTCCAGGTTGCAGAGGAACGTCCGGGAGACGCCCAGCGCCGCTTTGAACTCGGTGCGATAGACGTCTTTGAATCGTGCCCAGCGTTCCTCTGCGGACGCCTCCAAGGCGGGACTCGGTGAGTCCGCCAGTATCGGAATCCTTCTCCTTTGCTTCCTGAGCGCCCACAGTTGTTGCGCGTAGGGACGCCAGCGCTTGGGCTCGGGGAGCAGGCTCTCGGTCAGCGCCGCGCAGGTGATGCCGTAAAAGCCGTGAGGATCCTGGTCGTAAAGGGGTTCGTAGAGCGACGGGGCGAGCCGTGTGACAAGATCGGAAAGCAGCGCGTCAGTGCTCGGGTAGAGCTGTTGAAGAGGCCGGAATGCGGCCATGAACTGTTTCGCGTCGGAAGCGCACAGAAGTGACTCAAATTGCTGGTCCATGGATCTCCCTGACAAGAGTTTGAAAAGAAAGGCCTTTCAAACAATTCTAACGGGAATATGGAGCCAGTTGTAGGTGTGGAACGATCGGAGCCGACAAACCGAAAGGATGAAGGCTGAGGGATGAAGGATGAAGTGGGAGATTGGCGTCTCTTTTGCTTCCTTCATCCTTCATCCTTCATCCTTGGTTTGTTATCGTCCTTTCATCCTGTTTACCTGGATCCCGCCGCCGGAAGTTCTGAGAATGAGAGCCGGGCCTCCGCCGTTAAGCGGCATCCGCAGACTGTCCTTCTCCGATTCAGCCCGTTCCGCGAGCGGGAAATCAGTGCGGACGCGTCCTCCGCTGGTCTTCGCATCAAGGTCGACGGCAATGTTTTCCGCCAGCCGAACTTCGACGCTTCCGCCCGAGGTCTCAAGGTGGCAGTCGCCCTGGGGCTGCTCGGAAATGGCGGCCGTGATTCCGCCGCCCGACGTGGAGGCTTCGAGGCTGCCCTGAACTTCGTCGACGTGAATTCCTCCGCCGGACGTTTCCGCCTTGACCCGGCCTCTGGCGCGTTCGATCGTGATCGGTCCACCGGAAGTCGACGCTGTTACGTCGCCGTCCACGTCACCGATCTCGATCCCGCCTCCCGAGGTTTCGACATCAGCATGACCGGTGCAACCCCGGAGCTCGATTCCGCCTCCTGAAGTGCGCCCGAATACTGGACCCTGGATCTGACCGAAGTGCAGTCCGCCTCCGGAAGTCGTGCTGCTTGCCTTGCCGTCAAGGTCCGTCACCGTAATCCCGCCGCCGGCCGTCTTGAGATCCACGTTAAACTGCTTCGGGACCGTGATCTGGAACTCCAGGCGAACATGCCTGTTGCGGTTCCACCAACCGCTGTTCGGGACTTTCGCGCGGACATTGACATTGTTGCCTGACTGATCCATCTGGATGTCGACATCCTTCAGGATTTCCGCCGCCCGGGCTGAATCCCGAGTGTTGGCGGTCCGGACAATGTGAACATCGACGCGATTCGCAGCCGCGGTCCTGACTTCGATGGAGCCCAAATCCGAATCCACCGTCAGTTGACCTCCAGGGCTTACCTCAAAGGTTCGGTCCATCGGGTCATCGATGCCTTCCCAGGCGATTGACTCCATCCCGCAGGCTGTAAAGAGAGTCAGCAGTCCAAGTCCAAACAACTTGCAGACAAATCCTCGCATCCGTTTCTCCTCCGTCTGTTGATGTTGTACGGATTCCACAAAGAGAAGGTTCGGTGGAAAGTGCGTGCCGAATGCAACTTGTGTTGCGAACCGTTTGCGCCCGGCAGTTGACGGTGCTAGACTCTGCGCCGTCGCGAGGAACCTCGCGCTTCGATACCTGTATCGAGCCGGTTCCAGCTTGAGGGGGGATTAAAGTGAGCGACATGAAAGTCGTTATCCTGGCAGGGGGCTTAGGCACCCGGCTCGCAGAGGAAACGGAAATCCGGCCCAAGCCTATGGTGGAGATCGGGGGACAGCCGATCCTCTGGCACATCATGAAGCACTACGCCTTTTATGGCTTCAGAGAGTTCTTCATCGCTCTCGGATACAGAGGCGAGGTGATCAAGCGCTACTTCCTCGACTACTACCACAACACTAAGGGCAGCATGACGGTTTCGTTGGACTGCGGCAAAGTCACGGTAGAAGATCGAAGCTCCTCGGATGATTGGATTGTCCACTTGGAAGAAACGGGTTTGAAAACCGCAACCGGTGGACGGGTCAAGCGACTGCAAGCGAAACTTGGTCGTCATCCCTTCCTGCTCACCTATGGAGACGGAGTCTGCAGTATCAACTTGCGCGAACTGATCTGTTTTCATCAGCGCCAGGGTTGCAGCGCGACGCTAACGGCGGTGCGGCCTCCTGCACGTTTCGGGGGGTTGGTATTCAAAGACGGCAAGGTGGTGGCATTCACGGAAAAGCCGCAAATCGGTGAGGGATGGATCAACGGCGGCTTCATGGTTCTGGAACCCGAGATTTTCGACTACCTGGTGGATGACGACAGCATTCTTGAAAGAGACGCGCTCGAGAAGCTGGCGTCAAAAGGAAAACTTGGCGCCTACCCGCACGAAGGGTTCTGGCAATGCATGGACACGATCAGGGATAAGAACCTGTTAGAAAACCTCTGGCGAGCTCGGGAAGCCCCATGGAAGACCTGGTAGATAATTTTTGGGCCGACAGACCAGTTTTGGTGACGGGCGGGAGCGGCCTGCTAGGGACTTGGCTCCTCAAGCGACTGATCGAGAAAGGCGCGGACGTCGTCTGCCTGGTTCGCGACTGGGTTCCCCGCTCGGAGGTGCTGCACAATTCGTTCTTCAAGCAAGTGACGATTGTCCGCGGCGAGGTGCAGGATCAGGCGCTGATCGAGCGAGCGCTGGGTGAGTACGAAGTCGACACGGTATTTCACCTTGCGGCACAGACTCTCGTTCCTATAGCCAACCGCAACCCAGTGTCGACGCTTGACTCCAACATCCGTGGCACCTGGACAGTACTCGAGGCCTGCCGGCGCAGTCCCGCCGTGCGCCAGATCGTGGTTGCCTCTTCGGACAAAGCCTATGGCAGCCAGGAGGTCCTCCCGTACGACGAGTCAATGCCGCTTCAAGGGAAGTACCCGTACGACGTTAGCAAGTCCTGCGCTGATCTGATTTGTCAGTCCTATGCCGCCACTTACGGCCTCCCGGTCGCTGTTACCCGCTGCGGCAACTTTTACGGGGGAGGGGATCTGAACTGGAACCGTATCGTGCCGGGCACGATACGTTCGATAGTGCGCGGCCAACGGCCGCTCATCCGCTCGGATGGCGGCTTCGTCCGAGACTACTTCTACGTGGAGGACGGTGCGGCCGCCTACATGCTCCTGGCCCGGTGCCTGGCCGGAGACCGCGGGCTGGCCGGGCAGGCCTTCAACTTCTCGACCGAAATGCAGGTCACCGTGCTGGACCTCGTCCAGATGCTCCTCCGGATCATGGACTCGGATTTGAAGCCCGAAGTGCTGAACCAGGCTTCAAACGAAATCCGGCACCAATACCTCAGCGCCGCGAAGGCGCGCGACATGCTTTGCTGGAGTCCGCTGTTCACCCTCGAGGAGGGGCTTCAGCGCACTGTAGCCTGGTATCGCGAATATTTCGAGGTTGCCCGGAAGTCTCACCAGAGGTCGACTTAATGAAAGAAACCCGGGAGCAAATATTCGACCTTGTCCGCCGGTACTTTGAAGAAGCGCATGGGGGCAGGCAGTACGATCCGAGCAGGGACCTGGTCCACTACGCCGGCCGGGTTTTTGACGCCAATGAACTATGTCTCCTCGTTGAGGCCGCGCTGGAGTTTCAGCTGACGGCAGGCCGTTTTGCGGACAAATTCGAGAAGGAGTTCGCTGCCTACTTCGGTCTTGCCCACGCTCTCCTCTTTAATTCGGGCTCCTCGGCCAACCTCGCCGCCTTGACCGCTCTCACCTCCGAGAAGCTTGGCTCCCGGCGCTTGAAGCCGGGAGACGAAGTAGTGACCGTAGCGGCCGGGTTCCCCACGACCGTGGCGCCCATCGTGCAGAACCAACTGGTACCGGTGTTTGTGGACGTGAACCTGGGTGACTACAATGCGGTCCCGCAGGAACTGGAGCAGGCGATCGGACCTAAGACTCGGGCGATCATGATGGCCCACACGCTCGGAATCCCTTTCCGTCTGGACATCGTGGGGGAGCTAGCCCGAAGATTCGCGCTCTGGGTAATCGAGGACAACTGCGATGCGCTCGGCTCCCGCTACGATGGGCAGCTGACCGGCACTTTTGGCCATCTGGCCACCCTCTCCTTCTATCCGGCTCATCACATTACGATGGGCGAGGGCGGAGCAGTCCTGACGCACGATGAGCAGTTGGCCCGGATCTCGCGTGCCGTGCGCGATTGGGGACGGGACTGTTACTGCTGGGGTGGAGTCAACAACAGGTGTGGCAAGAGGTTCGACCAGCAGTTTGGGCTGCTACCGCCCGGTTACGATCACAAATACGTGTACAGTCACCTGGGCTATAACCTCAAAGTAACTGACTTGCAGGCGGCTATCGGTTGTGCCCAGCTGGCAAAGCTCGATCGATTCATCGCGGCGCGGAAGCAGAATTACTGCCGCCTGATGGAGATCCTCCGCCCGTATGAGGACCGGCTGATTCTCCCGCGCGCACCCGAGAATTCGGACCCGGCGTGGTTCGCATTCCCGATCACCGTTCGAGACGGCGCCGGGTTTTCCCGGAACGAGATCACCCAGTTTCTGGAGGAGAACCGGATAGAGACGAGGAACTTGTTTGGCGGCAACCTGGTGCGGCACCCGGCCTTTCAAAATGTCCAGTACCGGGTGGTCGGGACGCTGAAGAATACCGACGTCGTGATGAACAGTACCTTCTTCATAGGCGTGTATCCCGGCATAGGCCAAGCCCAAATGGACTGGATCGCGGAAGTTTTCAACCGCTTCTTCCGAGGTAGGTGAGATGGGAGCCGGGCCACAGCGTCTCATTTCCCCCCTGGCTGAGGATCTGGACTTCGTATTGGAGTCCACCAGCGCAATTTGGGAAGCACTCCGAGGGAAACGCCTCTTTATGACCGGGGGAACCGGCTTTTTCGGCGCATGGCTCCTCGAGACATTCGCCTGGGCGAATCGACATCTTCAATTGAGTGCCGAGGCCCTCGTTCTCTCCAGGCGGCCGGAGGCATTCACCGCCCGGTTTCCGCACCTTGCGTGCGATTCCGCTGTCAAATGGTGCCGGGGAGACGTCCGTTCCTTCAAGTTCCCGTCAGGTCATTTTGACATCGTAATACACGCCGCGACTGCCGCAAGCCGAAAGCTGATCGAGGAAGAGCCGGGCCTCATGTTCGATACGATTGTCTCCGGCACTCAAAGGGTGCTCGGTTTCGCGACCCAGTGCGGAGCGCGTCAGATTCTGTTAGCCAGCTCTGGAGCTGTCTACGGCCCACAGCCCTCCGACCTGCCCCAGCTCACAGAGGATTTCAGCGGAGGCCCCGATCCCGCGGATGTCGCGTCGGTTTACGCGGAAGGGAAGCGTGCTGCTGAGATGTTGTGTGTCCTTGCCGAGAGGGAACGTGGACTCGAAGCGAAAATCGCTCGAGGTTTCGCCTTCGTCGGCCCTCATCTGCCTCTAGACACGCATTATGCTATCGGCAATTTCATCAGGGCAGCGATGCAAGGGGGACCGATTTGTATCGAAGGGGACGGAACGCCGTGCCGGTCGTATCTTTACGCTGCCGATCTGGCTGTCTGGCTCTGGACGATTCTTTTCAAGGGGCAATCAGGCCGTGCCTACAATGTGGGGAGCAGCGTGGCGATCAGCATTCGAGAACTGGCGGAGACAATTGCCGGGCTGTTCAGTCAGCGGCCGAGGATTGTCGTGTCCCAGGCTCCAGTGCCGGGAAAGGCGCCGGAGAGGTACGTTCCGTGCACCAGGCGGGCTGAAACGGAATTGGGCTTGAAGGCGGCGTTTGACTTGGAAACGTCGATCCTGAAGACTCTTCGCTGGCATCAGGGAAGATGTTTCCCCTGATGCTAGATGGGTCTAGCTCGTGGCCGCTGCGTGCGCGGCAGGCTCCTCCGACCCCACTACGCCAAATCGGTGACCCAAATCCGTTGCAGGAAACGGGAATAGGTGTTATGGTGCCGACGCTCGGCCAGCACAGCGCTAGCTCCGCATTTCTCACAGGGAGACGTGCCAATGCCGCCAGACTGTTCGTAGTTCCGCCTTTAGGCGGGCTTTTCAGAGCGTGCCACTCCCAGCGAGCACGCTCTGAAAAGCCCGCCTAAAGGCTGAACTACGAACAGTCTGGCGGCATTGGCACGTCTCCCTGTTAGAAATGCGGGGCTAGCCTCCAGGAACGGGGCTCGGCCGAGCGGCAAAATGGCTGGGGGGACCAGTTGATCAAGGTCACGGACTTCATAGTCGAGCATCTGTCCCGCCGAGGGATACGGGACGTCTTCCTAGTTCCCGGTGGCGGGGCTATGCACCTCAACGACTCCTTCGGTCGGAGCAGCAAGATCCGTTATTGGTGCAACCACCACGAGCAAGCGTGCGCAATAGCAGCGGAAGGATACTATCGGGCGTCCGGTCGTCTAGCCGCCGTAAACGTCACCAGCGGACCGGGGGGCACCAATGCTCTTACGGGAGTCATCGGAGAATGGCTGGATTCGATTCCTTGCCTGTACTTGTCGGGCCAGGTCAAGCAGGAGACGACGATAGCGAGGTGCCCCGACCTTCGGCTGCGTCAGTTGGGGGACCAGGAAATCAACATCATCGACATCGTGCGCCCGGTGACCAAGTATTCGGTGATGTTGACCGACGCCCGTACCATCCGATTTCACCTGGACCGAGCGCTCTACTTGGCCACGCACGGCCGTCCAGGACCAGTCTGGCTGGACATACCTCTCGACATTCAGGGGGCACAAGTCGATGAGTCGGAGCTTGAGTCGTATGACTCCTCTGAAGACGAAATATCCTGTGACGTCGAGCTGATCAGAAAACAGGTAGCGGAGCTACTGTTACGGCTGCGCTCCAGCGAACGACCAGTCTTGTTTGCTGGCCACGGCATACGGCTGGCTGGCGGGGCGGATTTGTTCCTCGATCTGGTCAGCATGCTTAATATCCCCGTACTCACTGCTATCTGCGGTCATGACCTGATTTGGTCGGATCACCCGCTGTTCTTCGGCCGACCGGGCGTCTTCGGAGACCGTTTGGGTAACTTTGTCCTCCAAAACAGCGACTTGATGCTTGCGGTCGGGGCTCGTTTGGGAGTGCGCCAGATCAGTTACCGGTTCGACGCCTTTGCTCGGGCAGCTTTTCGGGCAATGGTCGATATTGATGCGGCTGAGCTCCGCAAGCCGACGCTCGCACTGCATATGGGTGTTCACTGTGATGCCCGATTTTTCATCGAAGAGATGCTAAGACAGCTGCGCGGCGACAGAATGTCTCCAAAGCGGTCCTGGCTGAGCTGGTGTGAGGACCGAAGAAACAGTACTCCCACAGCCCTTGACGACAACCCGTCACAAGCCGAGGGTTACGTCTGTTCGTATCGGTTTGCCGATGAACTGTTCAAACTCCTCACACCTGGCACGGTCGTTGTCACCGGGAACGGAACAGCATTTACTTGCCCCCCCCAAGTGATGAAGATCAAACGAGAAGTCCGTTACTTCTCGAATCAGGGATGCGCCTCTATGGGTTACGACTTGCCCGCCGGGATAGGAGCAGTGATCGCACGCCCAGATGACCCAGTGGTCGTGCTTACCGGCGACGGCAGCCTCCAGATGAACATTCAGGAATTGCAGACTATCGCTTTACATCAGCTTCCTCTCAAGGTTTTCGTACTGAATAACCAAGGTTACCTGGCAATTCGCATCACTCAGGACACGTACTTCGAAGGCAGGCATGTAGGCTCCGATATGCAAAGCGGGATCAGCGTACCCGATACCTGCAAAATTGCTGAGGCCTACGGCCTGGCGACCGCGAGAATCGCTTCGGAGGAATGTCTGCCCCAGAGGATCTGGGAGGTGCTCTCGGCCCCCGGACCCATGATCTGCGAGGTCATGATGAATCCGAAGCAGAGCCTTTACCCGAGGCTCTCGTCGGTCTTGCGTCCGGACGGCAAGATGGTCTCCTCACCGCTTGAGGACATGTATCCCTTCTTGCCTCGCGAAGAGTTTCGTGACGGCATGGTGATTCCTCCTCTCGATGAGGGGTAACTTCAAAGCATGAGACGAATCAGCATCGTCACTGCCTGCTACAACGAGGAAGAGAACGTCCGCGAGGTGTATCAGCAAGTTCGAGACGTGTTTGCGGACCTCCCTCAATACGATTACGAGCACATTTTCATCGACAACGCTTCGCAGGACAAGACGGTCGAGATTCTGAAAGACATCGCGCGGCAGGACCGGCGGGTCAAGATTATCGTCAATGCCCGCAATTTTGGCCACATCCGCTCTCCGTTCCACGGCATTTTGCAGAGCCGGGGCGAGGCCGTCATTCTGCTCGTGGCGGATCTGCAGGATCCTCCCCAGATGATCCGCGAATTCCTTGGCAGGTGGGAGGAGGGTAACAAGATCGTCATAGGCGTCAAGAGCAGCAGCGAGGAAAGCCTGCTTGT
>Ga0105092_10000628_pt1 | contig 18399 bp, 19 predicted proteins | sample PPLLak2March2015_FD_87021 | JGI IMG/M metagenome (GOLD analysis project Ga0105092, IMG submission 87021) | Freshwater sediment microbial communities from Prairie Pothole Lake near Jamestown, North Dakota, USA - PPLs Lake P7 Core (1) Depth... | ecosystem: Environmental > Aquatic > Freshwater >... | reverse complement strand
TAAGAGATTCTAAGGGGATACCTAACCTTGAAAACACTATGTCATTCTCCCGAAGGGAGTGACACCTGCCCCGGGTGCAGGTGCCGGGGAGAATCCCGCCGCTCTGCGGCGGAGACCCTTCGCTACGCTCACATCGTCCCGATGTCCTTCGGGAGGGTGACATTACTCTTTTCTCTTGAAAGAAATTAGGCAGTCCTAATACTAAATAGAAAGTTTAGCGATCAGGCAGATCTTTCAAAACGGCACGATTGCCGGCGAATGCCACAAAGGCGCCTCCAAATGCAAAGGTCAGCATGAATATCAGCGTACCGGCTATGAGACTTAATCCCAGTAACAATGCCAGCACAAGGACGAAGAGCAGGTTCCTCCGGATGAACACTGACGCGTTCCGTAACGCCTGCAGCACGGATGGCTGCTCCTGTTCGAATAGAAATGGCAATGCAAATAACTGGAGCAAGAGCCAGCCTGTCAAAAGCGCGATGTACAATCCCTGGATGAAATGTGCTGTGTTTGAATTGCCTGCCAGTTTTCCCGTCAGATAGTAGTCGCCAAGGAGCAGACCTGCTACTATCAGGTTCATAAATCCCCAACGCCAGGCTGGACCCCAGTAGGCACGGACGGCATGTAGAAAATCACGCTCATTGGCGGTTTCGCCGCGTGCGATCTTGTTGCCATAAAAGAACAGTGCCACTGTTGCCGGCGGGCCCGGAATGATCAAGACATTCCCGAGCAGGAAAAGCAGGTGAACGATGAGGATCGTCCAGAATTCCTGCCAGGTATCTCGAAAGGATAATCCCAGTATTTTTAAAGCCATAGCTACCTGCTGTATCTCTGTTTTGAGCTAGCCTTTGATGCCTGTATAAGCAATGCCTTCGATGTAATAACGGCTGAAGATAAAAAACAGGATCATCACCGGGATCGCATTGAACATCGCACCGACCAGCGTCAGGTTCCACTGGGCCTTGAACTGCTGCTGGAAAATGCTGAGTGCCACGTTGAGAACGTACTTGTCGGCAGAGTTCAGGTACAAAAGCGGCTGCAGGAAGTTATTCCACATTGCCTGGAACTGCAGGATGAACACGGTCAGGAGTGCCGGGCGCGCGAGCGGGATGATCACATTGCGGTAGATCTCCATATAACTGGCGCCATCGATGAAAGCCGCCTCCTCCAGATCTTTGGGAACGGATTTGAAAAACTGTGTCAGGAGGAAAATATTCCCGGCGGCGATCGCGCCTGGGAAGATTAATGACCAGAACGTATTGATCAGTCGCAGCTTCGTCATCAACACGTAGGCCGGAATCAGGGTGATGGCGGTGGGTATCATCAAGGTAGCCAGCATGAAGTTGAAGATCACATCTCTACCTGGAAATTCCAGGCGCGAGAAAGCGTAAGCAGCCATGGAGCAAAAGATAACCTGCAAGATGGCCGTGGTCACAGAGAGAAATGCCGTGTTGAGGAGCCAGCGTGGGAACGTGCCGCCATTTCCAAGATCGGTATTCCACAGTCTTGGCCAGTTCTCCACCTGCCATTCCGCTGGAAAAAACGTTGGTGGGAAGCGAATAATTTCGGCATTGCTCTTAAATGTGCCCAATGCCGCCAAGATAAACGGCGTGAACAGAATCAGGCCGACCACACACAGGAGCAAAGAACGCAGGAAAATGCTCACATAGTGCGTCGCCGGTTTGCGTGGTTCCTGAGGAGCAACACGCTCGAGGGTTTGAGTTCGAACAGCCATGCCAGCCTCCTAATACAATTGTGTCTCTCGTTCGATAAAGCGGCGTTGCAGGAAGGTGAAGAAGAAAATCAATACCGCCAGAATAAACGCCATCGCGGCGGCATACCCCATCTGGATGGGGCCCTCGGTCCCCAGGGCCTCCTGATAAAGAACATAGACAGGCGTCAACGATGTGCCCAGCGGGCCTCCCTGCGTAGCAAGGTAGACCTGGTCGAAGATCTGCAAGGTGCCGATCGTGCCCAGCACCACAACGAGCAGGATAATCGGGCGCAGGAGCGGAACGGTGATCTTCCAGAACCGGTGCCAGCCATTGGCGCCATCGAGAGAGGCCGCTTCGTACAGGGCCGGGTTGATATCCTGTAGCGCAGCAAGGAACATGATCATGAACGTGGGCGCCGTCGTGAAGACGTTCTGGAACATGATCGCCATCAGGGCGATGCTGGGTCCGCGAAGATACCATTGGTCAGACGGGATATCTCCTCCGAACGCCTGCACGATCAACTGGATCAGGCCGCGTGGATCGCCCAGCCAGTTAATGTTTTTCCACTCTACGCCGAAGGTTCCCAGGAAGTTAGAAATGAAATAGTTAATGTAGCCGGTTCTCAAATAGAACCACATGAAGATCAGTGTGATCACCACCGATGAAGTGACGCTGGGAGCATAGAAGATCGTTCGGAAAAACTGCTTGAACCGGTTCTGACTGTTGAGAAGTACCGCTAACAGGATAGCGGCCGCTGTCTGGGTAGGCACGACTAGCAGCGAATACCACAGCACATTATGGAGACCTTGTAGAAAATTCTTCTCCTGGAACGCCCGGGCATAGTTTGCCAGACCTGCCCACTGTGGAGGTGAGAAGATGTCGTAGTTGGTGAAGGATATATAGAGAGCGAAAAGCACAACGCCGACGGTGAACGTCAGCGTGATCAGGAGATAGGGCGCTAAAAAGAGATAGCCCATGATCAGGTTGGTGCGGCGCTTGGGATTCGGCCATTCGCGATAGACAACCCGCGCAGCTGCTAGTCCCAGGACAATGGCGAGTAGAGCCACCGCGCCGAGGAAGGGCAGTGCTGTACGCCGCACCTCGGTCAGATAGGTTTCGACCGTTGCCATGACCCGCGGTCCGCCCATGGTCGGCGCATTGAAGAGAGCAATCGTCATCAAAACGATGAAGACCACCAGGAAAGAAAGCACTGCCATAAGTGTGCGACGTGATGGAGCCGCACTGGGCTCATTGGTTACCGTTGCCATAGCGCCATCTCCGTTTCTGCTCCATCGGAACGATAGAACAAGGCCCTCCTTCCCTCCTATGAGGGAAGGAGGGTTCGAACGACAAAAAGCCTACCGGCCACCGCCCAGGGCAGCCTGCGCTTCTTCTTGTGCCTGCGCAAAGGCTGTATCTACATCCTGGTCGCCGAGGAACACGCGCTCCAATGCCTGGGAAACCGCCGTGTTCACAGCCCCGGTGCTGGGACCCCAATAGGCCACGCGCGTATCGGGTAACAAACCGCCGCCCGAAATCGCCAGATCATTCGGGTCCTGGACCAAGTCTGCCTGTTCCGGATGTGTGCTGTAGGCAAAGCCAGTGTTGACAATCTCCGCCTGGTTCTCCGCGCTCGTCAGGTACATGGCCAGCGCTGCTGCCGCGTTCGGGAATTCCGTCGCGGCGTTGACACCGATACCGTTGGTGAAGATGACGTCTGCACGGGTCACCGGGCCGGCGGGGATCTGGACAGCCTTCCATTCTACGTCCGGATAGGTCTGCTTCATGAAGTTCACCATCCAGCCGCCTTCCGTGGTCATGCCGACCAGCTCCAGCCCGATGGCTTCCCCGCACCAGGTCGCGCCGACATCCGAGGGTGTGACCAGCGATCCTTCCTCCTTCATCTCGGCCACAAAGTTTGCCATTTCTTTCACCTCAGGAGTATCGAGGGTGGCGGTGGTGTTGTCTTCACTTGCAAAGGCCCCACCATTCGAGAACACGAACGGGGCAAAACGTGCCCAATCGGGACCCATACAGAAGCCGCCGTACGTTCCGGTATCTGCAATGGCCTGGGCAGCGGCGCGCATGTCTTCCCAGGTCCAGTCGTCGGTGGGTTCATCAATACCCGCAGCCTCAAACGCTGCCGGCAGGTAGACGAGCCCCAGCGTGCCCCAGTCCTTGGGGAGAGCATAGGTCTGGCCATCCTGGGTAAAGATGGTCATCAGGGCGGGAATGAAATCATCGCTCGAGACGCCGGCTTCTTCCATATACGGATCCAGGGCAAGTAGCTGACCGGTGGGGACGAAGGCGGTCATCAACTGGTCATCTATGTAGAAGACATCCGGGGCGGTACCGCCTGCCATCTGGGCCTTCAGCTTATCCTGAAATTCAGTGGGGACCGGCTGATAGTCAACGGTCACGCCCGGGCAAACGCTGCCGAAGCGTTCGATCGAGTCCCGGTAGATTTGTTGCTCGGTCTCATCACCCCAGCCGGAGAAGACGATCGTGGCGCCCTCTTCCACTGGAAGAGGACAGGAACCTGTTACAGGTACCTCGCCTGTGGGTGCCTCTGTTGGCGCTTCGGTCATCGGCGCCTCGGTTGCCGGTTCTGTAGCCGGGGCAACGGTTGCGGGCGCTTCCGTAGGTGTGGTGGCCGGGGCGCAAGCTGCCAGTAGCATTACACCAATAAACAACAGTGCCAGAAGTTTGGAAAGTGATTTCATTTCAGATCTCCTTACTTTTAAAACTGATTTCCAAGTTACGAAACTCGGATGAAAGGAAGAGACTCTACATTCTGGAAGGCTTCACCTCCTTTGTGACTATATTTGCTATGAGGAGTGCATGTCGCTTGGTAAAAATTTGTACCCCCTTGGTTCGACTGAATGAGAAATTTTATGCCGAGGTACGTACAATAAGTTCAGGTTGCAACAGAACCTGTTGTTCCTGCGGCTGATCTCCTTTCATCAGCGCGACCAGGATTTCGACGCATTTCCGTCCGGCCTCGCGGATCGGCTGTCGTACGGTTGTGATTGGAGGGAGAAGATATTGCGACATGGGTGCATCATCAAACCCGATCACGGCAATATCCCGCCCAACTTCAAGTCCATGCTCGCGTGCGGCATGGAGTGCACCAATTGCCTGGGTATCGTTAAGTGCCACAATGGCGGTCGGACGCTCAGGAGCAGGTAACCTAAACAAACGTGAGGCAGCTTCACGTCCGAACTCAAATGTCCCTTCTCCGCGTTCGATCCACCCGCTGCGTATATCCAGTTTGTGCTCCAGCATGGACTCGAAATATCCACGTATTCTGTCATTGCCAACCCGTGAGTCCTCGGGCCAGGCAATGGCCGCAATCTGTTTGTGCCCATTGGAAATGAGATGCCGCATGGCCTGGCAAAGCCCATCGGCGCCATCGATGTCCACGTATGGGCAATCAACTTCCGGGTTGGAACGACCGAATGCCACAAACGGGAACTTTCGCTCGAGCAGGAAAGTGATCCTTGGATCGTTGTAATTCACGCTCGACAACACAAACCCGTCTACACGACCGGTATCGATTAACTCACGGTAGGCAGCCACGAGTCTCTCGCCCTCGCGAAAGGGGAAGGGTAGGAGGTGATAGCCGGCGGCTTCTGCTTCCAGCACCATACTGGAAAGGAATTGATCAAGAATGTGGTTGGCCTGGTTTGGCGCGGTCGGAACCCAGGAATAGCCGATCATGTGGCTGCGGTTTGCGCGCATGTTGCGTGCGATCTGGTTTGGACGATAGCCTAGTTCCCGCACGGCGTTCAGGATGCGTTGCTCGGTTTCCTTTGAAACCTGCATCTGTCTGTTAAGTACTTTTGAGACAGTCTGGTAACTGACACCGGCGTGGGCAGCAACTTCCTTGATAGTAATCTTTTTCGTGGTTATGGGTTCCTTATAAGTAGATAAGCGAACGTTCGGGCGAACGTTCGCTTCACATTGTACAACTTTCAAAACCAAAAGTCAATCACGAAATTTGTAGATTTATATTCTTATCGAAAATCTCGCCAGGAACAGTTTCGTGCCGCAAACTCATCACCAGCCTGTTGCTCAAGAAACATGCATGTTGACAATTTGACGGAAGTGGTAGCCGTAGATGGAAAACGTGATTGCCATGGGGAACAGCCTGGGATGCCGGAAAAGGGTCCAGAAAAACAGCTTCCAGTAATAAATTCGCTCCTTGTCCAGAATGCCCAGATGGAGGATCGAACGTGGGAGCGCCAGTAAATATTGGAAGTCGATCGGGGCTCTGAGCTTGGAGGGCTTGAATTCTCTCAGGAAGGTTTTGACGCGCGCATAATAATTCTTCGGCGCGTACAGGGTATTGATCACTGTCTGGTACCCTTTGTGCAACACATCCACATTCATTCTGGGAATGATGTTTGTGCTTCCATCGACGTTATCCCCGGACATGAAACCCAGCAGGCGACCCTCCTGTTTCATCCGCTCGTAGAGGCGGGTGCCGATGGGTGCCTGCAGCAGTCCGACCATCGCTGTGACAATGCCGCTTTTCTGGATGAAGTCGATCTGGCGCTGGAAGATCGAAGGCGTGTCACTGTCGAAGCCGATGATGAAGCCGCCCTGGACCTGCATCCCGCTGCGCTGGATGCGTTTGATGTCTTCGATCAGGTCGCGGTGCCGGTTCTGCTTCTTGTTACATTCGATCAGACTATCTTCATCCGGTGTTTCCACGCCGATAAAGACCGTATCGAAACCGGCTGCAGACATAAGCCTCATCAGTTCATCATCATCCGCCAGGTTGATCGAAACTTCCGTGCTGAAGTTCAAGCCAAGTTTGCCTTTCCGCCATTCGATCAGTGCCGGTAACAACTCACTCTTGAGGTGTTTCTTGTTGCCGATCAGGTTGTCATCCACGAAGAATACGTTCCCGCGCCAGCCGAGCCGATAGACAGCGTCCAGTTCATGGATGATCTGTGCAGCCGTCTTGACGCGTGGCACGTGCCCCAGTAGAGCGGTGATGTTGCAGAAATCGCAATCGAAGGGACAGCCGCGCGAGTATTGCAGCGCCATCGTGGCGTAGCGTTTGAAATTCACCAGTTCCCAGAGCGGCGCGGGCGTTTGATGGATGTCGGGGAACTCGCTGGAAGCGTACACTCGTTTAACGGAATCCTGCTCGAGGTCGCGCAGGAACGGGGGCAGGGTAATCTCCGCTTCGTTCAAGACGAAATGGTCCACCCGTTCGAACTGTTCATATTCCGTCGTAAACAACGGACCGCCAGCGACGACCTTCAATCCGCGTGCCTTGCAGCGTTCGATCACCTCGTGGGTCGATTCGCGCTGCGCGGTCATCGCGCTGATGAAGGCGACGTCTGCCCAGGTCAGGTCCTTCTCGGTCAGTTTTTGAATATTCAGATCCACGAGGCGTTTCTCCCATGCGGGAGGCAGCATCGCGGCAACTGTCAGCAGGCCTAAGGGCGGCGAGGAAGCCCGCTTGCGGATAAACTTCAAGGCGTGTTTGAAACTCCAGAATGTATCTGGAAACTCGGGGTAGATCAAAAGCACTTTCATTGGGTCCCTCCATTGGCTAAAATATGTTCATCGAAGTAGAAACGATGGGCTGTTTTATTATAGTCCTGTCCAGTTCGTATTCCATCAATGCTGATAGTAGCGCTGATCAAGATTTTCAACCTATCCAAACGCTAACAGCCTGCTAATAGCTTGTCATTCCTTTGGTATCAGTTTTTCAGTGAAAAGTGAGAAATAACATCTCACACTTCGTTATTTTTCTTTTGAGAGCGCGTAGCCATATTGTTGCATGGCCGCTATTGGGAACAAATCAGACTGTCCATCCGTTTCAAAGCATAACGGTGTTTTACCGGATTTTTACTTTGGAACGTTTTAACCACAAAAAGGAAGAACTGTGTTTATCTGTGGTTATGAAACACTTTCTTAGACATATCAGGAGCTATTATGAAAGGACACATTCGAACCGCCTTAATGGTTTTTCTCGTTATGGGGATCGCTGCCTGTGCCCCGGTAGACCCCGCCACGCAGGAAGCCATCGTGTCCCCACAGTCGGAATCGGCGGACGCCTTCCATCCCCTCAGCGCGCGGACCGGCCTGGAGGAGATTGACAATATTTTGGAGGTCCTGGCAGGTGGCGATGTTGAGGAGATACGTTCTCTCATCCAATTTACAAATGCCGAATGCACCCAGGCGGATGGGTTGGGCGGTCCTCCCAAATGCCGCGCGGGCGAGGCAGAAGGAACGCCGGTCGAGGTGCTGCCGTTCCTGGGTTCAGAAGGCGGCTTCCTGCGCAAAGACGAGATCAGCAACTGGCAAGGTGTTGACGCTGCAGGTCTGTACGCAGTCTATAAGGTTTCTCCGGCTGTCATCTTCGAGCAGTATTACCCGGCTGGCGAGTATGCGATCATGCTGGTTGGAAAAGAAGATCAATCTCCTGTGGTGCTGCGTGTCGACGCGGGCCGGATCGTACGCGTTGACTATCCACCCGGTGCGGAGAGTCTGAAGACAATCCTTCAGAACGAAGCCGGGACCGTGATTCTCGAGCCGGTGGATCGGTAGAGATGAGGTATATTTGTAGCCCGTTCGCAGGCTTCCCGTAGATTAGAAATTGGTCAGTAATTCGAATGAGGCCACCGTTATTGACTATAATGTTTCTTCGCATGGTGCGGGAACCTTATTGATAGTAAGTTAGTTCTTGGTGCAAAAGTGCTCCCTGCGCCGTCCTCGGCGCAGGTGGTACCCTGTAATCGCCGCCGAGGACGGCGGCGTGAGCCGGTTTTGCACCAGAAACTGAGTTAATCTTGCGATTTTGTTACCAGCCTACCACTCACACATGAGGTGAATCATGACTCGACGATCAATGCTATTACTGCTGCTCATTGGAATATTGCTGGCATCCTGTGCGCCTTCGACCAGCGGCCAGCCCACACCCGACATCCTGGGGACGACCAACGCTCTCGCTGGAACCATGGCAGCTGCCCTCTTTCAGACCCAGACTGCCCTGGCGCCTTCCGCGACTGTTAGCCCCATCGCCACAGTGACATCACTTTCCTCGCCAACCGCGCTCTCCCTGTCCACGCCGACGACTTCTGTCCAACAGCCTGTTCTCATCGTATCAACAGCTACGCCGACCGGCACCTATTACACGGCGACGCCGCTCGCTTCTTCTCTGGGATCTGGATGTAAAAATCTCAGGCTGATCAACAGCTGGACAGAACCTGAGGGTCCTTTCATCCCGGGTCAACAATTCACCCAGGTCTGGCAGGTTGAAAATAATGGCACGTGCGAATGGTTGTACCTGTTTGAAATGGTGTTTGCCAGTGGAGATAAGCTGGGAGATGCTACGTCTGTAAGATTTGGCAACAAAATCCCGCCGGAGAAATGGACAACATTACAGGTGGGTATGAGGGCACCCAATAAGAGTGGGACCTTTAAGGCTTCCTGGCGGATGACGGATGGCGCTGGGACATCGTTTGGAGCCGTGTTGCCGGTGTCCATTACTGTGGGTGGATCGACCAATACACCGAAACCGGATACCGCCGCGACAGCCGTAGCTGAAACGGTAGGAGCACAAAACGCAATAAATACAGCGGTAGCAGGAACGCAAACTCAAGCATGTGTAGATGTAGGAGGAGTTGCTCCTCCATGTACTCCATAAGCACATAATGGAGCTATCGTTAGCTTCTTTCTGATAGCGGCAGCGGGCGATTGGTTCCAAGCTCAACGACAGCCACACCCGAAAGATGTCCCTCCTCTAGCCCAGGCAGGGACATCTTCTATTTTATGTTGCGCAGAGTCTGGTACTATTGTTTTGCATTACAAAAAAGACGCGAAGTCGTTAAAGGACATAGGCAACTGTCAAAGCGGGATCAACGACCACAATTTCCGGGGGACCGTGGCCGCCCGAATGCTTCGAAGCCAGATACGTCGCGAACTATGCACCCCAAATTCGTTATATAGAACACGTCATCGTCATCCGGGATTGAGTACATCTGTACTGTGTGATGTAAGAAAGACAATCTGGTGATGTCATAAATATACTGAACTTATAAGTTGAGTGTACATCTTTAGAGGTACGTGTACAGGAAGGTTGAAAGAATTATATGGATATTACAGTAGCACTTGGAGGGGGAGGCTCCAAAGGGAATGCACATATCGGCGTCCTGCGCCAGCTGGAGAAGCAGGGTTTTCGCATCCGGGGGGTCGCAGGGACAAGTTACGGAGGGTTGGTCGCGGTCTTTTATGCCCTGGGTCATTCGCCCGACGAGATCGAAGAGATCTTCGCCTCTGCCGATCAGAGCCAGTTTTATGGTCATGCGCCGCAGGATGGTCCCTCGCTGGTTGGGCTGGCAGGGGTTACGCGTCTGCTCGAGGAGATGGTTGGCAATCTCACATTCGCGGATCTGAAGCTGCCCTGTGTCCTCACCGCGGTGGACTTAAATAGCGGGCAGGAAGTCCTCCTATCCGAGGGCCGTCTGGTGGACGCCATGCTTGCCACCATTGCCATTCCCGGCGTGTTCCCGGCGCGGCGTCTCAATGGGCTTGAACTTGTGGATGGCGGCACGCTCGATCCGGTCCCGGTTGTACCGGCTCGCATGCTGGCGCCCCGGCTGCCGGTGGTGGCGGTTGTGTTGACGACTCCCATGGGCGCTCCGACGCAGCCCTGGAATATCCCGTTCAACAAATATTGGGCCGGGATGATCTTATCCCGCTTGCTGAGTAAAATGCGCTATGATACAGTCTGGGACGTCTTTTCGCGCTCACTTGACATTACCTCACGGGCTGTGACACAATATCGCCTCGAAGTTGACCGGCCTGATGTTATCATTCGTCCGCAGGTCTTTGATATTGATACGCTGGATATCGTGGATGTGCATGAAGTCGTGAAAAGGGGCGAGGCGGCTGTCGAATCGGTCCTGCCTCAATTGAGGAACTCCTTCACCTTGCGAAACCGCTGGCGACGCACCATGGGCGTCTCTAATTATCGAAGTCTACAATCATAGGAGTCTGTACGTGAGAGATTTACGCGAATATTCGAAACAAACCAACGTCCGCCTGGCGTTGGGTGCATTCATATTGATTTTCATCATTGGAGTGGGCTTGATCTGGCTCATCTATGGCGGGAACGCAGCCGGGATGGCGTTTACCTGCCTGCTCGCGGCTCTGGTCCCGGTGATCCTGATCCTCTTCATCTTCGTTGCCATCGAATGGATCCTCAAACATGCCCGGCCCAGATAACGTCTCGACAGTTTCCTTCAACGATTGGACACTGCGGATCCGGGAATCAACGCAGCCTTCGCCCCGGCTGCTGCTCCTGATCCACGGCCTGACCGGTGACGAAAACTCGATGTGGATCTTTGCGCGCGACCTTCCGGCTCCCTACTGGATCGTGGCGCCGCGCGCACCTCACGTCGCGGCGCAGGGTGGATATTCCTGGCGCCCGCCCGAGTTCGAAAACCTGGACGAGTTCAACCTAGACCAGCTCCGCGCCGCGGCGGATGCGTTGATCCGCCTCGTCGACGGGTACGCCGCCTCGGCTGGGCTGGAGGCGAGCGTCTTCGATGTCATGGGCTTTAGCCAGGGTGCGGCGATGGCCAGCCTGCTGGCGTTCCTGTACCCGCAGCGGATCCGCAAGGTGGGGATCCTGGCTGGATTTGTCCCGGGCGGGCTGGAGGAACTTGTCGCCCGGCACCCATTGGAGGGGAAGCCTTTTATGGTGATCCATGGCACGCAGGATCAAATGGTGACGATCGAGCGTGCCCGGGCTTCAATCGAGGTCCTCGAGCAGGCCGGCGCGAACGTCACCTACTGCGAAGATGAAGTGGGACATAAAGTCAGTGTGACCTGTCTGCGCGCCCTGAAAAAATTTTTCACAGACACGCGAAGCAGGCCGCGTAGCGGCAGTGTGGATTAAGCATTTCTTATCGGGGCGTTGACTAGCCTCCTGTTTGCAGGTATGCTTGGCGCATCTTACGTCATTGCGAACGGAGCGGAGCATAGTGAAGGAATCTCAAACACAATAGGCGAGATTGCTTCCCGCAGGCTCGCAATGACGCTTCTAGTGTGAACAATGACTCAAAATCTCTCTCGTCGTGACTTTCTCAAAATCGCAGGTGCAGGGTTGGGGGCACTGGCTCTCCGTCCCTACAAGCTGCCTTATCTTGAATATTTTTCCCGGCCCCAGCGTCTGCCTGAATTCCCAAAGAGTGAAATCATCGGGCGGACTGTCGATCCGGGGATCGATCTGCGCAATCGCCCCACGAATGATCCAAACCTGAATACCTCCATCGCCAAACTGGATGCAGATACACTCGTGGAATGGGGACGCCAGGTGGTGGGGAACGTGATTGGCGGGTTAAACAACCAGCGCTATGTGGAAACCCCGCAAGGTTACATCTATTCGTCTGTCGTTCAACCCACGCGCAACCTTCCTAATACGCCCATTACAGCGCTGCCCGCCGGGCAGAATGGCTTTTGGGCGGAAGTGACCGTCCCCTACGTCAATCTGGCGCATGAAGGCGCGGTCGCTTCTCCGTGGCTGCAGGACCATGTCAAATACAATTTCCCGCCGCGTTTATATTATGGTCAGGTGGTGTGGATCGATCAGGTTCGCACGAACAATGGCTTTCCGGAATACCGCTGGAATGAAGAAGCGAACGGTCATGGTTATGGGTACGGCGCCTATGGTGAGTTCTTCTGGGGGGATGGCGCAGGGTTCAAGGTGCTGACCGATGCAGATGTGGCGCCGATCAGTCCCGAGATCGACCCGAATAGTAAAACGATTATCGCCAACCTGGATCTTCAAACGTTGTCCTGTTATGAAGGCAGTACCGAGGTCTATTTCTGCCGTATTTCAAGCGGATTAAAATATGATGCTTCCGGACAGATCAGCGATAAGCTTGCCACTCCGGTGGGCAACCTGTTGACACACTGGAAGATCATATCTTTGAACATGACCGCCGGTACCTATCAAACGGGTTACTCTACACCGGCTGTGCCGTGGAATACCATGATCAGCGGCGATGGGATTGCCATTCATGGCGCCTTCTGGCATAACGGGTTTGGGGAGAAGCGCTCGCACGGATGTATCAATGTCACGCCTGAGGATGCCAAGTGGATCTTCCGCTGGACAACCCCCTATGTCTCTTTGGCTCAAAGTGAATTACGTGTCTCCCTCCCGGATCATGGTACGACGGTACTCACCACGGAGACGAATTTTTAAAGAAGATAAGCTCATCAGGTTTAACACTGATTCCCGCTGGACGCTGAAAATTTTCCACAGACACGCGAAGCAGGCCTGTGGATTAAGCATTTCTTATCGGGGCGTTGACTAGCCTCCTGTTTGCAGGTATCCTTGGCGCATCTTAGTCGTTGCGTGCCGTCGCTTGCGAAGTTTGATTGTGGCGGGCAGCGACATTTCCTAATGTGAACAATGAATCGAAACCTCTCTCGTCGTGACTTTCTTAAAATTGCAGGTGTGGGAATGGGGGCGCTGGCGTTCAACCCCTTTAAACCTTTGGAAATTCCTCCGCCTCTGCCGCAGTTCCCAACTGGCGACAGGCTGGGACGCGTCTTCTCCAGGATCGATGTGCGCAGCGAACCTCATTTCAACGCACCGTCGGTCGGTGTGCTGTACGACGATCAGATCGTCGTCTGCGAGCAGGAAGTGGTGACGCGCGGCGCGCTGGACCCAAACATCGTCGTCCAGCGCTGGACGAAAGTCCCTGAGGGATACATTTACATGCCGCACCTTCAGCCCGTCAGGAATATCGTGAACACGCCCTTAACTGCCCTTCCTGATGGGAAGCCGGGTTTCTGGGCGGAAGTGACCGTCCCTTATGTCGACCTGCGACTCGACGGGGCGGCGCTCTCTCCGCACATCCAGGATCTTGTCCAAAACGGTTTTCCGATCCGTTTGTATTACAGCCAGGTGGCGTGGATCGATCAGATCGCTACGGGCGATGGCGGTGTGGTCTGGTATCGCTTCAACGAAAACGGCGGTCGCCCCGCCGGGCTGACCGGCGGCGGTTACGGCGATATCCTGTGGGGCGAAGGCTCGGCATTCCGGCCACTGACACCTGAGGATGTCGAACCCATTCATCCCGATGTCGATCCAGCCACCAAAAAAGTTGTGGTGGATCGGACGGCGGAACATCAAACCCTCTCATGCTTCGAAGGGGATGAGGAAGTCTATTTCTGCCGCGTATCCACCGGCATGCGGCTGGATGCGTCCGGGAATCCTGTCACGGAGTATTTGACTCCTCTGGGCGAACATACCACCTGGCGAAAGGCGATTTCGATCCATATGAGCGGCGGCACCACGGGGACCGGCTATGATACGCCTGCTGTTTCATGGACCACACTTTTCAGCGGTGATGGATATGCTGTCCACGCTGCGTACTGGCACAACAACTTCGGTGTGCCGCGTTCCCACGGATGTGTGAACTGCCTCCCCGAAGATGCGAAATGGGTCTTCCGCTGGGCGAACCCGCTCAACTCCCTGGAGCAGGGTGATCTCGCGGTGGAAGGCCTGACTAGCGGCACACATGTCATTGTTCAGGAATTGAGCGTGTAATATGGAAATTGCACAGGTAACGGTCGGGCTGGCATTTTTGGCTGGGGTGGTATCCTTCCTATCCCCATGCGTTTTTTCATTGGTCCCTGCTTATATTGGCTATCTTGGCGGGCGCGCCGTGGGCGGTGAGGCAACAGAGAGCAATCGTTTTATAACATTCACTCATGGTCTGGCATTTGTACTGGGATTTAGCCTTGTTTTTATTACGCTGGGAGTCGCTGCCTCTGCGATCGGTGGTCTGCTTTATGATCTGCGTTTCATTCTTGCGAAAGTGGGTGGGGTCGTCGTTGTGATCTTTGGCTTGCACATGATCGGCGTGTACCGGATCCCGTTCCTGGAGTACGATACGCGCGTTCAACAGGCGCCTGATCGTAAGTGGGGCTATTTTTCCTCCGCATTGATGGGCGTATTCTTCTCTGCGGGCTGGGCGCCCTGCGTGGGACCGGTGCTGGGTACGATCCTGACCTTCGCGATCAACGGTGGTTCGATCGCGACCGGCATCTCGCTTCTTTCCGCCTACTCGTTCGGGCTGGCAATCCCGTTTTTGATCGCAGCCCTGGGCGTGGGCTGGGTCTCGCTCACCCTGCGAAAATACGGCAAGGCGATGCACTATATCGAGATTGCCATGGGCGTTGTCCTGGTCATCCTGGGCGTGCTGCTCTTCGCCGGTATTTTCGAGCGGATCGCGCAGGCCGGTCAGTTCTTCTGGATCGATTTTGGTATATAGGCTCTGATACTTTCCATGCTTACCGTTACTCTCTATACGCGCAAAGACTGTCACTTATGTGAACAGGCGAAAGCCGATTTGGAATCGTTGCAAGCGACCATCCCGCATCGCCTGGTTGAAATTGATATTGATAGTGACCCGGCTCTGCAGAAAAAATATTTGCTGGAGATCCCGGTTGTGGAAGTGGGACCGTACGCTCTCAAGGCTCCGTTCGACAAACAAAAATTGATGATGACCCTGGGCGCGGCGGGTGACCGGCGTGGCCAGCTCGACAAGCTGGGCCGCGAAGACCATCATGACCGCGTCCGCCGCGGCCAGGAGATCACCGGCAGTGACCGCACCATGGCTTGGATCTCCCGGCACTATATGGCGATCCTGAACTTTTTCATCCTGTTGTACTTTGGCTTGCCGATCCTCGCGCCGGTCTTGATGAACGCAGGCGCGACGCTCCCTGCCAGGGTGATCTATACGATGTACAAGCCGTTATGCCATCAATTCGGGTTCCGGTCTTTCTTTCTGTTTGGCGAACAGGCTTATTATCCGTTACAAGAAGCGGGGATCGCGGACGTCAAAACTTTCGAGCAGGTAACCGGTTTCGAAGACCTGGACAATCCGGCGGCATATTCCCGCTGGCAGGCGCGCGAATTCACAGGCAATGAGACCGTGGGTTATAAGATGGCGCTCTGTGAACGTGACATCGCGATCTACGGCGCGATCTTTCTGTTCGGCCTTGTTTTTGCCCTGACGGGCCGCCGCATCAAGCCTCTCCACTGGGCGCTCTGGCTTTTGATCGGCCTGGGACCCATCGGCCTGGATGGCTTCTCACAGCTATTCAGCCAGATGGAATGGTCGTGGCTGGTATCCATTTTGCCCTATCGTGAAAGTACGCCGCTCCTGCGTGTCCTCACCGGTGGTTTTTTCGGTCTGGCGACGGCCTGGTTTGCCTATCCTTATATGGAGGAATCCATGGCGGAGACGCGCCAGTTTTTTATTAAGAAGTTCGAGGTCATTCGGCAGAATAAGCCCCCGGTGCCGCCAACAGATCCGGCGCAGGGCTCGCCGCAATGAGCGGCTCTTTCCCATCCTTTTTTAGAGGTCCTTTGGTATGGCTTTTATTCAACACAATGGAATTCGTTATTATCAATTCGAGGCATTGCGGGCGCGCCATGCCTTATTCACGCGCCACGGCGGCATCAGCCCGGATCCCTGGGGATCACTAAATGTCGGCGGGACGGTGGGAGACGATCTCGAGCGGGTCCATGAAAACCGCGTGCTTTCGTTCCAAGCCATGGGTTGCGCGCCCGAATCGATCTTTGATGTCTGGCAGATCCATAGCGCGGATGTGGTTTGTGCCCGCTCCCCCAGGCCCGCAGAGGACTCCTATCGCCAGGCGGATATCATTCTGACAGACCAGCCGGATGTCACGCTCTTTATGCGTTTTGCAGATTGTGTGCCGATCATGGTACATGACCCGCGCAAGGGTGTGGTCGGTTTGGCGCATGCAGGCTGGATGGGCACATTGCGCGACGTGGCAACTGCAACGGTGGAGGCACTGAAGAAAAACTATGGCTCGAACCCGGCCGATCTGGTTGCCGGGATCGGACCCTCGATCGGTCCCGATCATTACGAGATCGGCGCGGATGTCATTTTGCAGGTCATGCAAAAGTACGGGGATGAATCGCAGACGTTCCTCAAATCACATCACGGCAAGATCCATTTCAATTTATGGGAAGCCAATCGCCTCGCGCTCGAACAGGCAGGTGTCTGTCAGGTCGAGGTCTCTGGCATTTGTACCGCCTGCCATACCGAGGATTGGTTTTCCCATCGCGCTGAAAAGGGCCGCACCGGCCGCTTCGGAGCTTTGATCTCGTTGCAGTAATCTTCTTCTCACCTTTTACTTCTTTCATCTTTCTTCTTTTGTAAACCCTTCGCGCTCTTCCTTTCTTCGCGGTTCAAATGGTGGGAGATTATAATTACCTCATGTCCAACCTCGTCTCCTCGATCCGCGAAAATTACCAGCACACACTTAACCAAATTGAAAACTCGGCGCGCAAGAGCAACCGCGACCCAAAAGAAATTCGACTGGTTGTCGTGACAAAGTCACAGCCCGTCGAAGTTGTGCAGGCTGCCATGGAAGCGGGCGTCCGTATTCTCGGTGAGAATTATCCTGAAGAGGGTGTTACAAAAATGCAATCTCTTGGAGGACAAACTGGTGTAGAATGGCACATGATCGGTCATGTGCAGAGCCGCAAAGCCCGCCTCGTGGCTGATCATTTTGCACTTTTACACTCTCTGGATAGCCTGAAACTCGCGCAGCGCCTCAACCGATTCGCTGCCGAACAAAACCATGTATTGCCGGTCCTGCTGGAGTTCAATGTCGGCGGGGAAGAGAGCAAGTCAGGTTGGGAGGCGTTGGAGGAAGCACAGTGGGAGGCGCTGCTGCCCGACCTTTCCTCTGTGCTGGGTCTGCCCAACCTGCGCGTGCATGGCTTGATGACGATGCCGCCCCTTGGAACTGACCCGGAAGATTCGCGGCGGTTCTTTCTACGCCTGAGGCGCTTACGTGACCATCTGGCGGCTCAGTTTCCCCAGGCGGACTGGCATGAGCTTTCGATGGGTACCAGTGCAGATTACACGATTGCAGTCGAGGAGGGCGCGACGCTCGTCAGAGTAGGAACCGCGATTGTAGGTGCACGCAAATACAAGCGTAGCAGTCCTGTGGACAAGCCGGAGGTTGAAGCGTGATGGATTTCTTAATTCTTATTATTGGTGTTTTTTTTCAGCTGCTATTCTGGTTGGTGATCATTGCCGTCCTTCTGTCTTATTTCATGGCCCCCTATCATCCTGTACGGCAAAGAATTGACAGTCTCGTGGAACCGATGCTTGCCCCAATCCGGCGCATCCTGCCCCCCATGGGCGGATTGGATTTCAGTCCGTTTGTTTTGCTCATCCTTATCCAGGTTTTCAGAAACATTATCATTCGTCTGCTGCTTACATTGAGGTGAACCATGTCTGATCGCAAATTCAATTTACACGGCGGCAAAAAAGGATCAGCCCTGGCAGTGCGTGTTACCCCGCGTGCCAGCCACAATGAGATCGTCGAACTGCTCGAGGACGGGACGATCAAGGTCCGCATTGCTGCGCCGCCCTCGGATAACGAAGCCAATGAGGCGTTGATCGGCTTCCTTTCCGAGGTCCTGGGTGTATCCAAATCCCGGCTGGATATTGTCGCTGGCGCCTCGGGTCGCGATAAATTGGTCTCCGTTGTCGACATGGATGCGGAAACTGCTCATCAGCGCATCCTGGCACATCTTGCATAAGAAATTATTGCATTTTATAAAGAGACAGGCAGCCTCAGGCTGCCTGTCTCT
>Ga0105092_10000627_pt1 | contig 18405 bp, 17 predicted proteins | sample PPLLak2March2015_FD_87021 | JGI IMG/M metagenome (GOLD analysis project Ga0105092, IMG submission 87021) | Freshwater sediment microbial communities from Prairie Pothole Lake near Jamestown, North Dakota, USA - PPLs Lake P7 Core (1) Depth... | ecosystem: Environmental > Aquatic > Freshwater >... | reverse complement strand
CATTCGTCTGCCAGGGAGGCCGCGCTCAGCGAATGGCGCGGGTCGATGCAGACGACGCGGGCGCCGGCCTGGCGCGCCAGCTTGACGAAGTAATCGCTGTTGGTGCCGTCGCGCATCTCGGCCGGGTTCCAGCCCCACATCAGGATGTATTTGGCGTTCAGCCAGTCCTGGCGCTGGTTGCCTGTGACGAGGGTTCCATACACGGTGGGCGTCGCCAGATTGGTCGCCCCCCAGGAATATGAGTTATAGATCCCCAGGCATCCGCCGTATAAATTCATCAAGCGCCGTGCGACGTGTGAGCCATTCAGCTGGTTGTGGGAGCCGGTCCCATAGGGAACGAACAATGCTGAGGGACCATACTGGTGTTTGACTCGTTCCATCTGGGATGCGAGGGTATCGAGCGCCTCCTCCCACGAAATCGGACGGAACTCTCCGCGCCCGCGCGGGCCTGCCCGTTTAAGCGGCTGGGTCAACCGGTCGGGGTGATACTGCCGGCGGAGATAGGAGCGCCCGCGTACACAGGCACGCAGCTGCGGCGCGGCGACCGAATCCGGGCGGTCATCCGCCTCGAGCCGGACGATGCGCCCGTCGCGCACGTGCGCGATCAACAGGCAGCGTCCGCCGCAGTTATGTGCCGGGCAGCCGACCCGGATCCGTTTTTCGGAGGATTGCATAACCCAAGTGTACAAATTTCGCGGGGAACGGGGTAGTGATGGAGGTCATCTCTTTAGTGGTATCAATCCTTTGTTCGCACCCGAAGACTTCACCACAGTCCCCTAAAGGGGATAACCCTGGCACTGCCCGCCAGGGCAAGTGTAAAGAGCACAGAGAAATTAACCGCGAAGCGCGCGAAGAACACAAAGATTTTAAAGGTCTTCCTTAGCGATCTTCGCGGTTCAAAAAATCTTTGCGATCTTTCCCGGCACGCGCAGAGTCCCGAACAGAGCGAATGGGATGGCAGGTGTTGAACTCAGTATTCTCTGTGGTAAGAAGTATCTAGCCCATTCCTTAGCCATTTGGATAGTAAAATATCTTCATGACCACCTACTGCGTCCACTGTCTCACTCACCCCGAAGATACGTTCAAAAAGACGAAAGTGACGTTGTCTCGCCCACCCACCCGCGGGTAACACATACCATTGGGCAGATTGAAATGCATGAAGATAGGAAAATCATTATGGAAGATTATCTGGCGACCATAGCTGCTGACGAAAGAACGATATTTTCAGCTATTGCTCAGTACGCTTTCAATCTCGGGTACAAGGTCAAGAAAGATAAAACCAATGCCCTCGGCTATACCTTCACCCACAGCAAGATCAGGAAACCTATTCTCAGATTTACGAGTATTAAGGGAAAGCCGATCCTCCGGCTCAAGTACTTTGCCTCTTCAACTTATTCCTATTTCTTCCATGAGGCGATCAGGGTCACACTTGAGGAATATGATTTCAAATATACAGGTTGCTATGGGTGTGGCAACTGTAATGGCACACAAGGCTATCGTTATCGATATTCGGACGGTAGAGAATACTATCGATGTGGGGCTGAGCTGATTGAGATATGCGATGTGAAGAATGTTCCTTTCGCAGAATTACTGGATCTATTCAAAAAGCAACATGAGTATTATCTATCAAAACTATAAGTGGCTTGAGGAGTTAGTGTGGCAGTTCCATCTGCCCAATGATGCGTGCATCCGACTGGTGGGTACGTGCCGCGTTTTCAAGCAGTTTCATGGCTCAGGCCTGGTTCCGTCAAAGTGGCGTCATCTCGTCCCGCCCACCGCGGGTAACGCACACCATTGGGCACTGGCGAAAGCAGCGTTTCAGGCTGGTGAAACAAAAAATGGTTTATGAAAATGTCGATTTACGATAGCAGCCTCTTCGAACTCCTGCTGTTGTTGGGCTCGAAAGCGAAATAGCTTCCTTTTGGGGAATAGATCTTGCTGGCGTAAGGTCTCCCGCTTCGGGGACTTTAGTGCGCCACAGGTTCTCCTACCGGGAGAGAGGAATATAAAGCCCGGAGGCGCCACGTTGAGTGCTTCGCGATCGAAAGGGTTTTTTACAAAACTGAGCAAGGGGCTTCGCGCAGCGCCCTGCCGAAGGTCCCCGTTAGGGGATGAAGATCAGCCCCGGCGAGTAAGAAATAGATGTCACGCCACCCCGTCAGGGTGCTTCGCAACAGGCATGACCTACTGGATAGATATCTCCACCTGGGAACAATGCTGCAGTTTGAAACGTTAGAAGAAGTGGACACGCGGCCGCCGTCTTCTTCGGGGGTGTTGTCCATCAATAAAGCATTTATCGGAAAGGTACATTATGAAAAATTCAATCACGACGAAACATAGAGGCCTGTCAGGCATGTGCTTCGTTCTTCTTTTGCTCGCCTGCAATCTTGCACCGGTGGCGATCCCCCCAGCCACGCCAACGGTTAGCGCCATCACTTTCCCTACGGATACCCCAACGTCTGCCGTGATCCTTTCGTCCGACGCGACGCCGATGGTGGACGTACCCGCTGCCAATCAATGTACCGCTGCGCCTGCCGGACTGGTCGGCTGGTGGCCTGGCAGTGACGATGCCCGGGACGTGGTCGCAGGGCATGATGGCAGACTGAACGACGGAGTGGGCTTTGCTGCCGGAAAGGTCGGGCAGGCGTTCAGCTTCGACGACCGCGGTTCGGTCGATATCCCACGCATCGGGGGCCTGGACATACGCCAGGGCACGATCGAATTCTGGTTGAAACCTGACCCGGAGAATGAGATGGACCGCTGCTGCCAGGGACTCGTCGGCACGGAGTACTTTCTCGTGGACATATCGCGTGGCTGGTCACAGGTGACGGGGGTCAATTTTGCCATCAATAACGGCAACCTCTTCAAATCAACCAGCGACGAAAAGAACGCGGCATTCCAGGTACCGGCGGGCGAATGGTCCTTCATTGCTTCCACATTCGATGGTCAGCACCTGCGGTTGTATGTGAACGGGCAGGAAGTGCAGTCTCTAGAGCACCGGGGAAAACTGGCTCCCGCGTTCCCCAACAGCTTTCTGATCATCGGCTCGGAGGACGGCCGGGCGCACTGTGACAACTGCGACGGCAGGCACTACTTCAAGGGACTGATCGATGAAGTCTCCGTGTACGACCGTGCATTGAGTGCGGAGGAGATCTGGTCCATTTTCGCCGCGGATGAGGCTGGGAAGTGTCCCCCGTCGCCTTGAGTTTCAATTCTGGAGCCCGCCGGGCTTTCACGAACTGAGCAGGGGCTTGCTGGCGCAAGGTCTGCCGCTGCGCGGCACACGTCCTGACTTGCACAAGGGTGTGAGACTCTTCGGTTTTCTTTTGCCTCGGTCAGCCCCTATGGGGTGCTTCGTGAAGACCATTGCCAAGGGCGCACCTGGGACCCGCTCCTGCCGGGCGGACAGGAAGCAAAACCAGAAATGAGGCTTCGGAAGTCCGGAAACGTGGAAGAGTAGAGCATGTAATGAAATTACAACCTCGGCATGCGATACTAAAGTAGGCTCCGGCGTTATGTGGGTAATGGTGTGACGCTTAGAATTGAAAACGAGTTGTAGGAAACCACTGATAAACGGCGTGAATATCTCAATGAGGTGAGGTACACTGACCCTCTAATATGAATATTTTGTTTGAGGGAAATAAAATTCCTTATGGGAATGCTGTTTTCGCACGTTCCCCCAGAGCCTAGACTTTTTTTGATGCTCAGGTCAGGGTTTCGAAACCATCGAGACTGCCTATCTGGGCAGTTTGATGAAATCTCATGAAGTTGTTTGTATTTACAAATTATTGACAGCTCTGCAGAAAAGTAATTCTGATAGTTACTTTCGAGGTGAAATACAAATATCACTCTACATACTGCCAACTGAGCATATTTGTCTTGCCACATAATTTTTCAGAAAGACTTGTAGATTGTTGCCTATATAATTGACGCAAGCAGTAAAGAAACCAAAAAATTGGTTCAACCCAACGATATTTGCCAAGCCAATTTCAGTGCGCCCACTGCCGGTTCCCCCACATAATGAACCGCTGCAAATGACAAGCTTTCAGCCTCACAGGCGCGGTTGAATGCCTTCTTAAGATGGTTCCCATGAAAAATTGTTCCGCCAGTAATCACCAGTGGAACAGTGGATGTACCCAGTCTAGAATAGACCGCGGCAATGGTTCGCGCCAACTCCAGCGAAGATTCTTCTAAAATTGCGATCGCCACAGAATCATTCTGTCCTGCGGCTTGCTCTACCAACTCCGACAAGGTTGCCACCATGGAGGGAGGGAATTCTGTACGGTAAACCGTGCTGACAAGCTCTGGTGGAGTGTGTAGACCATACCGCTCTAATACTAATTCTGACAATAATGTTTCTGATCCACGCCCGTCATATGCCTGCATGATCGCCCGCAGCGCCGCAATACCCATGGAATATCCACTGCCCTCATCGCCGAAGAGGTAACCCCAGCCTCCTGCACGGATGAGCTCTCCTGTTACCGTTCGTCCATAGACAATCGAGCCTGTGCCGCAAACCAACGCCAGTGCCGGGCCGGATGGCGCACCTGCCATCAGCAAGATCTCGGCATCGCTGACAACCTTCACGAACGTTTTTGGAAGTTTATGGACTGCCCAATTATGGAATCTATCAATATCCTCTTTTCGTCCGACCCCCGCCAATCCTAAACACAATGCGGAAACGTGTCCAGGATAATTTGTACGTGCCATACTGATAGCGCTTTCCAAAGCGATACAAGCTGCCTCGAAACCTATTGCATTGGCATTGGATGGTCCACTGACACCACGTGCAAGCACATTGCCATTCCGGTCTCCCAGCAAGGCCACGGTTTTTGTTCCGCCGCCATCCACTCCGAGAATATATTCCATTTTGTCTCCGTTGACTTACGACCGCCACTTCCTTTTTACCCAATTGCTTTGCGCACATATCCACCTGTTTCGCGCAATCTGATCCGCGCCAATTCAGGTGATACTCCTGCAAGAGTTGCCACGATCGCCGTCTTGACTTCGCCATTGCATGCAGACAGGATTTCCGCTGCCCGCTGCGCATTCAACCCAGTGGCCTCCGCCACAATCCGCCGTGCCCGCTGACGAAGTTTGACATTTGTTGGCTGGACATCCACCATTAGGTTGGAGTAGGTCTTGCCCAAACGGATCATCACGCCTGTGGAAATCATATTCAGCACCATCTTCTGGGCAGTCCCCGCTTTCAGTCGCGTTGAGCCAGAGACCACCTCTGGACCGACAACGAGTGCAATACTAATCTCTGCTAGTTCCCCGAGTGGGGATGGGCGATTGCAGGTAATGCTCACGGTGAGAGCACGGCGTGCTTTGGCTTCCTGCAAACCGCCAATTGCGTAGGGCGTGCGTCCGCTGGCCGCGATGCCGATGACGGAGTCATTTTCATTGACATCCAATTCCGCAATTTCCCTCGTACCACCTTCGCGATCATCTTCCGCGCCTTCCACAGCATCCGTCAGTGCGGCTGTACCTCCTGCAATGAGTCCTACTACCAGCTCGGGAGATGTACCAAACGTGGGCGGACATTCTGAGGCGTCCAGTACACCGAGGCGCCCGGAGGTACCCGCGCCAATGTAAATCAACCGCCCTCCACCTTGTATCCTAGCTGTGATAGCATCCACAGCAGCGGCAATCTTGGGAAGTTCGTTACGCACCGCCAGAGCCACTTTCTGGTCTTCGGCGTTAATCAGTGTCAGCATGTCGAACGTGGGCAAGGTGTCAATGTCTTTTGTAAGAGAATTGCGCTCTTCAGTTAGAGTTAAATCCATACGTACTCCGATATTTCATTCAATGCGTTATGCTTCCTAACACTACAGCACGTGATGCACCCGTCGCCGTGGGGATATTGCCGGGACGTCTATGCCAAGTCTCGTATGCCAGCACCGCAAAAGCAACGGCTTCTTTGGCTTCAATGCCCAAGCCAAATTCTTCAGATGTGGTCACGCGTGCCGGTATTAGTCTTTCGGCAAGCATCGCCATCAACGTGTGGTTGCTCGCTCCACCACCACTGACGATCACTTCTTCAGGGAAGACCGGCAAAAAGGTCCGGTAGGCGTGCTCGATCGAGCTAGCGGTCAGCGCCGTCAGAGTGGCAACGATATCACTCGGGCTGAGTTTGCGCCGACTGGCCTGTGACCAGTATTCCATCGCGCGCTGGGCACCAAATAACTCACGCCCAGTTGTGCGCGGCGGATGTTGCCGGAAAAACGGTTCCGTCATCCACTCCGCGAGCAAGGACTCGTCGACATGACCTTGCGCCGCAAGGGTACCATCGTGGTCATAATTCCACGCGCCATCTGTTTCTAGGCGCGCGGCTTGATCGATCAGCATGTTGCCAGGGCCGGTATCGAATGCCAAAACGCGATGCGCTAAACTGCCAAGAACATCCTGTTGACTTGCCTTCTGTAAGCTTTGTTTTTCTGTAGGCGGTAGAAACGTCACATTCGCGATACCGCCAAGATTTTGGGCAGCGCGAATCTTGGTGGGATGCGCCAACAGCAGCCAATCTGCCAGAGGAACGAGTGGAGCGCCCTGCCCACCTGCCGCCATATCGCGCGTGCGGAAGTTGCTCACTACCGGCACGCCGGTCATCTCGGCGATGATGGCAGGCTCACCGAGTTGCAATGTTGAACCGCTCTCATCTCCGGCTGGCGGCTCATGCCAGAGAGTTTGCCCATGCGAGCCGATTAGGTCGATCTCACTGATTGACAAACCCGCGTAGTTCACTGCCTCCAGCGCCGCCGCACCAAATTCCCTTCCAAGCGCGAAATTCAGCCGGCACAAGCGGTCAACGGAACCTGTTTCAGGACGGAAACAAGCAAATATTTCGGTGTGTAATTCCGGTCCGAACGGACGATGGGTATGCGCGAGCACTTCCCAAGTCAAGAATGGTGGCGCTCCCTCCAGCCGCACTACCGCTACATCTATACCATCCGCCGACGTGCCCGACATCAAGCCGATGACAATCACGATGTGTCTACACTTTCCACAATTGCCTGATGGATCTGCACGCGTAAGTCCGCGATGCCGCGCCCTTCACGTCCACCGTACACATCGTTCGTAAGAAGTGCAACTACGAGCGCCCGCTCCGGATCAATCCATAGGCATGTGCCGGTAAAACCCGTATGCCCAAACGTCGCGCGACTGAACGGATTACTGCTGGCTTCGGGGTCAGGGCTCCACAGCGCGAACCCCAATCCGCGCCGTGTGTTCTCGAACTCAGCTTGCAAGCGCGTCATCTCGGCAATGGTTTCGCGCTGGAGCAGCGACGCGTCGAGAAAACTTTGCCCAAACGCGGCGACATCGCTTGCATGGGCAAATAACCCGGCGTGCCCTGCCATACCACCAAGACGCCATGCGCTCTCGTCGTGGACCTCGCCGACAATGCGCCGCTTCCGCCATTTGCAAAACTCCGTGGGAGCAATATTTTGAGTGGACTGAAGTGGAACCGCCGGCTGAAAGTGAGCGCTCAGTCCCAGCAGTTTGGTCACATGCTTATAGATGGTTTCATCGAGCGGACTCCCCGCAAGCCTGCTTACCGCCAAACCAAGCAGGATCAACCCGACATCGCTATACACCACGCGCGCTCCGATCGGATATGAGAAAAACGTATTGAGCGCCAGCCGCATGGCGGACTCGGCATCAGGCTGGTCTTTGAAAGCGCGCCACGCCGGAAGACCGGAATTATGCGCCAGCAAGTTGCGGAAGGTGACCCGGCCTGCGTCGACCGCGCCTGACTGGTCCGTCACGCTGACAGTTTTTCCCCAGTCCAGTGGATTTTCATAGGGTTGAATGTGACGGTCCCCGCTGAATTCAGGCAGCACACTACGTACGGGATCATCTACTAATACTTTCCCCTGCTCGAAAAAAGTCATAAATACTGTTGTAGTAAACAGCTTGGTGAGAGATGCAAGGTCGAAAAGCGTCTTGGCATCGATGGGACGCGTCTTTGCCTCCGGATCCAAGAACCCCAACGCCACTTCGTGAACCGCCGCGCCTTTATGCCAGATGACTAACTGCGCCGCTGGAGTAATGGTTCCTATTGCATCTGAGAGAATCGTGTCTGCTCTGGAAAAGTCCATAATAAGTAAACGGAAAAGAAAGTCGCTTGTATTATTGCTCTTGGAATACCTTGAACAAGCTCACATACTGGTTATAGATTCTGAACCCAAACTTGCCATACAACTCAACCAACGAAGTCCAGTCGATGACACAGCCATCCACGCCAAGCGACTGCATATGCACAGCAGCGGCATCGATCAGGTAGCCGCCCAACCCCTGCCCCCGGACCGCTTTCGACAAGCCCAGTGGGCCGAACTGTCCCCAGGGCTTGGGCAATCGCTGCGGATAGAACCGTTCTATCGGGCGCTCCGAGTCACGCAGGGTCAACCGACAAAACCCTTCCACGTCGCCATGGACACGTAGCAACAGGAAATCAGATGTTTGCCCACCGTTTTTGACGAACTCGCGAGCTTCGAACTCCCACCGTCCGGGGTATTCACGGTGCAGAAAGTCAAGCAAGAGGGATTCCTCGCCAGGCTGCATGGGAGTCAGATCAACAGAGGTGGGCTTGGAATACATTGGCTCGTAATCTTTCAGGCCGCGGGCAATATCATATTCGTAGGGCTGATTCGACAGAGATTGGTAACCATGCTTCTCAAAGAAAGCGACATTTTCACGCATAACGTAAGGCAAACCCGGCAGGAAAGGACGTAAATTCCCGCCGATGCGGATACGTGTATAACCTTTTTCTTTCAACCAGCCTTCTGCCCAGGTGAGCAGTTTAGCGCCAATCCCTTCTCTCTGCGCTGATGGCTCGACGGCGATCGCGCTGATCCAACCGAGTGTGAGCGTTGGGTCATCCATAATCGCGCTTACCAGCACAAACCCAACCGCTTCCCCGTGATGGATGGCGACTCGACCTTCGATCAGTTCTCCGGTGCTTGGAACCAGGTTGTAGCACAGGAAGCGCTCGTTGAGAGGATAGTCGGGATGTACTGCCGCGTTCCAAATCCCGATCGCATCATCGGTATAGGCAGAGGTGAAAGGTATAAACCCTGGATTGTTCTTACGCATCACCTGAGGTTGGCTTTCGGGGCGCATTTTGATGCCATCATGGCAAGGTGACTGGCAAAACACCAGATGCTTCTGATTTGCCCGTCAATACATCAGCAATGGCTCGAAGAGTTGGCAGATTGCTACCATAGGCCACCAGGGCAGTGGGGACCATGGGAAGCACACTGATTTCGTATGGGGTGCGGACAGAGACGATAATGACGTTCGGATTTTTCGCCTGGAGTTCCGTCACCAACTTAACCTGAGCGGGATAAAAACTGACGTCGGTGGTGGCGACAACGATTTTATGTGCACTCAGTGCCATATGCAGGGCAGCAATGATGGCATTCTCATCTGGGTCATTGTTGATTTCAAGCGTTGTCGCGTCGAGCAAGGTTCCCAGTCCTTTGGCCGCAGGTGTTTCGATCACAAGCAGCCGTTCATTCAGTTGGAGCGGCAGTAGGGAAGCCTCATCTTTCAGTAACGAAATGGCTTTTCGGGCAAGTTCCGATGCCAGCGCATGATGTTCGGCTGTAGCTGTTGATTCGCCTGCCTTAGCAGGTTCGGCTATCAGCGTGGGATAAAGAATGTCAAATTTTCTTTTGGCATCCAAAATTCGGCGGACGGAGGCGTCAAGTTGTTCCTGCGAAACCCTACAATCTTCGATCATTTGCAACAGCCCTGTGAAGGCTTCTCTGTGCATGACATGGTCACGATTGAAAAGCAGGATATCCGCGCCTGCCGCCAGAGCCAATGGCGCCCCAACCGGCGGAGGATAGCCGTTAGCAGCCAAGGCACCCATTTCCAGCGAGTCAGTTACGATCAGGCCGCGGTAGCCCAGCTCATCGCGCAACAAGCCTGTGAGGACTGGACGTGAGAGGGTAGCAGCCATGCCAGGCGTAGGATCGATGGCGGGAAAGGTCACATGCGCCGACATGATCCCTGCGAAATCGGCCTGGATAGCCGCCTTGAAGGGAAAGAGTTCCACATCATCGAGTCGGGTGCGATCGTGCGGGACGCGCGGTAAATCAATATGAGAATCAACGCCTGTGTCGCCATGACCGGGGAAGTGTTTCCCAAAAGCCAGCACGCCGTTCTCCTGCAAGCCTTTTGCAAACGCGATCCCATATTCGGCTACTTTGGCTGGATCGGAGCTAAAGGAACGTGTACCAATGACCGGGTTGGATGGATTATTATTCACATCGAGGTCAGGTGCAAAGTCCACGTTGATGCCGACCGCACGCATTTCGGCAGCCATCGCAGCGGCCATGCGGCGAGCATTCTCGGGATCGCCAGTGGCAGTGATCGCCATGGCAGAAGGAAACTCGGTGAAGCCGGTGTCTTCTGTCAAACGAGCAACGCGGCCGCCTTCCTGATCGATGGCGATAAATAGTCCGGGATATCCACTTTCGAGGGCGATTTTCTGGAGCTCATTTGTTAGGCGGGCAACCTGTTCAGGAGATTGCACATTGCGCGCGAACAAGATCACGCCGCCGATATGATATTCAGTGATCATGCGGCGCAGTTCGGCATCGACAGTCGTGCCGTCAAAACCAATCATGATCAACTGCCCCACTTTTTGGTCAGTCGTCATGTTTGCGAGAGAAATTGTGGGTTTCGATGGAGTCGTGTTAAGCGTCGGCATGGTCGTGCATCCCATGAATAGAACTGAATACCGCGAGAAAAATTCCGCTCCAGAGAGGAACAATATTTACGGCGGGAGTCTTCCAGTTAGACCGGCGCGGTCTGCTTCGCAAGACCGCGCCGGTCACTGCGGCTTAATCCTATTCGATCATCTGGATTTCCCAATCTTCAGCGAAGAAGGGGACGTATTCACCTTCATTTACATCGTAGAAGGTTAAGGGTGGATAGAGGAACGTGCTCAATACCGCGCCCTGTAGCAGGAGCGTATCTGGTGAGTACAGGTTGTAATTGCCCTTGGGGGGCTGGATGTAGGGGTAACTCGTCTTAATTCCTTCGTGGTGTTGGTCGCGCTGGGCTGCAGCATACCGCTGAGGAACTGACGCGCAACAGGCGAGTTGTTCTGGTTATTGTTATAGATCGGGTCATCGGGCGGCAGCCAGCCAACCACGCGCGTTTGCGTATCCACCGGATCGGTGAGATAGCGCTCGAACATCTGCACCACAGGCAGGTTTTCATTGAACATGGAAGCCATGTCGGCCACATACGGCTTCTGAGCTTCGATGTCGAACCCTTCCGCCATCTTGTCCACCCATTCCTTGATGTTGATCTCTTTCCCATCGGCCGTCATCTGATCGTAGGGCATATTCATGCCGCGCTCGCCCTCGGCTCCTTCAGGGTCATTCTTGAATCCAATTCCGGGGCGGACGTTGTAATCATAAGACACGAACGGGTGGAAATAGGTGAAACGCATGCCGATGTCCATGGACATCTCGTAATTACCAACTTTGTGCCTATCATTTCGCTCGGCAGATGGATAGGGTTGGACATTAACCTTGATGCCAAATTCAACGAGCTGCTGGGCCACATTCTCAGACGATGCCAGATATTCGGTGAAGTCAGCGGGCACGCTCAGGTCGAACTCCATCGGGTTCCCTTGATCGTCGACCCAAATGCCATCGCTGCCTTTCGTAAAGCCCAACCCGGTCAGCAATTCTTCCGCTTTCGCCAGATCGTAATCATATGTGTTGAGCTGGGCGATCTGGTCTTCTGAAAGCCAGGTGGGCACCGCAGCATCTGTGAAACCGGCCATGTATCGAATCGGGCGGCAGCTTTCCCCAAATGCAACGGTACAGTTCTCCACACGGTCAATGGCGTAAGCAATGGCCTGGCGCACTTCCTTCAACCCGAGCGGGTACACGTCGTGATTGAAGTAAATCCCGGGACCGTTCGTCGCCGGTCCGCCGAGTACGACAATATGGGGGCCCATGGCGCGAATGGCTTCCAGGTTGGCAGGGCTGTAAGCATTGGAGGAATAGTCCATTTCACCCGAAAGGTAAAGCGGCAGATCCTGAGCGGTGTCACCATAATAAACACTTACTGTATCAAAATCAATCTGGTCTGCGTTGAAGCCAGTGGGCACCTTCACCATCGAAAGCTGCGCTTCGGTCACAGAAGCCGGATCAATGTTATAGGGACCGTAGGTCACACCCTCTTCAGGGGTGAACGTATTCAACTCCTCACTGAGAGCTGTGACTTCTGCACTATCGCGGTCCGCACCCGAGGCACGGAACTCGGCTGCCGCATCCATCCATTTGCCATATTGCGAGGAGGGCCGCGGCGAGTTGGAGCGGACGATGGCATCCAGAACTGCCGGTCCGGGAGTAGTAATTTGGAATTGAACTGTCTGGTCATCCTTGGCAACTACATCCGCCAGCGAGTCCCATATGGCACTCTTGCGCATCCATAAAATGTCCCAGGTGCCAACGAGATCTTTGGATGTCAACGCGCTGCCATCACTCCATGTGGCGCCTTCGGGCAAGGTGATGGTGATGACAGCAGTGACTCCTTCCGGAAAATCCTCTGCTGGCGCCTCAGTTGCTTCAGCAGTCGTTGGAGGTTCCGTGGGTTCAGGCGTTGGTGGTTCGGTGGCCGGAGCCTCAGTCGCCACGGGCGCCTCCGTGGGAGCTGGAGGTGCAGCACACGCACTTATCACGAGCGCGAGCAGAACGATCAGGCTGAAAAGGGTCGAAACTTTCTTGGACATGGGGACTTTCTCCTTTCTCCTTTGTTGATTTGGGATTCGAATGGAACACGAGGTTCACACATCGAAAACGGGATACGTTTATCTGGCTCGCTCACCTCCTTCAGGGTCGCTTGCGGCGGACCAACACAACAATGATGCCGATAAACAGCAGGCCAATGAGCAATGTGATCACCGATACGACTCGTTCGGCAGTTTCCGGTTCGGTCAAGTAGACCAGGACCGCAGACACCAAGGTAATCATCATGGCGATCCGAAACCAAGCCTGTCCAGCTTCAGGATTCATGCGCATGTACCAAATGGCAAGCTACATCGCTCCCCCAGTTGGCTTTCTCCAACGGCGGTACGATTCTTTCACATACCTCCCCCGCAAAGACTGGACAGCGCGGATGGAAAGTACATCCCGATGGAAGATGCAATAGACTGGGCATGTCTGTACTGCGTAACTCGATATGCTTCTTGGTACGTGTCGCCTCCGGATCCGCTTCAGGAATAGCGGACAACAAAACCTGAGTGTAGGGATGCTGGGCATGCTCTACAACCTCGCGCGCCGGTCCGATCTCCATCAGACGACCAAGATACATCACCCCGATGCGTCCCTCCCACGCGAAATACTTGGCCAGCGCCAGGTCATGGGTAATGAGCAACACACCTACTCCCATTTCCTGCTTAAGCCGCGTGAACATGTTCAGCAAACTAATACGGATGGAAACATCCACCATCGACACAGCTTCATCAGCCACAATAAATTTAGGCTGCACGGTCAGAGCGCGTGCGACGGAAACGCGCTGGCGCTGTCCGCCGCTAAGCTGGTGAGGATATTTTTCCAGGAAATCGTCGGGAGGAGTGAGATCGACGATCTCCAGTAAGTCGCGTACGCGCCGTCTTGTCTCTGCTTCACCCCGTGTGAAGCGGTGATGTTGTAAAGGTGCTGCCAGCATGTCGTATATGGTCTGGGTGGGATTCAGGGAGGCGTAAGGATCTTGGTGCACCATTTGCACTCCCAGGCGATAGTCTTTGCGTTCCCTTCCTGATAGTGTCGCGATGTCCTTTCCTCGATACAGGATACGTCCGGATGAGGTCGGCAACAGGCCAGCGATCATTTTGCCGGTAGTTGTCTTGCCGCATCCCGATTCGCCTACCAGGCACAACACATCCCCGGCCGGGATTGTCAGGTTGATGTCATTTACAGCTTTAATGGTTTGCCCCTTCACCATGAAAGTGCGCGTCACATGCTCAAGAGTAATCAGTTGCTCTGGCATCCGCATCCTGATACATATTCTGTTGCTATGCGGTTCGTAGTAAATAACATCTGGTGGGTCCTAATGTTTGACATTAACTGTTTGCTCTGTACGATTTCAAGGCCTCACGCGCATGTGGCCAATGCCAGCAAGCCACGTGGTGCCCGGGTTCTACCTCAGTTAGTTCAGGCTCCTCGCGTTGAGAGCGCTCATCAGCTAGGGGACAACGCGGATGAAACTTACAACCTGTTGGTAGTTGGATGAGGTCCGGCGGCGACCCTGGGACAGAAACGAGGCTGGACTTATCACTGGTGAGGGTCGGGACAGCTTTGATCAGCCCGATGGTATAAGGGTGATACGGGCGCTGGAAGATGGTCCGCACATCGCCCATTTCGATGATTTTTCCTGCGTAAACTGTTGCCACACGATCCGCGAGCTCAGCCGCCAGTGCCAGATCATGCGAAATGAAGAGCATCGAGAAACCAAGTTTGGCACGCAGTTCCTTGAGCACATCCATGATATTGCGTTGAGTCAGGATATCCAATGCAGTGGTCGGCTCATCAAGAATTAACAATTGCGGCTCCAGCAACAGAGACAGGGCAATCAGTACCCGCTGGCGCATCCCACCCGAAAGTTCATGGGGGAACGAGTGCCAGACCCGCTCCGGGTCGAGCCGAACCATAGAGAGAAGCTGTGACGAGCGCTCTCGTAGCGCCTTGGTCTGCCGATATCCAGAGAGGTACCCATGTGCTTTTGCGGTATCCGCGAAATGCTCGGAGATGCGCAGAACGGGATTTAAAGCGTTGAGGGCCGACTGAAATACCATGGCGCATTCGCGCCAGCGAAACTGGCGCAGATTGTCCCCCTTCAAATCCAATACCTCTGTTTCACGCCTGGCAGAATTTGAACCATTTGAGTAACGGCGGTAAACAATGCTGCCGCCGACGATACTCGCCGTGGCCGGCAGCAAACGCATGAGGCCGAGCCCTACGGTGGTCTTGCCAGAGCCGCTTTCCCCGATCAATGCCACAGCCTCGCCACGCTCAACCTCAAAGGAAATATTGCGTACGGCCTGGACCTGGCCGCGCCGGGCTTCATAGATAATGGAAAGATCGCGAACAGAGAGGATTGGTTCACTCATAGGTACTTATTCGATAAACGCTGCCAGCCAGAATAGATCGCCAACAATCATTCATTCCATATCTACACGCCTGTGCGCAGGCGCGGATTGAATACCTCGTCCAAGGAACGGGCAAAGGACACCAGAGCAAGCTGGAAGAGGACAATCGCGCCCATTGGTGCCAAGATGCTCCAGGCCGCTTGCGGATTGAACAGCACACCGCGCCGTTCTGCTGCGCTGATCATCACACCCCAGTTCGCGCTGGAGTATGGCACAATGCCGAGAAAAACCAGACCGGTCTGCTGGTAGATAGCATGAGTCATCTCGAAGATCGTTGAGATGGCGATGAATGACATCATGTTCGGCAACAACTCACGGAAGATAATGCGCGGTGTACCCAGGTCCAACATCGTGGCGGCCTCGATATATTCCCGATTTTTAAGCGACAATACCTGACTACGCACCTGCCGTGCCAGAGCTGGCCAATCCAGGAGTGCCATCAACACCGACAGCATAATGACATCCTTCAGAGACAGCACTGTGGCTAACACGGCTAGCAAAGGGAACTTGGGAATGGTCAGCCAGATATTCACAAACTCCATGAGGAGGCTGTCCACTCGCCCGCCAATAAAAGCGCTGAACGAACCGACGACCACCGCAATCAACATGGAGAGCACACCCGTGATCAACGCGATGGTTACGATGTCCTTGCCACCGTTGATAATCTTGCGCAGGTTGTCCTGACCTTGAAAATCGGTTCCCAGCCAATGCTTAGCTGAAACACCTTTATTTATTTCAGCAACGTTCGCGGATGTCTCCGGCGGCCAGATGAGCGGGCCTACGAACGAGAGCAGGATGATCAGGATCATCATAATAAATCCGAAGAGTCCCATTTTGTTACGGCTAAGTATCTTCAACGTCTTGATACTTTCCCGCCAAAAACCACTGAGAAAGTCAGGCACGCTTGATTTTGACGTGTGCATCTTAGTTATCGCCTCCTACAAGACGAATGCGAGGATCGAGCCAGCCATACACATAATCAGCCAGCAAGTTGGCAAAGACAACCGAGACAGTAATGACCAGGAAGACGCCTTGCATCACAGGATAGTCGCGCTCAGAGATTGAACGCGCCAGTAGAAAGCCAATCCCTTGATAGGTGAAAAGTGTTTCCAACAGCACAGAACCACCCACAATGAAGCCAACCGAAATAGCTAGCCTGGTGAACAGCGGTAAGGTGGCATTGCGACCTACATAAGCCGTGAGGATACGGCCGTCTGTGAGTCCACGCGCCCGCGCCACCGTAACGTAATCTTCGCCCAGCGTTGCCACGGTATTGCTCTTCATCTGCAGCATCCATGAACCAATGGATGAAAGTACATACACTAGAAGCAGGACGCGTACATGTTTAAAGATATCTGCCAGAAATGCCAAGGTGAAGCCAGGCTTCATGCCAGACGACATCGAGCCGCGCATCTCCATGATCGGCACCAGTTTCCAGATGATGCCAAAAAACAGGATGGCTAGCAACCCTATCAGATAAGGCGAAACAGCATCGAGTGTCGCAGCCAGATTGCTCAGCAGGTGGTCAATCCAGGTGTCCCGCTTGTAAGCCATGATCGTCCCCAGCGCGATCCCTAATACGAAGGTGATAATTAATGACAAACCAACACTGAACAATGTCCATGGTAATACTGTGGTGATCATCTTGGTTACTGATAGACCGGCAGACCTATAGGAATGGCCGAAATCGCCTTGTATCACATTGTTCAGATAATCTAAATATTGACTACCAAGCGGTTGATCGAGATCGATACCCATCAATGCCGCTGCCTGGTTTCTGGCATCTTCAGCCGAAACCCCTTGGGCTGTCAAATCTTGCATTAAGATATCTATTGCATTGCCTGGCATCGCCCGGATCACGAAAAACGTGATGGTAGCGACAAACCAAATCGTGAACAAGGCCTTGCCTAGCCGCCGCAAAAGATAGCTGGAAGCAACTTTCCGGAGGCTATCCAACAGCGGATGCGGAGTTGTTTGGGAGGTTGTAATCGTGGTCATGAGGTGCGGAATGAAGTTTCGTAAGTACCATGCAGAGGGGAACGTAAACCTTTGAAGGCACATATGAAGAGAGTTTTTCGTTTGGCTAGCTTGCTCAAAACGACCTCCTTTATCAATACATCAGGTATTTTTCTCTTTGACGTACAAACATAGAAATTGATTCTTCCCAGGATGCGATGATCGCAGCCACCCCGGTTTCTGCTTCCAGGGCAGACCGGATACCACTGCCACCTGCTAACCGCTCGAAATGTGCATTCCACATCCAACCCTCACCCGACAAACACCGCGAGACAACGATAAGATGGAGTGCCATTTCCACCGGACGAAGCGCGTCCCGGTCGGTGACGTGCACCTGCACACCATGACACTCACTCCCGGCATGGTTGGACGCGCAAGGGGTAAATACGGTCGCCCGAAAACGCACGCCCGGTAATTGGAGTGCGTTCAATGCTTCCGCCAGGGCATCGCCACGATTCGCGAGCCAGGGAGCACCGCACACTTCAAAAGGCAAGGCAGTCCCCCGCCCAAGGGAAAGGTTAGTACCTTCAAGCAAACACATCCCCGGATAAAGGACCGCAGTAGATAGGTGTGGTATCGCCGGTGAAGTCGGTACCCAAGGCAGGGTAGTTTCATCGAACCACATCTCGCGCCGCCAGCTATGCATCTCAATCACATGCAAGTCAGCGTGGAGTGCGTATTCCACGTTCATATAGCGCGCCAGCTCACCTAGCGTCATCCCGTGACGCATCGGAATATCGATTATGCCCACGAACGACTCGAACCCAGGCACGATGCGCCCACCTTCAACGATATTTCCGGTAATCGGGTTGGGTCGATCCAGTACGAAAACGGTTTTGCCTGCTTTACCAGCGCCGCGCAGAAGATAGAATAGAGTACTCAGGTACGTGTAAAAGCGTACGCCGACATCCTGCATATCAAAGACAAGCGCATCTACAGAGTTAAGCATTTCGGCGGTGGGCTCATTGACCACGCCGTACAAGCTGAAAACAGGCAGTCCTGTCCGTGGATCGGCAGTATTGCTCACGTGCGCACCATCCAATGCCGCGCCGCCAAAACCGTGCTCAGGACCAAACAACGCGGTCAGGTTGTAGCCAGCGTTTCGAAGCGCATCGACGGCTCCGGTCAGATCGGGCAGGACTGCCGCAGGATGCGAAACTAACCCCAGACGCAGTGCCTGCAATTCGGGGGCGGGATTGCCTATCCAT
>Ga0105092_10000625_pt1 | contig 18407 bp, 14 predicted proteins | sample PPLLak2March2015_FD_87021 | JGI IMG/M metagenome (GOLD analysis project Ga0105092, IMG submission 87021) | Freshwater sediment microbial communities from Prairie Pothole Lake near Jamestown, North Dakota, USA - PPLs Lake P7 Core (1) Depth... | ecosystem: Environmental > Aquatic > Freshwater >... | reverse complement strand
GCTTTGCTACGTGACCCCCTTGGGGTCATCTCGGCAATCCGCTTGACGGAAATATCACGGAAGCAGCACCGGCAGCGGGTCAATAGTTCAGCCGGTTAGCCGGTCAACTGGTCAGCAGGTAAGCAGGTCAGCCACCCTCCTGTCACCCCCTCGTGATAGCTTTTCAAGTTGCGTTATGGGAATCGAGAGTTCGTTGGCCCGCCTGCGTTCCCTCCAGAGACGCGGCGACGTGACTGCTTGGATCGAGATCCCGAATCAGCCTGGGAGCTTTCAGGAGATCCCTCAGGACCTGCCCGCCGAGCTCACGCAAGCGCTTAAAGCCAGGGGCATTACGAGGTTGTACTCGCATCAGGCGGAGGCCTACCAGGCCGGCCAGGCAGGAAAGAACTTTGTCGTCGTTACTCCCACCGCGTCCGGCAAGACCCTCTGCTACAATCTCCCCGTTCTTCGAAGCCTTGCCGAGAACCCGGAAACCCGGGCCTTGTACCTGTTCCCGACCAAAGCCCTTGCCCAGGACCAGCTCGCCGAGCTCCACGGCTGGATACGGGCGGCGGGATTGGATTTCGGCGTGGAGACCTACGACGGAGACACACCTTCGGACATGCGCCGGAAGATCCGGGAGGGTGCGCGGATTATCCTGACCAATCCCGACATGCTTCATACGGCAGTCTTGCCGCATCACCCCAAGTGGGCCAGCCTGTTTCGAAACCTGCGCTACATTATCGTTGACGAGTTGCACACCTATCGCGGGGTCTTCGGAAGCCACCTGTGTAACGTCTTCCGTCGCTTGAAGCGGATTGCGCAGTTTTACGGTTCCTCGATTCAGTTCTTTTGTGCGTCTGCGACGATTGCCAATCCAGGTGAGCTGGGACGCAAGCTGCTCGAGGAGGATATCGAGACTATTCAGAAGAACGGCGCACCTCGAGCTTCCAAGGAATTGTTGTTTTACAACCCGCCTCTCGTGAACCCGGAGCTGGGTCTGCGCCGCAGTGCCATTGGGGCAGCACGGTTCATCACGGAACTGTTCCTCAAAGAAAAGGTGCAGACTCTCACGTTCGCGAGCAGCCGCGTGAATGTCGAAGTCTTGCTTCGCTATCTGCAGAATTCGCTCAATAAGATTCCCGGGGAGCGACCGGCCGTGCGCGGTTATCGGGGCGGCTACCTTCCGAAAACGCGCCGGGAGATAGAGCGCCAGCTGCGGGATGGCGAGTTGCTTGGCGTAGTCAGCACGAATGCGCTGGAGCTGGGAATCGACATAGGCAGCCTCGAGGCAAGCGTGCTCGCCGGTTACCCGGGTTCCATAGCCAGTACGTGGCAGCAGATCGGCCGGGCCGGAAGACGCAAGGGGCGCTCGGCATCAGTCCTGGTTGCTCGCAATCTGCCGCTCGATCAGTTCATCATCAATCATCCCGACTACTTCCTCGGCCGGTCTCCCGAACATGCCTTCATTCACCCGGACAATCTGCAGATTCTGGTCAATCACATCAAGTGCGCCGCTTTCGAGTTGCCCTTTTCCGAAACGGAGAAGTTCGGAGGTGAGGACCTTCGGGAGATCCTTGACTTTCTCCAGGAGCAGGGGATGGTCTGTAAATCAGGTGATTCGTGGCACTGGAGCAGCGAAGCGTACCCGGCCGATTCAGTCAGTCTCCGCAATATTGCGGACGAGAACTTCGTTGTCCTGAATACGGAGGATGGTAATCGCGCAATCGCCGAAGTGGATTTCAGCAGCGCTCCGGAGCTCATTCACGACGAGGCGATTTACATGTGTGAGGGCAGGCAGTTCCACGTCGATCGCCTCGACTACGCACGGCGCAAAGCCTACGTGCGCGAAGTCAAAGCCGACTACTACACGGAAGCGATCACGTATTCGGGCCTGCGGATCTTGCGCTCCGAAGCAAGGGAAAAAACTCGACTGACTGACTCCGAACATGGGGAAGTGCATCTGGTTAAGAAGTTTCCCGGCTACAAAAAGATCCGTTTTTACACGACCGAGAACCTCGGGTACGGCAAAATCGCCCTCCCGGTCCATGAGCTCCACAGCACCTCTTACTGGTTCTCGGTACCCGAGGACCTGTTGTCTTCGTTGGCACTCGGGAGGGACGAGATCGTTCGTGGATTTCTCGGTATTGCCTACGCGATGCAGTACCTGGCCACGCTGCTGCTGATGTGCGATCTATCCGACCTCGGGCGAAGCGTCGGCGACCGCAGCACCGAGTGGTTTGCCCAGGCGGGCCGTGAGGGACTTGGCTTCTATTCCGCGGCCGGAGAGAACGAAACGATGACTTTGGCGACCCTGCCGCAGTTCGAGCCAACCGTGTTTCTGTATGACAATGTGCCCGGCGGCATCGGCTTTTCCGAGCAACTGTACGGGCACCATACCCGTCTGATCCGCGAGACCCTTGACCTGGTCTCTAAGTGCGGCTGCAAGCTGGGCTGCCCTTCATGCGTCGGGCCGGTCGACGAGGTCGGGAGATCGGCCAAGCGAAGCGCCCTGGTTATCCTCCGCGCAATCGCGCACAGTGACCTCCCAACTCGTCAGATTTCGGGTGGGTAATGAGCTTGAAGGAAAGACTGCACCAGCTTTACGGCGTCGAATCCGCTGGCTCAGACCTGCGCCAGCGGCTGGAGAAACTGCAACGGTCCAGTCACCCGCCTGCGACTTCGGCCCCGTTCCCAGCATCCATTGATCGGACGGATCCGGCCGATCGGACCGATCCGTCCTATGAGTACCCGCCAACGATCGAGCAATTCCTCGGTGGCTGCTGGAAGAAAAACCGGTACGGCCGCCTGGTGGTGATTGAGAGGAATTACCCCGACTTCCACGGGATAGGCAACTACACGCTCGAGGAAACCTACCGGGTGGACGGCCGAAAAGTCGCGCTTCTTTCGGGTGACCCGTCGCTCGCTGATTTTGACCTTCAGCAGGCCCTGTTTTTCGACACGGAAACGACCGGGCTGGCGGGCGGAGCAGGAACGTGTGCATTTCTGATCGGGACGGGCTTTTTCGTCGGTTCCGATTTCCGTACGGTTCAGTTCTTCCTGCCTGATTTCGAGTCGGAGCACGCCTTCCTCACTGAGTTCGCCGACCTGATCTGCGGGTCGGCGGACCGATGCTTTCGCTATCTCGTCTCGTTCAACGGGAAAAGCTTCGACGCGCCTCTGATCGAGAACCGGTACATCCTCCAGCGTCTGGAAAATCCGTGCACCGGGCTTAGTCACCTCGACCTGCTGCATCCCTGCCGTTCGCTGTGGAAGAACCGGATTCAGGACTGCAGTCTGCAGTCCCTGGAACGCAATCTGATGGGACACGTAAGGGTCGGCGACATTCTTTCCGCGCTGATTCCTTCTACCTATTTCAACTTCCTTCACTGGGGTGAATTCGGAGGTCTCCGACAGGTCATCGATCACAACCGCGAGGATGTTCTAAGCATGCCGGTTCTCCTCGGCCTGGCCTGCCGCTGCGTGGAAGAAGGATTCAGGCCGGAGGAGCCCGAACCCGTTGCGGTTGGTCCCATTCCCAAGTCGGACTCTCCAATCGAAGACCTGGACCGGCTTTCAGCAGCCCGGTTGTACGTCAGGCGAGGTTGCCTGCATCAGGCAGCAAGCCTTTTGCAGCTCATCCTACAAAGCGATGACATCTCGGAAAGCTTTCGGGTGGACGTGGTCCTGGAACTGATCCGCGTCCGAAGACGGCTGGGCGAATACCAGGCGGCACTTAAATTCTGCGAAGAACTGATTGCCACGTGTGCCGCTCCTCCGCTTGAAGCTTTTCAGCACGCGGCAAAGATCCTCGAGCACCGGGAGCGTCGTTTCGAACACGCCCTGAGGCTCGTCTTGCAGGCCACTGAGCTGTACCCCGACACCGAGGATCTGCAACGCAGGCAAAAGCGCCTGGAGAACCGACTCGCCCGGGGCTAGCAGCAAAGACCTTATTCCGGTCCGCCCGTTGCGCCTTTGTCCCTCTGGCCCTGCCTCCACCATTCTGTCCTTGTCTCACCGTGGTAGCAGAGTGAGTCGTTTATTGTCAGCTGTCAGCACACAGTAGTATCATCCTCGCCATGCGAAAAACCAGGATCTTCACCCCGGGGCCGACCCCTCTCTTGCCCGAGGCGCAACTGGCGATGGCTCGGCCGATCATTCATCACCGCACCCAGGAGTTCAAGGAATTGTTCCTGGAAACCCGGCGAAATCTGCAACAGATTTTCCGGACTGAGAACGAGATGTTGGTCCTCACTTCTTCCGGCACCGGCGCAATGGAAGCAGCCGTCTGCAACCTGTTTTCCTCTGAGGATCAGACGCTTGCGGTGGTGGCGGGAAAATTCGGCGAACGATGGGTGGAACTGTGCCAGGCTTTCCAGGTCCCCTGCATCACGTTGCTGAAGGAGAACGGCGACGCCGCCACGGCAGACGAGATCGAGGAGGCATTGAGGCGGCACCCGGAAGTCCGGGGGGTCTTCATCCAGGCTTGCGAAACCTCGACCGCGACCGCCCACGACCTGGAGAGCATCGGGCAGATGATCAGGCGCGAATTTCCAAACGTGCTTCTGATCGTTGACGGGATCACTGCGGTCGGCTGCCAGACGGTCGAAACGGATCTTTGGGGCCTCGATGTTGTGATCAGTGGTTCCCAGAAGTCGTTTGCCCTTCCGCCCGGCCTGGCGTTCATGTCGCTCAGCCAGCGAGCAATCGACAAGATGGGCGCCAACGCGTCTCCGAAGTACTACTTCAATCTCATGAAGGAACTGAAGAACCAGCAGAAAGGACAGACGGCCTACACTCCGAACGTGTCCATGGTGGTTGCTCTGAACGAGGTGTGCAAGGAATTCCTGTGCTACGGTGTTGATCGCATCATCAGCGAAGCGGCGACGATGGCAAGATGCACCCGTCAGGGCCTCCTCGCACTGGATTTCCAGCTTCTCTCTTCCTTCCCTGCGAATGCGGTCACGGCGGCGCTTCCGCCAGAGGGCATCTCCGCCGCCGAGCTGACCAAGAAGCTCGAGGAGCGTTTCGGCGTGAAGGTCGCAGGCGGCCAGGGAGAAATGAAGGGAAAAATCATCCGCATCGCCCACCTGGGTTACTTCGATACGCTCGACGTCTTTTCAATCCTCTCGGCCATCGAACTCTGTCTGATCGAAATGGGGAGAAAGACCGAACCCGGAGCCGGAGTCCGGGCGGCTATGCTGGAGGCGCGAACGAACGCATGAAAGTACTGATCAGCGACAATCTTTCCGACGAAGGCATTCAGTATTTGAAGCAGCAACCGGGCCTCGAAGTGATGAACTGTCCGGGCTTGGCGCCCGATGCGCTGCTCCAGGAAATCCGGGACGCGGAGGCGCTGCTGGTCCGCAGCAAAACCAAAGTCACGCGGGAAGTCATCGAGGCAGGCGCGCGCCTTCGGGTCGTCGGCCGAGCCGGGGCGGGCGTGGACAACATCGACCTCGAAGCAGCCACCCGCAAAGGCATCGTTGTCATGAACACCCCCGGCGGCAACAGCGTCAGCGCCGGCGAGCACGCAATCGCTCTTCTGCTCTCCTTGGCCCGTAAGATTCCCTTTGCCGACGCCTCGCTGCGCGCCGGCAAGTGGAACAAGAACGCATTCACCGGTCAGGAACTCCAGGGCAAGACTCTGGGCGTCCTTGGTTTAGGGAAGATCGGATCGGTAAGCGCCAAGCGAGGCCTGAGTTTCGAGATGAGAGTCGTGGCATACGACCCGTTCGTGAGCGAGCAGTATGCGAAGGATCTCGGCGTCGAGCTGCTCCCGCTCGAAGAGGTCCTCAAGGTCTCGGATTTCATCACGCTGCATCTTCCCAAGAATGAAAAAACCCTCGGACTGATCAACCGCGAACGTATTGCGATGATGAAAAACGGCGCCTGCCTGATCAACACCGCTCGCGGCCAACTGATCGTCGAAGACGATGTCCTGGAAGCGCTGGGCAGCGGGAAATTGGGTGGGGCTGCTTTGGACGTCTTCGAAAATGAACCGACGATCAATCCAAAATTGCTGGCCTCCCCGAAAGTCATTGTAACGCCGCACATCGCCGGGTCCACGGTTGAGGCCCAAGCCAAAGTCGGCTACGACATCGCGGTTCAAGTTGCGGACTACCTGCTTCGGGAGGTCATCCTGAATGCGGTGAATTTCCCCTCGATCACTCCGAAAGAGCTCGAGCACATCCTGCCTTATGCTCGTCTCGGCGAGAAGCTGGGCACCCTGATCGCACAGATTTCTCAGATCAGGATCTCCGAAATCGGCGTCCGGTATTACGGCGAACTGACCAAGCTAAACTACAAGCCGATCACAAATTACCTCCTGAAGGCAGTCCTCAAACCGATTCTCTCGGACTCGATCAACGAGGTGAACGCGCGGGCATGGGCCAAGGAACGAGGCATCTCGGTCGTGGAAACGGTCAGCAGCCGCGATCGTAGCTATTCAAACCTGATCAGCCTTCAGCTTCGCTCGGCCGACCAGACTGAATGGGTGGAGGGAGCCCTCTTGCGTCAAGGCAATCCCAGGTTGGTTTCGATTGACGGTATCCCGGTCGAGAGCCAGCTGAACGGCACGATGCTGTTCATCCGCAACGAGGACAAACCCGGGGTCATCGGCAGCGTCGGCACGATCCTGGGGGAATCGAACATCAATATCGCCTCATTCGTTTTGGGCCGCAGTCTCGAAAGCCCGTTGGCGGTTGGAGTGGTGAACACCGATTCCGACATTTCGTCCGCTTGTCTGGATAGAATCCGCGCAATTCCCGCTGTCCGATTCGCTCAAGTGATTCGTTTCTAGTCCTGCAGGGGGCGGGCTCCGCCCCCTGACCCTTCCCGCCGCTCGATCCGTCTATAATGATGAAGCGGCAACGCCGGAACAAAATGATTCCTTTCCGTGACAATATCCCTTCACGTCGCTATCCTGTGGTCACCTGCCTGCTCATCGCTGCAAACGTGGCTGTTTTTCTCTTTCAGCTCACGCTGTCTGACGGGGATCTCCAGAAATTCGTGTTCACCTACGGAGTGGTTCCGGCTCGGCTTCACTTGATCGCCGACCACCCTCTCCAGGCGCTGAACGGGACAGTCGTTTCCGTCTTTGCTTCCATATTTCTCCACGCAGGTTGGCTGCATTTGATCGGAAACATGTGGTACCTGTGGGTTTTCGGGGACAACGTGGAGGACCGGATGGGACGCCCCGGCTTCCTGGCTTTCTATTTTCTGTGTGGCGCGGCGGCCAGCCTGATTCACATCGCTTTCAATGTGAACAGCCGGATTCCCAGTGTGGGCGCCAGCGGCGCGATCGCCGGTGTGCTCGGGGCTTACCTGCTCAGCTACCCCTTTGCGCGAGTGCTGACACTGGTGCCATTTATCATCATCTGGCCAGTCATCGAACTGCCGGCGCTGCTCGTCCTTGGGTCCTGGTTCCTCATCCAGTTACTGAATGGCTGGGGGACCGTCGCCGCAACTACTCAAACCGGCGGAGTCGCCTGGTGGGCGCATATCGGCGGATTCGTCGCGGGAATGATTCTACTCGGGGTTTTTGCCCAGCGTCGTCGCGCACGACGGCACACCTGGGAAGAGGAGTATTGACCATGAGACCGGGAAACTATCTGATTGTTCGTCGCACAGTTGTTCTGTTTCTTTTGTTTGCTGCCTGTTCGGTCGGGCCTCTCGTCGAGGTACTGGCACAGACGATCGATGAAGTAACCATTCCAAAGAAGACCGAGATTTTCATCACGTTGGAGAGAAGCATCTCCAGCAGAACCGCGTCGACGGGGGACAAGTTTTTCGGACTCGTCGCCGTCCCGATCACACAAAATGACAAAATCGTGGTCCCGGTTGGGACCTACATCCTCGGGCACGTCGATTCCTTCCGGCGCGCACCGCGGGTGAAAGGGCAGGGTGAGCTGATCCTTCGGTTCGATACCGTTATTCTGCCCGATGGCACGACTCGTGAGATGCGCGCGGCACTGAGCTCAGCCGAAGGGTACGAGACGGACAAGACCACCGAGGAAGGCAAAGTGCACGCGGCCGGCGACCAGACCGAAGAAGTGGCCAAAAAAGCGGCTACCGGAGCAGGGACAGGCGCGGTGGTCGGCAGCATAGCCAAGCACAGCTGGTCGGGCGCCGGGATTGGAGCCGGAGTTGGTGCGGCGACAGGTGCGGTCCTCGGAGTATTTAAACGGAACAACGATGTCAACCTCCCCAAGGGAAGCTCCGTGACCATCGTGCTCGACAATGACATCCGTTTTGTGAAGCCCTCCCCGGTCAAGCAGGGCGAGCCGTTGGGCCAGAAGTAGTGCCGACGTGGCAGACCGAGCCAGACAGAACCGCAAACGCAGCGCACTCCGCTGGAAAGCGCTGCGTTTGCGGTTCTGTCCCGCTCGGTCGCGCACGCTCAGCCGCAGCCGTGCGTGACTGTCCGCCCGCCCTGCCTATTCGGCCCGGTACGTGGATGACCCGGAAGGCGAGTAGGCGATGTTGAAGATAGACCCCAATCGTTCGACCTCCCGCTGCACCTCGCTCCAGTCATCCTGGAGGTGTCCAAAGGTGTTCGTGTTACGGAACATCTGGTCGATGTCCTCGGCCTGCCGCACGATCGTTCTGGCGCCACCGCGATAATCGACCTGGCGATTGTCGCTGATCAGCTTCCGCAGCGACTCTGTCGAGTTTGCGAAGTTGCTGAGGGCCATGTAAAGAGCCGACCGATCTTCAGCTTCGCGGCTGCTGCTGGCTCGCGAGTCATTGAGGAACTCCGAGTCGTCCCGTACCATCGACCAGACGTGGTCCGCCCTCTGATCCAAGCTGCTCGCGACTTCGCGAATGCTATCCCGATCGCGCGAGGAGATCACGTCGTCGTCATCGGCATCCGATCGGCGCCAGTCCTCGTCCTGTGTATCACTTCGCAGATAGGGCGAGTCGTCGCTCGACGAGCGCTGATTTCGATCGGTCTCGGAAAGGACCGCCATGTCGATGTCACGTTCAAGGTAAAACCGAAACTTCTGTTCGGGATCAAATTCCACGTCCTTCTCGTCGGTGATCAAAACAGCCGCAGCTCCGGCGCCTGCTCCGACCGCCGCACCAATGATCGCGCCCTTGGCTCCGCCGGCGATTGCCCCGATGACGGCGCCAATTCCTGCACCACCACCGATGGTGGCGGCGTCTCTGGTGCCGCTACCCTTCTTGTTGGTGACAATGATGTTGTTGGTATCGAGCCGATACGACTGGTTGCCGGAACGAAGCTCCGTCAGCGTCAGCTCGACCAGGTCGCCATTCCTATCGTCGTCGTTAAAGACGCGGACCAGCTCACCAGTGACCTTGTCGCCCCTTCGGGCAAGCAGGTTATTGTTCTCCGAAATATCTTCGTCGAGGATCGCGGTAAAGCGGTCCCCCTTCTTATTCTGCTCGGAGCTGACCGGTTCGCTGAGACGGACCTGTATGGCCGTCCCCTGGGGCAATTCCACGGTCTTCGCTGCCCAGACCTGTGGAGTTACAATGATCAGTCCGAGAATCGATCTCAATAGAAACCTTGCCATGCGCACACCTCCTTTTAAAGGTTGTGCCCCATGTTGTAGCAAGCAGGGTGCCAGAGAAAGGCGTTAGGTAAACCGCAAATTATCAGCAATTTATAGGAAGGTTAGGTGGTGGGTAGTTAGGAAAATCAGGGAGTTTTTCCCTGCGGCCGAGGATCTGATTGGTCCGTCGGATCGGTCGGATCGGAAGCGCACGGCCGCCGGAAAAAATCAGGAGAGCAATCGGGTCTCCTTGTCTCCTTGTCTCCTTGTCTCCTTGTCTCCTTGTCTCCTTGTCTCCTTGTCTTCCCTCACACTCTGGCCGCTTCGGCGAACAGTCCGTCGACGAACGCCTCGGCCGAAAACGGCATCAGGTCTTCTTTCTTCTCCCCCACGCCGATGTACCGTATGGGAATGTTGAGCTCCTTGGCGATCGCCACGACGATCCCGCCCTTTGCAGTCCCGTCGAGCTTGGTGACGATCAGCCCGGTGACGCCGGAGCTGGCAAGGAATTGGCGCGCCTGAGCAAGCCCGTTCTGACCGGTCGTTGCGTCGATAACCAGGTAGACCTGGTGGGGAGCGCCGGGCACTTCGCGACTCGCGATTCGTCGCATCTTGTCCAACTCCTGCATCAGATTGCTCTTGGTATGCAAACGACCTGCGGTATCGGCGATCAGTATCTGCTTGGAGCGCGCCTTGCAAGCGGCGATGGCGTCGAAGAGCACAGCCGCGGGGTCAGTCCCCTGCGCCTGCTTGACCATATCGGTTCGGGTTCTTTCGCTCCATATCATCAACTGCTCGACCGCCGCTGCCCGGTAGGTATCCGAAGCGGAAATAAGGACATCTCGGCTGTCCTGCGCGAATCGGTAGGCCAACTTCCCGATGGTAGTCGTTTTCCCCACGCCGTTAACGCCTACAACCAGAATAATATACGGCTTTGATCGAGCGACGTCTTCTTCGGACCAGTCGTCCGAGCCGCGGAGGATCTCCAGCAGCTCTTCGCGGATCAGCTTCTTGACTTGGGAAGAGGTCATGAACTCATGCCCCTTGGTTTCCTGACGGATTTTTTCGATGATCGCCGAGGTGGTTTCAACACCGATATCCGACCCGATCAGAATGCTTTCCAGATCCTCCAGTTGGCTTTCGGTGATGGGGCTGTCGGCCGTCCCCATGACCTGGTCGATCTTCCGGCTGATATCCTGCGTCGTGGATTTCAACGCATCCTTGAGCCGGCTGAAATAGCCCGGTCGTTCTTTATAGTTAAAAATGCTCATTTACTACCCCAGTGTAACGAATAGCATGCTGATGTCGCGGGCGCGGTACGAGTGAGTCAGCGCCCCGACCGAAACGAAGTCCACGCCGGTTTCGGCGTATTTCCTGATTGTGCTGAGATTGACGCCACCGGACACTTCAAGCAGGCAACGGCCGGCGCTCACCCGGACGGCCTCCCGGACCTGCTCCACATTCATATTGTCGAGCATCACGATTTCAGCGCCCGCCTGCAGGGCTTCCTCGAGCTGATCCAGATTGGTCACTTCGATCTCGACCTTCTGCAGATGAGAGGAACGGCGGACGCAGGCGTTGATCGCGTTTCTGATTCCTCCTGCCCAGGCGATGTGGTTTTCTTTGATAAGGATACCGTCATCCAAACCGCGGCGATGATTGACACCTCCGCCCACCCGCACTGCGTATTTCTCGAGATCCCGCCACAGCGGTGTCGTCTTCCGGGTATCGAGGATGCGGGTACGGGTGCCGGCGATCGCAAGGGCATATTCACGGGTCAGGCTCGCTACACCGGACATCCGCTGAAGCAGATTGAGAGCGACTCGTTCTCCCCGCAGAAGCGCATGGCCCGGGCCGCGGAGGCATCCAAGCGTGGATCCTGCCGGTATCAGCTTTCCGTCCTCCGCCTGGGATCGGACCTCGATTGGGCCAAGCAGCTCAAAAACGCGAACAAAAACCGGCCAGCCGGCCAGGACGAGCTCCTCCTTGGCCATAATCCGTGCTTCGCAGGTATGCTCTGATGTAGTGCCCTCGACGATCGATTCGGTCGTAACATCGCCTCTTCCAATATCTTCTCTGAGCGCTTCGCGAAGACGATTGTCGAGACTAAGAAAGTCCATCGAGTTTCTCCTGGAGCAATCTAAGCTGATCGGTTGCCTCGTCATGGCGGCTTCGTATCGACTCGACGACAGCCGCGGGCGCCTTGCTTAGGAAAGCGTCGTTTCTCAACTTCTCCTGCAGTCTAGGCAGGTCTTCTTTCAGTTTGAGCATCTGCCTCTCGAGCCGTTGCCGCTCGGCCGCCACGTCCACCACCTGCTCGACGAGGAGGGCAAATTCTCCACTCTTCGAAACCCCGTGAAGCTTTGAACTGGCGGCAGGAAGGCTATCGACCAGTTGGATATCCTTGAGCTGCGCGAGCGATTCGAGTTTCTGCCTTTCGGCCGTCACGAGTTGACAGGCCTCCGGCCTGCAGACCAGCTGAAGAATGGCCTTCTCGCGCGGATTCACGTTATTGCTTGCGCGCACGGTTCGCGCCGCAGTAATCAGGTCCTGCAGTCGATCCATTGATTCCAGCGAGGCGTCATCGGTCATTCCCGCAGGCTTTGGATACGGGCGGAGCATGATGGTCTCGCCCTCGTGCGGAAACAGCTGCCACAGCTCTTCGGTAATGAACGGGACAAACGGGTGCAACAGCCGAAGGGCGCTTTCAAAGGCGTACACTGCCACTGCTTCGGCGCGATCCTTGGCCGCCTGCCCCGCGCCCCCAGTCAGGGCCTCTTTGATGAGCTCGATATACCAATCGCAAAACTCATGCCAGAAGAAGTGATACAGCTCGTTGCTGGCTTCGTGAAAGCGGTACTTGTCCAGGTTGTCCACTGTCCCGGCAATCACCTGCTCCAAGCGCGTCAGGATCCACCGATGCTGAAGCTCCAGTTGTCCGGCGGCCCAGAGGCGGTCGATTTCCTCGTCGGCCACCGTTGTCTCCCGTTGCAGGTTCATGAGTAGAAAGCGGCCCGCATTCCAGATCTTGTTACAGAACGCACGGTAACCAGCCATCCGGCTGATTGAAAATGGGATGTCTGTTCCGGGAACAGCCATGACCGCTAGCGTGAATCGAACCGCGTCCGTACCGTATTCGTCGATGATTTGAAGCGGATCGATGATATTGCCGCGGGACTTGGACATCTTCTGGCCGCGCTCATCACGGACCAGGCCATTTATATAGACCGAGCGGAACGGGACATCGCCCATGAAACGCAGGCCCATCATCATCATCCGGGCCACCCAGAAGAAGATGATGTCGAAGCCCGTGACAAGGACCGAAGTCGGGTAGTACGCCTCCAGCTCCGGCGTCTTTTCCGGCCAGCCCATTGTCGAGAAGGGCCAAAGGGCCGAGCTGAACCATGTATCGAGGACGTCTGACTCACGGCGCAACTCCGCATTTCCGCACATCTGGCAGGATTTCGGCTCTTCCCGCAAGACCATCATTTTCCCGCATTTATCACAATGCCAGGCGGGTATCCGGTGTCCCCACCAGAGCTGGCGGCTGATGCACCAGTCGTGAATGTTGTTCATCCACTCGAAGTAGACCCTGGCGTAATTGTCAGGAGTGAAAGAGGTCCGGCCCTCCTGCACCGCCTTGATCGCCGGCTCCGCCAGCGGCTTCACTTTGACGAACCACTGTTTCGAGACGAGCGGTTCAATAACCGTGTCGCATCGCTGGCAATGACCGATGTTGTGGGAGTGAGGAACCGTTTTCTCAAGCAGTCCCAAGGCCTCCAGGTCGTGGACGACCCGCTTGCGGGCCTCATACCGATCGAGACCGGCATAGACACCCGCCTGCTCGGTCATCCGGGCATCCTCGCCAATCACTTTGACGATCGGCAGGTCGTGGCGCCGGCCCGCTTCGAAGTCGTTTGGATCGTGACCCGGCGTCACCTTCACCACGCCCGAGCCAAACTCCATGTCGACGAAGCGATCGGTAATGACGGGGATCTCCCGATTCATGAGCGGCAAGGTAATCGAACGGCCATGCAGGTGCCGGTAGCGCTCGTCCTCAGGATGAACCGCAACGGCGGTATCGCCGAGCATGGTTTCGGGACGCGTCGTAGCAACCACAACGTGTTCGGAAGCATGCTTGACCGGATAGCGCAGATACCAGAGCTTGGACTCCTGCGGTTCGTAGTTCACCTCGAGATCGGAGATCGCGGTCGAACAGCGAGGGCACCAATTGACGAGATACGAGCCGTGGTAAATGAGCCCGTCCTCGTAAAGCTTGACAAAGACTTCGCGAACTGCCCGCGACAGACCCTCATCAAGCGTGAAGCGCTGACGGCTCCAGTCGCAGGAGCAACCGAGGCGCCGGATCTGCGTAAGGATGTTGTTCTCGGCCAGTTCCTTCCATTCCCAGACCGTCGCCTCGAACTTCTCTCGCCCAAGATCGGTGCGGTGGAGTTTCTGCGCCGCAAGACGGCGTTCCACGACGTTCTGGGTCGCTATGCCGGCGTGATCCGTGCCCGGGAGCCATAGAACGTCGCACCCACTCATCCGCTTCCAGCGCACTAAAACATCGTGGAGCGTGATATTGAGCGCGTGACCCATGTGCAGGGAGCCGGTGACGTTCGGCGGCGGCAATACCATGGAGTACCGAGGTGCGGTCGAATTGACATCCGCACGGAAATACCCGCGCTGTTCCCACAGCGGGTACCACTTTTTCTCTACTTCATGAGGTTCATAAGCCTTGGGTATCTCTTGTCTCACAACCACCCCTTGCAAAGCCGAGTTCTCAGCCTGCACCCCTGTTGGCACGGCCGCCAGAGTAAAAAACGGAAAGAGGAAAACGACTGTCGGCGCGAACCGCTACGAGGGAGCACCAAGCGCGCTCCCGCGCCGAAGATAAAGAGAGGATTATAGCAAAACCGCCCGGGCGCTTCAGGAATGCTAATTGACTGCCGATGTTTCCTGTAAAACTTCGGTCAGAATGCGCCGCAATTCGCCCGGCAACCGGGCAGCCACCTTCTCCACGACCGCGTCAATCTGCTGTTGCGACAGTGTCACTGGAGCAGCGTTCCCTTCGATCACCGGATCCGGACTAGGCGTCTCATTTACCGGGAGGGCCTCTGGGCTCGCATAATCGTCCACAAAGGACGGTCTCGCGTGGCACTGAGATGGAGTCAGTGAGAAGAGATTCTTTTTGTCCACTTTGCTGACCTCTTTCTGGTTGGAGGTTTGCGAAATCACTTGGTTGACCCGGACGGATACCGCCTTCCCGTCGCCGCCCGACGGCCGCGCTTGCGCCGATGCTGGTGCGGACCTCAGCAACTGTTTGACTAGGCGAACCAATTCCGAAGTCTCGAACGGCTTGGTCAGGCTGCTGTGATAACCGACGGTTTGCGCTCGTTCGGCATCGAACGGCTCCAGAGTCCCGGCGAGAAGCACGACAGGAATGTGCTTGAGGGCTGGTGTGGACTTGATCCGCTCGCATAGCGCGTACCCGTCCAGCCCCGGCATGGTGACGTCTGCGAGCACTACGTCGACAAGATTCTCAGCAAGAAAATCGTAGGCAGACTGACCGTCAAGAAAGCTCTCAATGCGAATGTTTTCCCCGGCAAAAGATAGCTCGATTACCTTCCGGATGGTCTGGCTATCGTCAGCGAGCAAAACAGTTCCCATGTGCAATTCGGCTAACGCCCGTTGTTCCTGCCGACCTGGGTCGGACTTGGAGGAACCGGTGCGGAAGTCCCCTGCTGGCTCGAGCCTCCAGGCGGCGGTTGAGTCGCCTTTCGTTCTTCGGCCCGCCGGCGCGCCACCTCGTATGGATCTTCGCCGCCGGCGAAAGTCTCCCACACATTGCGCAGTGGAGTAAAGATCGAGAAGTGCTCCTCGCGTCGATTTCCTTCGTTTCTGGACGCCAATTCCTGGTTTACGGCCGGAACCGGTTTCTCCAAAAGGATCAGCTTCTCGCGTGCCTTATCAGCTAACTCGCTGAAAGGATACTCGCTTACGACTCTGCCGTAATAGACCGACGCCTCTTCAATCCGCCCTACCGATTCGAGCGAGTAACCCAACTGGTAGAGCGTCTCGTCAGCGTGGCTGAAAGCCGGGTAGTTGTCCAGAACCTCTCGATAGCGACTTTCGGAAGCGACGTAGTTCTTGCGACCGAGGTAGAAATTAGCGACATCCTGGATGCCGGTCGCCCGGTTCTCCTGGACTTCCCGCAGGAACTCCTGCGCTGTTGGCGCCAATTCGCTGTCCGGGAAGCTTTCGAGGAACTTCTTGAACTCTACTTCGGCTTTCCGGGCGTAGGTCGGGTCACGGTCCGATGGCTTCATCAGGCGAACATTGATGGCCGCGACCTTCAGCTGGGCATCGTCAGCCATCTCGTGATTGGGGTAGAAGATGATGAAGTCCTTGTACTGAGCCTCAGCCTGCAAGAGGTTCTCGGTTCCACCCTCTTTGTAGTAGGAATCCGCGATGGCGAGAAAAGAGGCCGGAGTGTATTCGCTGTCCGGGTAAGTGTTGATCAGAGTCTGAAATGCCAGCCGTGCCTTGATGAAATAACTCTTCTCAAAGTACTTCATACCGTTCTCGTAGAGAGTTTTATCCGGTGACTGGGCACTCTCCTGGAGATCGGCGCTTTTCTGACCGCAGCCCGCAAAAAGGGCTAGGGCCAGAATCAATAGACTGAGTTTATAAGTGAAGCGCATCATTATGCTTAAGCTCCCCAGTTTCTTCTGCGATTTTCTGCATTTCCCGAAAAACATCCCTGGGGCGCGGCGCGTCAAAGATGGCGGAACCCGCTACAACGATGTCCACGCCACTCTCGACCGCCTGCCCGGTATTGCCGGGCCCGATTCCCCCGTCGATCTCGATTTGAACATCGAGCCCCCGAGATCGGATCAGGTCGTTCAATTTTCTCACTTTTCCAAAACTGGTGGAAATGAATTTTTGTCCACCAAAGCCGGGGTTTACCGACATGATCAGGACGTGATTGCAGATCGGAAGGATCTCTTCCAGCAGAAAAACCGGAGTATGCGGATTCAGTGCGATCCCCGGTTTGACTCCCCGGTCTCTGATCATGTGAAGCAATCGATCCAAATGATTGCTCGCTTCGTAGTGTACCGTTAAAAGATCCGCCCCTGCTTCGGCGAACGATTCGGCCATCTGATCGGGATTCGAAATCATCAGATGGACGTCGAGCGTCAGACTCGTGTTCGCCCGCAATGCTCTTAAGACGGGAATTCCGATGGTAATGTTCGGAACAAAATGTCCGTCCATCACGTCGACATGAATCATCCGGGCCCCAGCCTCTTCCATTGCGCGGATGTCCGCCTGCAAATTCACGAAGTTGGCGGAGAGAATGGAGGGCGCGATCTGAGCCATCAGCGGGCAACCTCCAGGCTTATTGCGTCCCGGTCAGATAAGGGGTAACCCGGCTCGGGGTACTGCTTGACCACTGCCCCTTTTTCCACGTTCTGGTAGCTTCGGTACTCGGGTGGCTTGACCTTGAGCCCGTGTTTTTCGAAAAAGGCCAGGACACCGGTGATATTTTGCCCCGTGACGTCTGGCATGACGTAAAGGTGCTTTGGAGGCGTCGTGACCAGGATGTCGATTTTCGGACTTCCGGTCTCCTTCGAAGTCGGCGAGGGATACTGCGTGACCACCTCTTCGCGGTCCGCGCTGTCCGCCGTCATCACGCTGACGTTGCCGAGTTCATATCCCGCCTGGGTCACCATCAGCCGCGCCGAGCGGACCGACGCCCCCCGCAGGTCGGGGATGGGGACCCGCCTTGGTCCAAGACTCACAACAACTTGCACGGAACCGCCCGACTTGATGCGGCCTCCGGGCGCGGGCAACTGGGAAAGCACCTTGCCTACCAGTGTGCTCGGATCGTAGCGCTCGCCGGTTACTTCGACCGCCAGCCCCTGCCCTGCCAGCGCCTTCTTCGCCTCTTCGACCGATTTGCCGGTCAGCGGCGGAACCCCCACCTCGGTCCCCCGGACCGCGAGTCTGATCCCTAGAATGGCGCTGAAAATTCCAACAGTAGCAAGAATTGCAATCAGCAAGAGGAACCTGCCGACTGTTAAGAACCGGTGGGGGAAGTCGGTTTCAGGTTGGGAGATCCATTCAGGCATTGTTAAAACCTAATGCCGAAGTGCTCGCACCTCAGCAATTGGGTAGATACTCTAACACAGGGCCTTCAAATGTGTCCAATCCGGGCCGCGAAGAAGCACTCCCCAAGATGGTCCATCGGGTAGCTCCGAAAGAAGGGGCCCAGCAAACACGCGTTTGGCTCGGACTGCAGAAAAGCCTCCACGACCTGCTCATTTTCCTCCGGCTCGGTGGAACATGTGGAGTAAACTAGTCGCCCTCCAGACCGCAAAGCGGCGAAGCTTTGGATCAGAATTGCGATCTCCCGTGCCTGATAGCGCTCCAGCTGGTCCTCACTGATCTTCCACTTAACGTCAGGGTTCGACCGAAGCGTTCCGAGCCCCGTGCACGGCACATCGGCAAGGATGAAATCAAATCCAGAGGAAAAAGGGAGCGGCTGAGTTGCATCAGCATGGACGAAGTGCAACCGGGGAACGGCGTACAACGAGGCCCGATCCCGCATCTCCCTGAGCCGTCGCAAGTTCACGTCGCAACAGAGAACACGAGCCGCGCTCGGCGCACGGGACGCGAGAATGAAAGTCTTCCCACCGGGAGCCGCACAGAAGTCGCCGATCAGATTCGCTCCCTGGACATCACCCAGCCCGGCAATCTCCTGACTGGCCGCGTCCATGAAGTAGCATAATCCCTCACCGTAAATCGGGTGCTGGCTGAAAGTCGGGGCCAGGACCAGCACGCTGTCGGGAAGCTCGTCGAGGACCCTGTGTTCGATGCTATCTGCCTGCAGCCGGCCGAGGAACT
>Ga0105092_10000624_pt1 | contig 18429 bp, 9 predicted proteins | sample PPLLak2March2015_FD_87021 | JGI IMG/M metagenome (GOLD analysis project Ga0105092, IMG submission 87021) | Freshwater sediment microbial communities from Prairie Pothole Lake near Jamestown, North Dakota, USA - PPLs Lake P7 Core (1) Depth... | ecosystem: Environmental > Aquatic > Freshwater >... | reverse complement strand
TACGGAACACCCCAACCCCAGCCTTATGTTCAAATCCGTTATGCGGAAGTGCTGCTGAATTATGCGGAGGCATGTCTGGGATTGGGTGATGAGGGAGGCGCAAAACAAGCACTGAACCAGATACGACAACGGGCCGGAATGCCTGATATACCAGTGGGAGAATCAGGACAGGAACTGTTGAACCGGTATCGCAATGAACGCCGGGTGGAGCTTGCCCTGGAAACCCAGCGATATTTTGATGTGAGAAGGTGGATGATTGCACCTGAAGCTTACGCAGAAGCCTATGGCGTTGAATATGATGAATCCGGGTACCACGAAGTGGTGTTCGAACAACGACACTGGGATAACCGCAATTACCTTGTTCCAATAAAATACGAGGAAATGCAAAAGAACACAGCACTGATCCAAAATCCGGGTTATTAACTACCATGGTTGCACAGAAAGTATGATTAATCTCAATCTAAAATATTATTTTAATCCAAACAGGTTGTTATACATTGTATATCTGACCCTTCTTTTGCCCGGAATCATGCTGAATTCCTGCGCCAAGGGAAAGTCGTCGCTTAACTATTATTTCGATCCGGTCTCCGGCAACGACAGCATTAATACCGGCCTTGCACCTGAAAGCTCCTTTAAAAGTCTTTCGATGATCCGTAAAATAAATTTAAAACCAGGGGACAGTATATTATTAAAATCGGGAGCTGTTTTCTCTGAGCAATTGTACATATCATGCAAGGGGGATTCAGGCAGGCCCATCGTGGTGGGTAAATTTGGTGGTGAAGCTAAACCATTCATCAGGGCCAACGGAAGATACAACGACGGGATTCATGTGTTTAATTCGGAATACCTGGTTATTCGCGATCTGGAAATTTCCAATAAAGGCGAAACACCGATTGATGGCATGAACGGAGTTTTGGTTGAATTGAAAGATTATGGCACTGCAAAGGACATAACAATTGATAACCTGTTCATTCATGATGTTTACGGGATCCTGGTACGTGAACACCTGGGAGGTGGCAATGCCATCCTGATGCGTAATTTTGAAAATTCCGATACCCTTTCTCAGTCCTCAAGGTTTGACGGATTGGTGGTTCAAAATTGTTATATTAAAGATTGTCAGCGCAATGGCATTATGATGTGGGGAAACTGGATCCGTAGCAAATGGAATCCAAGCGTCAATGTCGTGTTCAGGCATAATGTTCTGGATGGGGTTCCTGGCGATGGTATCGTACCGGTAGCATGCGAGAAACCCCTTGTTGAATATAACGTGATGAAGAATTGTCCTCCGACTCTGCCGGCAACTGAACCCTGCGATGGTATCTGGCCCTGGAGCTGCGACAATGCAGTAGTTCAGTTTAACGTAGTGAGTGACCACAAATCAAAGGTGGATGGATTTGCCTATGATTCCGACTGGAATTCCAATAATTCTCTTTTTCAGTTCAATTTAAGTTACAATAATGATGGCGGATTCCTGCTGATCTGCAATTCCGGCGGATGGCCATTAGATTGGAGCATTGGGAACCGTGGCACCCGCATCCGGTATAACATAAGCATTAACGATGGGCTGAGGAATTATATAGGAGCAGCTTATGGAGAGTATTTTTCACCAGTGATCAGCATTGGCGGGCCAACCCTAAATACCATAATTGAAAAGAACCTGTTTTGCATTCTTAAAAAAGAAAAACCTGAGATTGACCGGACCATTGTTAACCTGAGTAACTGGTCGGGATATCCTGACAGTACAGCTTTCAGAAACAACTATATATTTGCGGAAGAAGAAACCCGGGCGGTAAAAACAAGTTCTTCAACCCGGAACTTCTATAATGGTAATTATTATGTTGGTGAATTAAAGCATCCAGAAGGATTCATTAACCATGATGGCGCATTTGATAAAAATTTGTGGTATGAACCATCCGATCCGAACTGGAATTCGCTAATTGAATTTGTAAAAGAAAAAACAATACCCCTGAAAGGCCGGGAAATCAAAGTACTGTATATTATCGGGTATTAGCATAAACCTGTAAAGATTAATATGAATTAACAGCTATTTTACTATTTTTTAACTAAAACAATTTATTATGAAAAAACATCTACTTTTGATTTTTGGTGCCTGGATCATAGGCACTATGGGCTTCGGTCAGGAGCTGATCCAGAACGGGGATTTCGAACTCCCTGATGATGGAAGAAAATATAACAGCGTTGATTCCATCGATATCTGGAAAACAGATGATGTGGAAGCAAATAGCGGGCGTGATTTTGTTGAAGGGAATGGCGTAGGCTGGCATTGGGATGGCACCGGAAGCATTTACCAGGTAGTCGGAACTGTACCGTCAATCGCTACGCGGTATGCAGTCTCCTTTGAAGCCACATGTATGTACTCGTATTGGGGAGGTGATTACATAACGGATGTTTATGTAATTTTTAGTGCCTTCCCCGGTACCGATACTGCAGCGCGGGTTCCCATTGATTCACTTACTTTCACAGTTTCGTGTATACAGGCTGATTGGTTTACATGGGTTACCAAAACAGGTGAATATCTGTTGCAGGGAGACAATGAACATGCAGGTGAGAACCTTGTAATTGAGATAGAGATATTTGATTCGAGGAATTTCACATATGGTGAATCAGAGACATATTTATATTATGATAATGTAAGTGTTACATCAACGGCCACAGCTGTTAAAGATTTGGGAAACAGCGCACTCAAGGTATTTTCCACACCTGATGTGATAAGGATCTCAAACGATAAAGCCATTGAATCAACTGTAATATTCGACATATCGGGAAAAAGGGTAATGGAAGCCAGGCCTAACTCCTCAGAGGTTACCCTTAATGTCGGCCATCTGAACCGTGGTATTTACATAGTAAATGTATTTACGAACGGACAGCAAGTGACCAGAAAAGTTGTTTTATAAAGATTTACACGAAAAGGACCGAAAAGACTCCGAAATAAAAAAAGGCTGTCTCGCTTTTGAGACAGCCTCTTTTTATTAATCAGATCATCAGAAAATTTACTTCTTAATGAATTTGGACTGATAGACATTACCCTTCTGATCGGTAACATTCAGCATATATATGCCTGAGTTAAGGTCAGATACATTAAACTTCCTTTCCGGGGTTTTGATTGTCTTAACCAATTGTCCCATAGAATTAAAGATATCAATTCTTGACAGGGGTTCCTGGGTGCTCAGGTACATAATGTCGACAGCAGGATTGGGGTAAACCTGCAGATCCTTCCTTATCACGGGCTTGATGTTTGAGGCTTCGGCGATCTGGTATACGAAATCATCGAAGAATGTCCAGCCTGCATTATCCGGATCAAAGTCGGGCTTATCCGGAGTAATAAAATCAGGTGCTTCGACCAGACCATTATCAATAAACATGGTAAGGTTACCTCCGATATCAGTGGAAGGATTGGTCCAGTTAATTGTCATTTCTGTCCATTCTTCCACGGCGGGCAGCTCCCACCTGGCAGCTATTGGAGGGAATGTAACACCGATTGTGTCAATTCTGAGTGTAAACGGAGTGTCATCCGGTTTTCCGAAGTCACCGATCATTCCTATAAAGATATCATCTATGAAACCTACCTGGTCAGTAGTATCCAGAATTCCGGTGAAATCATATTCCAGATTTACCGCTTCAGTTATTCCTGAATCTGCCAGCCATGACCCCTGCCTGTAGATATACGTGAACTGTGTCCAGTCTTCAGCATCAAGCATCCAGTGGATCGCTGCGCTGTCCGCTGTTGCTTCTTCGGGTACAACACCGTCAGGATCGTTCATTAGGTCATACTTCAGGTTTTCGCCCAGATAAAGGTTAAACTCTGATTCCCCCTTATACCAGAATCTGATGAGGTAGGTAGTATCATCCACAACCCCGTCAATGGTTCCGGCAGCTCCGGACCAGCAAACATCAGCCGGAAGCCAGAATGAGCTTGTACCTGAGTGCTGGACAGTGTCAGTTACGCCTGTGGTCCATTCATCCCAGGTATAATATCCCATACACGACCATAACCAGGAGCTTCCAGGCATTTTCAGATTATTGGGATCATCAAAATTCTGGTTTCCCAAAACTTTAACCGGGATTTCAGATTCATCATCAAATTTCAGAAATGTAACAGTTTCGTACACGGGATTAACAGAATCTGCAACAAGCGAAGCGCCTTCAGGCAAAGGAAATTCATCAGGTGTTACGCCATAACTACTGTAAAACCTCAAATCAGCAGTTACAGCATTTCCCTTATACCAGAAGCTCAGCTCCATATCTTCCCCTTCAGCATTCAAAGTAGGAAGATAGTAGGTTAGATTGCGATCCTGGGCTGAGGTGTCGATTTGAATCGAATCATAAGGCATAGCCTCATCCAATGTGTCGATTGAGACCATTTTATAGTCCATCAGGCCCAAACCCTGAATTCCTTCTTCCGTATGATTCTCGATGGTTGATAAAAAGTCACCGGGAACAAAAGCGTCCCATGGAGCAAGATTATACAACCATTCACCGTTCAGCTCTGTTTTTTCAAAATCCCCGTTGACAAATCCAAAGGGTTCTTCACCAGTATACTGGCCATCATACCATTCACCGTAATAAAGATTATCTACCAATGCAGGGTCATTAGTTCCGTACCACATGGATGTATTTCCCCATCCGGGCAAGGTACCGGGAAAATCCCATACAAATTCAAAGTAGGTCCAGTCTTCGGTAAGGCCATCCTCTCCTCCGAAATCGAATTTAAGAGCGTCCTGGCCGCCAAACTCATGGTAGCAGGTGTCTGCACCGACATATTGCACAAGGGAGGGCGGTATGTCCTGCTCTGTGAGGCCAACATCACGGTAAACGAAATTCCAGTAGCCTGTCAGGTATCCTTTGTACCAGAAGCTGGCCTTGAATTTTTTTTCTTCATGACCTCTTATGGGATATGAAACCCAAACCCAGGATTCGGGGATTATATTCATACTCCAATTGCCAGTTTGAGCATCTTCATTTGACATAAACTCCCTGGGATGGGAGACAATGCCGTTTGTTCCATAAATGGGGTCCCAGCTTCCGTACCAGAATATGGCATTTAATTCATGCTCCATATTTGGGTTCTGGATATAGTTTGTCGGTATATCCTGAGCCAAAACCGGCCCCCCCCGTCCTATTACAAATAGGATAATCACAATTGATAAAAGTAAATGTTTAATTTTCATAAGCTTTGGGATTAAGGTTTAGAAATTATTTTCTGTTAGAATTTGACGTTATCTTAGTTTCAATGGCAGATACCAATTATTCATATCCATCAGGCGATTCTTCACCTCTTCCCTTTTTTGTTCATCCTCGAATTTTGCCGCTACCTTTTCCGCCAGGTACGCGGGATCATTCCTGTGTCGCGCAATACGCATCAGGTCAAACCAGCGATGGCCTTCATAAGCAAGCTCAAGAGCACGTTCCTCAACAATGAGGTCCTCCACCGGATCAACATATCGAGGATCTGTAACACTGACTCCTTTCAGATTTGCTCTTGTCCTGGGACCCGTACCCCATGCCGATTTATACAGTATCCCGTCATTAAGATGTGATAGGGCATCTGAAGTTCTTTTAAGCCTTGCATAAGTTTCGCAGGTTTTAAGATGAGCATCTGCCGTCCTGTATACAATGATGCCGGCATCATTATCAAAAGGCTCCCGGAACAATGAATACTTGGTAACAACCGGTTTGCCGTCTATACTGTCATAGGTTACGCCCTTCCCCCTGTTCAGGTCACCCGGTGCACCCCTAGGATGGTTGACCTGTACCTCATACCTTATTACGCGTTGTACCTGATATGCATTGATCAGGTAATCGGTCGGTTTCAAGAGATATTTACCACCTTCGCCGAGAATGAACATTCGCTGCAGGCTGTGTTGCTGATTGTATAATTTGGAGAACGGAATAACAAAACTGACTTCTGTTTCGAAATCTGTTGACCCATAGTTAAACTGAAAGATATTTTTCCAGTTCACATCCTGAAAATCAAAGGCAGTTATATAGGGTAACCGCGTGGTTCCCGAAAATCCTTCATCTGCAAGTATGTTAAATACCCTGTCATAGGATAATTTGGCAAATGCGTAATTATTTCTCCAGAGATTTATATCACCCTGGAGGGCCCAATTTGTGAATTTGTTAAACCTTGTGGAAAAGAATGGACTCTCAGCCAGCATATTCAGTTCAAATGTATCTATTTCAATAATTTGCTTCATGATGGTGTCAAGGACATAATCCTCGGTTTGCGGAAAATCAAGTTTTGATTCCAATTCCCTGCCCACGCCATAATTGCTGAGAGGCTCTTCAAAATAAGGTACACTTCCATAGATCTGGATCATTTTAAAATAGACCCATGCCCGTATTAGTTTCAACTCAGCAACATAGGAGCTCAATTCAAGGTCGGAGATATTCTCATCGTTCTCCCTGGCCAGGTGAATTTTATGCAATATTTCGTTACAATTAACTATGACAATGAAAAAATACGAAGGATCTGCATATGAATTATATTCATCGACATTATGCTCATTCAGCTGCCGGAGATCATTGTCCGCATTTCCCGTAACTGTAAGCAGGTCCCCCTGCAATTCACCGAGAATGATAAGTTGCTGGGCTACATCCTGCAACAGGGCATATACTCCTATGACGGCTGAACGCGCTGAAAACTCATCAATAAAGGCTTTGTCGTCAGGCAAAAGACTGTCATTTGGCAGGTCAAGCATTTGATCACAGGAAGAAATCAATAGCATAACACCCAGGAAAACACATACCAGCATTCTTAAGATTCTTTCCTTCATAGTGGTTCGTTTAAACTTCTACAACCCCATTTTCAATCCGATAACCATAGAGCGTGGCTGCGGGATTTTCCCATAGTCAATACCCTGTCCGAGAACTCCGTCTAAATAGCTGAATTCCGGGTCATAGCCCAGATATCTGGTTGAAGTAATGAGGTTGGTACCTGTAAAGTAGATATTCAGTTCATTGATAAATGACAGTTTCCTGGGAAAGGTGTAAGAAAGGGTAATACTTTTCAACCTGACAAACGATCCATCCTCTATCCACCGGTTTGAGAATCTGGTATTTCCCATGGGATCACCAAAACTTGCCCGGGGGATAATTGTATTCTGGCCGTCTGTTATCCACCTGTTATAGACCGCGGTTGATTGGTTTTCAACTCCGGACATTGATTCGATCTGAGACCTGAGATAATTAAAGGCATCGAAATCCTTAACATAAGACACAAACATGTTCAATGTGAAACCCTTATAGGATAAACTGTTGGATAAGCCAAGGGTGTAATCAGGATGAGGATTGCCAATAATAGTCTTGTCCTGCTCATCGATGACTCCGTTATGATCAAGATCTCCAAAATGAATATCGCCAGCATTGAACCTCCTTCCGGATTTATCCCGGAGGTTGGCCTGGTCTGCCTGTTCCTGGGTACTGAATACACCAAGGGATTGATAGCCGTAAAACATACCCATCGGATAGCCGGCCTTTGTAATCTTCTCTCCTCCACGGAACGACGTTATGATCTGATCATTCTCCAGCTCCAGAACTTCATTTTTATATTGGGAGAAATTCCCGCTGAGTTCCCACTTAAAGGTCCTGTCTATCAATTTGCCATAAATGTTTATCTCAAATCCGTTATTCTGGCTTGATCCGCCATTAGAAATATAAGTATCAAATCCATAATAGGCAGGAAGTGAAGTTGTTGTTATCATATCCTCTGTCGTAGCCCGATACAAATCCGCTTTAACAATGAGCCGTTCCCTGAACATTGCCAGGTCCAGGCCAACATTTCCCTGTTTTATAAGTTCCCATTTCAGCTGAGGATTGTATAAACCTTTCAGGGTAAATCCGGTTATTGAATTATAAGGAATTGTGTAATAGTAAAGTTTTGTATAATAGTTAATAAAATCATCACTGCCTGTCAGACCGTAGGATGCTCTTATTTTCAATTCATCGAGGAATTTAATATCAGGCATAAAGGGTTCCGAAGATATCCGCCAGGCAATCCCCGCCGAAGGCAAAACAGCGTAAGGGTAACCTGCTAAATGAATGCCATCCTGCACATCAGCACCGAATTTTGAAGATGCATCCAGGGAAATATTTCCCGTAAGGATATAACGTCCTTTGAATATATAATTGGCCGACAAAAAGTAATTCAACCAGCTCCATTTTTCATGATTTCCCCCCACTGTCTTCTCATCAGCCTTGCCGGAATTCAGGTCCTTGAATTCATCGGTGGCAGAATTCTGAGCCGCTCCAAAATCCTGAATAAGTCCATTCATCATGTAACGGAAACCAGCATCCAGCGTAAGATCATGAACATAATTAAACCTGTTCTGATAGCTTACCCTGGCTTCACCAAGCAGCGAATAAAACTGATTATCTTTAACCTTCATGGACCTGTCTGCTGATCCATCCCCTTGTGGAGCAATTCCCCATGAGGGTATAAAGATCTTCTCATTCGATTTTAGCCTGTCCAGGCCAAATTGGATCCTTGCAGATATTTTATCGGTAAGTTTCATGTTGAGATAAGAAACCCCCAGAAATTTTGAAGTGGCATTGTATGCTTCCACTTTATTCACGATCGCTGCAGGATTGCTGAAATCAAAATCGGCAATATTATCAAAGACGGGTAAACTTAATCCTGCCTGGTCTTTCTCGTAAATCGTCAGCAGAGGGGATATTATTAAACTTGCAAATAATGGATTTGTCTGGTACGTTGCACCGGTTTCCATAAGATTGGACCTGCCATTTGTATATCCCAGATTAAATCCGATATCAAGTTTTTGTGTCACCTGGACAAGCGAATTGAACCGGAAATTAAATCTCTTGTATGAAGTATTTTTAATAATTGCTTCATTCGTCAGGTATCCACCTGAAAGTGAGTAGCTGGCTCTGGTATCTCCCCCTCTTACGGTAAGGTGGGTATCAAACAGATTTCCTGTCCGGAGCACTTCGTCCTGCCAGTCAGTATTGTTGTTATATCTCGATTGATACAGGTATTCCGGGTTGTATTCCAGAAATGGATATTCCCCGAATATCTCCTCACTGTTCATTCCTGAATTAAAAAGCTGCTCCATGATATAGGAACTGAAATGAGGGGCATCCATGACCGGAATTTTAGGTGGTGATATTGCTACTCCTCCGGATACTGAAACATCCATGGTTGTTTTACCTCCCCGGGGCGTAATTGTATTGATAAGCAATACTCCGTTTGAGCCTTTGATACCATATAATCCGCAGGTAACAGCATCCTTTGACAATACAATACTTGAAATGTCTCTTTTATCCAGATCAGCCAGCGGATTGTGATGAAATCCATGAATAACCGGATCCTGAAAAGCTTCAGACCTTGTTGGCATCCCGTCGATCACAACAAGGGGAATTGAAGAGGAAAAAAGTGATGAATAACCCCTGACATGTAAAAAGGCGCCTTCACCCGGCATTCCGGAGCGGTTGATCACATTTAATCCGCCTACCATTCCCTGCAGATCCTGGCAGAAGGAAGGTTCGGGAGATCTTCCGAACGCACTAATAATGACAGCATCCACAGCCCCTGGGATATCACCCTGTGATACCTCTCTGAACGACATGCTGATTTTATCGCTGACAGATTTATCATCTTCATTGTGTAACCATACCTCGATATTTTCCCTGCCGTCGACAAATACTGTCTTTTCTTTATATCCCGGATAGGAAATGTAAATTTGTTCATCCCTGACCGGTAGTAATAATTCGAATTCTCCTTCACTTGTGGTACTAACCGGTTCGATAGAAGTATTCACTGCCCTGACACTGATATCCCCAAGCGGCAGACCGGTTTTTGCTGAGTAAATCTTTCCTTTGACCCTAAATCCGGTATCCTGTCCGAAAAGAGCCGGGCTATTGAGCATGAATAGGAAGAATATGACCTGAACAATATATTTTCTGTTGTTAGGGTACATAGATCTCCTCCGGGGTAAGTTTAATATAATCAACATAAATGGCGTTAAAACCGACCACAGGCAATTCATTCACTATGACAAACCGTATCGTCTTCGTGCCAAAACCACTAAAGCTATAGGTGCCGGATACTACAGGTTTCCAGGGTATTTTAGTCCAGTTATTGACAGGATCACCCACATTTACGAATTCACCGGTTATATCATCCTTGACAAATAGCTGATAATGTGATGGTCCCTGTTTGGGTCCGGTCCATGTAAACCAGTAAGTTGTTTTGTAAACCATGTTTACGGTAAATTCAAGATAATCCCCTACAAACCGACATCCGTAATAAACATATGATCCTTCTGAAGCTCTTGAATCGCTTAACTGCTCGATTGCATATATCGTATTTGATACCTTTCTGTTTTCTTTCCGGTCACATTCTATAACAATAGGAACCAGGAAAAAATTCTTTGGTATCGTCATGCCGTCAAGCATATGTATTATACCATTGCTCAGTTCCAGGTTAACCTCACCAAATCTCAGGACCGATTTTTCCATTGATTTACCGGTCACTGAAACTATCGTATCCGGCAAGTTCTCCTGTTTAATGGCATCTTTTATGAAACTTCCGCTAAAAGCTATAAATAAAAGCTGGTGATATGTTTCCTGATCCATATCATCAAGATTTCCAAAATAACCTTCAATAGAATGTAAGGCTTCAAGTACATCCTCATTTGACGGAATAAATCCCGTATAAGCCTTACCCTCATTGTTCAAACCGGCAATGTTATCCAGGAAATAGTTTTCTGTTTTCCAAACCGTATCGTAAATGGGGTCTCCATTGTTATTGACACCGATCCTTTCACTTTTCTCATAATCTATATACCTGTTATCCATGGAAATAAGAAAGTCCTGCAAAATGCTGTAAAATGATGCATCCAGGGTCATGATATATTCGTAAAGATTGGGCCTTGGAATCATCAATCTATCAATTTCATGTATCACCCCATTCTGACAGTATTGGTCAACATAGTCCATATTCACAGTGGATTCGAATATCTTAATAATGTTATTTTCAAATCGCCGCATATTGAGATATTTACCATTGACTGTAAGCAGGTCGAGATTATTAAAATCCCTGGAATACAGATTAGCATATACAATATGAAAACCGATTATTTTAGCCCATTCGGAAGCAGAATACTCAGGCAGGCCATCAAACGCGGAATTAGGGGGCACAAATAGGGTAAAATATTGATTTTTTGACAATAGATCTTCAAATCCATATTCCACCAATGCATTATAGAACAAGCTGTAATTCTCATTTTCACCAATCAAGGTGAGCAGATTGTCATCGTTACGTCCCGGCGGATTATTATAATATCCATCGACCTCTTTGTTTATTGTGCAGGAATCATGTATTAACGAGGCAGCCATCGTGATGATTATCACAAATAATCTCAGGAGGATATATGGATACTTCTTATTCATTATTATTGATTTTCAACCGGTTGAAGGACCAGGTAATCAAAATTACCGAATCCGCTTTCAAGTGCTATAAATTTTATTTTATGTGTACTGGTATTGTTCAGAAGAAGTCGTCCCATCCATTGACTCGTATTGTAATCATATTTCCACTCAACGCCTGGCCATCTCTTGCTTTGCACGAAACTGAAAGGATTGCCCAACCGGGCTTCATCCCAGAATGCCTGTGCCCATCCGCAATTTTCCTGGTGACTTGCCCAGTGAAAGTAAACGTCGTATTGACCACGCAATATGGTGGGCAATTCAAACTCAATAGTCCATCCAACCTGGCTGCTTGTTGTCTGAAGGTTTGTTTCGCCATCCCCCAGTATCGAGTTCCTGAAATACAATCCCGTATTCTTGGCAGCAATACCGTTGATATCCAGAAGATCCTTTTCAGAATAGCTTCGCCCAAGACTAATTCCCTGATAATCCGTAAAATTTATGATCAGGTAGACGGGAGAAGGCACATAGGGTTCCAAAATCCTGTCTATGCTGTGAATTACACCGTTTTTGGCCTGCCTGTTGGATGCCTCTTCATTTACGGTAATGAATTTCTCGACAGGCTGTCCCTCAATTGATTCCACATGCCAGTTAAGATAAACCCCATTTTGTAGTTTTACATTGATCAGCATGTTCTCTGCCAGGGTTGGATAATTGAATGAATCGATTGCGTTCAGATAATAGAGACCGGGGACAATATGGTAGGACATATACTGATAAAAGCTGTCCTCTTTGGCGGAAGGATCACCGGTATCTGAATACCTGGCCACAAGGTCTTCTGCACTATAAATCCCATCCTGGTTATAAACCTCATCCGGTTCAACAAAAAGTGTGAACTTACTCCTGAAGGATATATCTTCATTGAGATCGATCGTGATTATATTCAGGCTGTCCGAAAGTCCGCATAGTTCAAGGGCGCTGCTGAAAATACCATAATCATCTGATCCCCGCAAAAAGTCCATGACGGAACCAACAATTGGTGCAAGTACCTTGTCAATTTTATGAATAATCCCGTTTTCAACCTGAATATCGCGTTCAGTAATCATGGCTTCATTAACATGGATTGTTTCGAGTCCACCTTGCGAAAACGAAATTACCAGGTAATCGCCGGAATAGGTGGTATCATGAAGTGCACCGTTTCTGAAGTAAGAACTTTCAGTTTCAACACCGATCAGGTGATACCTGACAAGGTTCACCAGATAATCCCTGTCAAAATCTTCGACTGAGCCTTTTCCGGAAAGTGCGCAGAAAGCATCAAATGCATTATTGTCGGGAGCAAAAAAAGTATAGTGTCCGTAAGCATTCAGGGTGTTTTTCAGATTTGTGATCTCAAGTACCCTGATGAGAGATGAGTAATCAGCAACATGCTGTTCAAGGTAATCTGAAATCAACAATTCCTCCTCTTCAAAGAAAACTTCAGGAGGAGCTTCTTTCTGGCAACTCAGCATAAACGAAACAACTGCGGTTGTCAGAATGACCAGAAAAGCGGATATGGAATATGTTGGCCTTTTCATCTCTGCTACTGGTTGATATAATATGGATTCTGCACCAGTTTGTTATTCTGGTCAATCTCATCCTGGTGGATGGGGAGGTACCAGCTGTTAGGGTTAGAATATTTGCTCCGGATAATTTCGGCTTCTTCGTATGTTTTATTTGCCGAAAGTATTTCTATGAAGCGGTTTATTCTTTCATTATTATTTCTTCTTCCAATCCTGACGAGATCAAACCAGCGTTTTCCTTCTCCGCAGAATTCCTTCGCCCTTTCCTCCAGTATGATGTCTTCCAGGGTGAATTTATTGGTAATGCCTGAAACGGGCTCAAGCAAAGCTCGCGTTCTCACAAGATTAACCAGTTCAATTGCCTGTTCGAATTCACCCATCTCAACCAGGGCTTCCGCTTTCATCAGAAGGATATCAGGATAACGGTAAATTATCCAGTGTGCATCGCTTTCCTTATTGCCCATCCTGTATCCGGTCGCACCTCCACCGGAAGCCATGCCGGAAGTACCTTCCGTTCCGACATATTTCCATAATATGTAGGTTGTTTCGAATACGTACCATCCGCCACCGGAAAAGGCAAGGTATGTCCGGTTTCCGGATCTTCTATCGCTGAGGACTTTCTCGAATTCTATAACGAAATAGGGTGATACCCTGAATTCATCATTGCCGTCAGGGTAACTACCCCCCATCGAGGGAGCCATCATCTGGTACAACAGATTGGTTTGATTCAGGTCTTTGTCGAACTGTATCTCAAAAATGCTCTCATTTGAATTTCCGGGAAAGAAATTCATAAACCAGTCTTCTCCGTCGATAAGTCCATAAAGTCCGCTTCCTGTTATTTCATTACAGGCATTTATACAGGCCTGGTATTTTTCAAAATATAAATAAACATCAGCCATCAGCGCGAAAGCGGCAGATTTGGTTGCCCTGCCCTTGTTATATTCGGTTTTCTCATAGGAAGTGGGTAAATCCACAACTGCAATATTCAGGTCATCAATAATCTGAAGAAAGATATCCTGTTCCGAAGTGACAGCCGGGTAATAATCCTGGGCATCATTTTCCGAGGCTTCAAGGATCAGGGGAACGTCCCTGAATATCCGGACAAGGTAAAAATAACACAGGGACCTGAGGAAGAGCGCTTCGGCTTCGAATGCCTTACTCTCATTTTCACTGAAGGTCTGGTCACGATCTACAACCAGACGGGAGAATTTCAGTACAGTATTGGCAAAGTTTATGGTCCTGTATAACTGATTCCATTTGTTCAGATCGTTCTCAGGGTATATGAATCCATCCATTATCCTCCTGTCATCTGAACTGATATTCTGACCGGGGACCAAAAGATCTCCCCTGAGCTCGCCCCATTTGAATAATCTTTCAACACACCCTGCCAGTTCCTTATACGTTCCGGCAACAACAGCCTGAACATCATTGCCTGTTTGCCAGAACTCCTCTCTTGTCAGTTCGCTTTCAGGTTCAACCTGAAGCCATTCAGAACATGCCCCGGGAACAACAAGCAAAAAAAGGCAGAAAAAATATCTATACCATTTATCCATTGATCTTTAATTTTCAGAACTTCGCATTCAGACTAAAGATGTAGCTTACCGGTGGCGGCGTATCCGCCTTATCTTCCCCGATAAAGAAGGGGTCCGTGCTTATCATCGGAACTTCAGGATCAACTCCCGTATACATGGTCCATGTATAGAGATTATAGACCATGAAATTAAATTTAAGGTCCTTTAGCTTAATTCTTTCGGCTATTTTCTTAAGATTATAACTAATACTTGCGCTTTTAAACCTTACAAATGAACCATTTTCCACAAAACGGTCCGATCCAAGCCAGTTATATCCCTGGTTATATAGTGCCCTGGGAATATCTGTTATATCTCCCTGGCGTCTCCACCGGTTCAGTACAGAAATGCTCTGGTTATTTCTGTAGTACATATTTTCATTGTTCATTTTTGTCATGTTTACAATATCCTGCCCAAGCCTGTAGTGGAAAAAAAGCGTCACCACCAGGTTATTCCAGGTCAGTTTGGAGCCAAATCCACCGATAAATTTTGGATTTGAATTCCCAAGCCTGACAATATCCAGCTCATTGATCAGACCATCATGATTAATGTCGGCATAAACCGCATCCCCGCCCCTGAAGCGGTAACCGTCTGAATTCCCGTATCTCATATACAGGGGCTTACCCTCCACATTATAAATTATGTTTCCTTGCTCATCATGGGCAACTGCATCAACATCAGTAGGATAAACACCCAGGTAACGGAACCCGTAAAAGGTCCCTATCGGATGACCTTCCTGCGCTCTTCGGGCATACTGTCCATTGCTGGCTTCAGAGCCGAATTCAAAATCAAAATTCTCAGGTATCTCGGTTATTCTGTTTTCGTTATGGGCGATATTGAAGTTAAAGTCCAAATTAAAGTTCTTTTTCTTCAGAATATCTGTTACAAACATGAGTTCCCATCCTTTATTATCCATTGATCCCCAGTTCCTTGTGATTTCCGGAAAGCCAGAGGTGGACGGCAGTTTCAATTTTTCCCAGATCAGATCCTTGCTTTTCTGGGTATATACATCAAAATGAACTTCCAGGTAATTATTCAGCGAAACCAGATCTACCCCATAATTTATCTGGGAATTCCTTTCCCATCTGAAATTATCGAGCTGCAAATTAGTCGGTATGACAACGGGCATATCAATATATTCCTCACCGGTACTGTAAAGATTGAAATAGCCATAACTGCTGTTGGGTTGATTTCCGTTTACGCCATAACTGTACCTTAGTTTCAGATCATTGATAAGCTTTAAATTCTTCATAAACGGTTCTGAAGAAATGCGATAACCAACTGAAACCGATGGGAATGTACCCCATCTTGAATCATAACCGAATCTTGAAGAACCTTCTCTTCGAATATTGAACTGAAGCATGTATCTATCCAACAGACTATAGTGAATGAAACCCAAAACAGCTGCCATGCGGTTTTGACTATATCCGTCACCAATCCAGTACACCGGTGCATCCTGAGCATAATCCCTCAGGAAAATGGAAGGCAGGTTAGAAGTACTCCCGTAATACCATCCGTTCTTTTTATAGGACAATGTAAACGCCAGCATGGAGGTCAGCTTATGCTTATTCCCTTTCTGGTAAGTATAGAGCAATTGTGATTGACCTTCGAGGACAGAACTCTGATAATCCATACCTGATGACAGGTTGGCATAGGAAGACGTCCATTGCACACCGGTTACTACCTGCGGCAAAAACTTGTTTTCAAGCTGGTTATCTACGTCAAATGCGACAAAGCTCTGAAAAATCAGGTTATCCAGAATGTTATATTTGAGCTGAAGCTTTGTTCTCAGCCTGTGTTGCTTCATATTCCAGGTTGCTTCATTGGCCATGGCAACCGGATTGTACCATAGAGAACCATAACCCTGAAAATTATCCCCGGGTGAAAAATAATTATTTGAGAGATTGCCCTCTTTATCATAATCATAAATACTCATATTGGGTGCCTTCACGTAGGCTAAAGCCCTTATACTCCTGGAATCGCTGTTTTCCTTAAAACTCAGATCATTATCCGAATATGAATATGAGAGATCGCCGGAGAACAATAATTTCCTTGAAACATTGTAATCAAGATTAAACCGGGATGTGAATCTTGAATAAGATGTACCTTTTGTAGTTCCATCCTGGTCAAGGTATCCCAATGAAAACCGGTACAGGGCACTTTCACCTCCACCTGTCATCGAGAAATTATGTTCATGAGAAATCCCGGTTTGCGTAATAGCACGCAGCCAGTCCGTATTCTGTGAGTAATTATTATACTCTTCCCAATCTTTGTTATAGGAAAGCTCCTGGGGTATTTCTGTTGATCCGGAATTCAGTATGCCTTCCATCATCAACATGGAATAGGAATCCCCATCAAGCAAGGGTATGGATTTAGGTTGCTGTTGAATACTTAGTTTATACAGGTATTCGAAAGTAGTTTTCCCCATAGTCCCCCTCTTGGTTTCAATCAGCAGTACCCCGTTCGCCCCGCGTGAACCCCAAACTGCTGTAGCGGATGCATCCTTAAGTACTTGTATTGTGAGGATATCCTCGGGGGCTATGTTCAGCATACCGCTGAATTGCTCCTGTGTAACAGCGGAAAAATCAAAGTCCTTATCCAGTTCTATTTCAAAAGGTACTCCATCAACTACGATCAGGGGTTGATTGGAACCGCTGATGGATGCCGTTCCCCTTATCTTGATAGACATGCCTGCTCCCGGATCGCCGGAATTCATGGAAATATCGACATTACTCGCACGACCCATTAACATTTCACCCACAGAGGAAACCTGGACCTCCTTAAGTGCTTTCATATCAATGGTTGAAACAGAGCTGGTAAGATCCCTTTCTGCGACAGGCATAAATCCTCCAACCTTCTTGCTTTCTGCCGTAATTACAACTTCATCAAGTTGTACGGTCTCTTCTTCCAGTTTAACCTCAAAGTTGGTCTGTCCTGATGCCAGAAATTCTTTGGTCTTATAGCCTATATATGAGATTCTTATTTTATTTTCCGGCGAGGATAACCGCAATGCAAAATTCCCGTTCAAATCAGTCAAAGTTCCGTTAAGGGTCCTATCCAGTTCATTTACCTCACAAACGACTACCCCAATCAGGGTTTCCCCTGTGATATCCACCACTTTGCCTTTAATTACGAGCGGTGTCTGGCAAACCCCAAAATGCGCGGAGAGCAATAGTATCAAAAATACCGTGCAGATCTTTATCTTCATAAGAATGCGGCTGTTATTTAAATACTAGAACCGAGTCAATCTGATGTATCACGCCGTCTTCAGCCATTTGATTAGCAGATATCACATTCCGGATATTTCCCAGATTATCTTTGATTTTAAGATCATTTATCTGATTGATGATTTCTATTTTATTGAAGAGGTAACCACTTTCCTCATCGATCCTGGTTGTATTGAAATCACCTGATTTTTCACCGTCAGAGAAAATCGATTCCCCCACAAAATGATATCGAAGGAACTGCTCCAGAGCATCCGGGTCAGATGGGACTGTTCCATTTGCAATACCTTCTGTCAGAGCAGCATTAGTGGGGATAAAACAGGTATAAAAAGTTCCGATGGAAATATTGTTAAGGCTCAATGGATTCTGGTTTTCATCCAGGAGGATCAAACCTGCCTCGTAACATAGCTGATAAAATTTTTGATACTGGGGATAGATGCCCGGGTTCGACAGAATCTCAAAAATTGAATACCGGGGAGAGATCAGCATCCTGTCAATTTTGTACAGCAATCCTTTCCCGCCGACAATTTCCGGAGCGCCTAATTTTGCCGGGGTCATATCACCTCCTGCATATATTCCATCCTGTGATTTGCCAATGTATGTATGCTGCGAGGTTTCAATAAATCTGCCTTCCTCAAATTCATTTTCATACAGTTCTCCGAATATTACATG
>Ga0105092_10000622_pt1 | contig 18439 bp, 18 predicted proteins | sample PPLLak2March2015_FD_87021 | JGI IMG/M metagenome (GOLD analysis project Ga0105092, IMG submission 87021) | Freshwater sediment microbial communities from Prairie Pothole Lake near Jamestown, North Dakota, USA - PPLs Lake P7 Core (1) Depth... | ecosystem: Environmental > Aquatic > Freshwater >... | reverse complement strand
TAATCCTACAAGACGGGGCAGTTGCGGGCACCATGACCGAACATCGCGAGCGAATGATGAGTGCCTTCAAGACCCGCCTTGTGCCGGCTCTCCGGAAGCGCGGGTTCTTCGGCTCTTTCCCCCATTTCCGCCGACGTTTACCGGACCGCATCGATTACCTGATGGTGCAATTCTACAGCGAAGGCGGCAGCTTCGTAGTCGAGGTTGGGCGGACCGGTCCCGAAGGCTTCACTGACGGGCCGTGGAAAGACCTGCCCGTCGACAAGATCAGCGTTGGCCACATCTTCGATGGTAGACGACGACTGACGCCGCGCGACGCGCATGCTGGCTGGCGCGGTCGGGACTGGTTCGAGTTCGGCCCGCGCAGCTACGATCCGCCCCAGCCGGTCAAGTCGCAGGAATTTTATGACGCTATCGCCGATCAGGCGCTCGCGATCTTCGACGCCACGGGCGAGCCCTGGCTCGCGCGACCGGAGCCGCCCGATTCCGGTGCGCCTCGTTCAAAGGTTGAAGGTCCCCCGCCCTGGCCGCTGGGCGAGGGGCCGTTCGCCCGCTTCGCGAGCCTTTTCCCATGGAACCGGCCGAACATGCGGATCGCCTGCCTGCTCGCCGGACCCGCGCCCCCGCTCTACCGATGGGAGACTTGGCGGAAGATCGTCGCACCGATGACCGATCTCGTGGACCTTCTACCGCGGCCCACCTCGATCCGCTCCTTCCAGCACCGGCCCGGCGAGTCGAAATGGCTACCGTTCGGCCGCTTGTCGTGGAGCGAGGCCAGCAACCGCAAATGGACCAGCGAGTATTTGGAAGCACCTGAGTCCGTGGAATTTGAGGCGACCGAGATTTGGTCACCAAGCCGCAGCACCTGGGCCGAAGAAAGCAAGAACCCCGAGCTGTACGCCAAGGTAGACAAGAACGCCCCTTGGCAGACGCAAGGCTTCATCCTGGCGCTGCGCCGCGACGTGCTGAAGTCGGCTCCCGGCATTGCCGAGGCCGCCAGCCGTGTAATAGACGCCGTCGCGGCCGCATTGCCCGACGCACGTCGCGTTGTCTTCGACCGAGGCTGGAACGAGAAGCGTGTGTTCGCCGTCATCGCCCAGAACCCGCTCGACTACACCGACTCGCGAGAGGTAATGGAGTGGGCCGAGGTGCACCCCTGGGCGCATGTCGCCTCGTTCACCGCGAAGTAGGGCCGAATTGATTTCTTCTACGACTTAATCCTGCAAAACGCGACCGTTGCGTCGTTCAGTTCAATCTCGGGCTGATTCTGGCCTTCCTACTCAACTTAATACCTGTCGCCTTTGGCCGTATAAATCACACTTTCCTTTATCTCGATCCGCGTGATAAATAACGCTCGAAACGAGGTGCGCAATGAAGAAGGCTGTGGTGCTATCAATCCTTGTTGCAGTGGTGTTGCTCGCTGGTGCGGTCCTGGCCGAGGCGCAGCAGACGGGAAAAATCCTCCGCATAGGATTCCTGACTGGTGCCTCACTTTCCTCTCAGTTCGGCCGCAACGAGGCATTCCGTCAAGGTCTGCGCGAGCTTGGATACGTCGAGGGAAAAAACATCGTCATTGAGTGGCGATCTTATGAGGGAAAGGCGAATCTCCGTCCCGCGCTTGCCGCCGAGCTGGTGCGTCTCAAGGTAGACATTATCGTTGCGGCCGGTTCAGGAGATATACAGGCAGCCAAGGAGGCAACCGTCACAATTCCCATTGTCATGCTTGCGGGAGGGGATGCTGTTGCCAGCGGTTTCGTCGCAAGCCTTGCGCAGCCGGGCGGGAACATTACCGGATTGTCAACCCTTCGCCCGGAGCTGAGCGGAAAACGGCTGGAGCTTCTGAAGGAGACTGTTCCGAAACTCTCGCGCGTGGCCTTTATCGTGAGTCTAGCTAACCAGGACTACTCGAAAGAGTTAAAAGAAATGGAGCTTGCCGCCCAGGTATTCGGACTAAAGCTGCAACGCCTAGACATCGTTAATCCCAAGGATATTGCGACCGCATTCCAAGCGGCAGTTAAGGGACAGGCTGGCGCAGTCCATTTCCGGGTGGCTGGTCCTTACGCCGCTTCTCAGCGACCACAGATCGCAGAATTCGCGGTAAAGAACCGGCTCCCGACGATATATGAACAGGCAGCATATGTGGAAGTCGGCGGGCTCATGTCCTACGGCGTGAGCGTTACCGACTTGGCCAGGCGCGCCGCTACCTATGTGGACAAAATCCTAAAAGGTGCGAAACCTGCTGACCTTCCCGTTGAGCAACCGACGAAGTTCGAGTTCCTAATCAATCTCAAAGCCGCGAAAAAGATCGGCCTGACGATCCCCCCAAATGTGCTGGCCCGGGCGGACAGGGTGATCAAGTAGGTTGTCGCCTTCTTCTATTAGTTTCGACACTTAATGTAGGATTGAATTGAATTCTCCTATACTCAATCCCGTGGGCCGCGCCCCCGATGCCCGCGGTGCGACTTTGGGAGGACGGGACATGCGCAAATATGTCGGATGGATCGCGGTCGGGTTGGTCCTCGTATCCGTGGGCGTTTACGGGTACCTTGCAAGTCCTTGGCAAAGCGCCCGAAGTTCGAAAGCCTCCGACACTCTCTACGACAGCAGTTTTTTTGAAGCGCTCTCATCCAGCTCCGCGTCGTCCGCAGCCCAAATCCTGCCGGAAGTGGTCCGGTTAATTGCGCCCAAAAGTGCCGTAGACCTGGGGTCTGGCACAGGCGAATGGCTTGGGGAACTGCGCAAACTCGGAGTCACCGATGTCTTGGGGGTCGACGGTGACTGGGTGAATCCCGCCGCGCTCAAGATTCCAACCGACCAGTTCAGGCCTTTCGACCTGCGCAATAAGTTCGCAATGGATCGCGCGTTTGATCTAGCGATTTCCGTTGAAACCGCGGAACATTTGCCGCCGGAACGTGGGGAGGGTTTTGTCGCCGACCTTGTTGCCCTGGCTCCCGTCGTTCTATTCTCAGCTGCGATTCCCGGCCAGGGCGGTACGGGCCACATCAACGAACAATGGCAGGATTACTGGGCTCGCCTTTTTGCGAAACAGGACTATGTCGCTCTGGACTTTCTGCGTCTAAAATTCTGGAACGATTCACGAATCGAATGGTGGTACCGTCAGAACATCATTCTTTACGTCCGGCGCGATCGCGTCGAGGCCGATCCGAAACTTCGGTTCCTTGCCTCATTGCAGCCGCCCGATGTGATTCGTTTCCGCCGGAATTGAGTCACGGTCACGGACCGGAAGGCGGCGATAAGTATCGCCATTGAGAACGTGCGCCTATTCTTTTCGGGCGAGCCCTGTCCAGGAGGTTGGTGTCAGATTAAGCCGGAAAGTAGCCGAGTTGGCGTAATCCCTCTCGGAACGCGTCGTAGTCATCAGGGAGAGGCCCATCAAGACCGTCAGGATTCACGGAGTACTCACAGGTGAAGGTCTGCTGCGCGACAAATCCATTAACATTGAGGGTTCGGACGCCTGAAGCGGGAACGTCACAGGCGTAGCATGGGAGGCCTAGGCCCCCCGAGCACTTGGAGTCCATCCGGGCGCTCCTTGTTTAGCGCAGCAGAAACTTTATTGAAATCATCCGTGCCTTTAGCATTAGTGGAAATGGGGGGTAAGACCTGTCATGTTGGAAGAACTTCTCGTCTCCAACCTAGCGCAAACTGACTGCAGTGGCGAAACTCTTGATTAGAAGGGGCTGATTGGCGGATCAAGCCAAGTCTCATCTAGGACTTCGGTACCGCCGGTATGGGTGTTGGAAGGTGGCATGGTTGGACCTTTCTGGTAGGCAACGCCCGCAGGTGTTAAGTCTCCGTCCTGGTAATAGAGCGAGTTCCTGTCACTGCCGTCTTTCATCCACGGTGACAGAGAGTACCAAGCATACCGCTCCACGAATGAAAGTGTCTCGAGCATCTCGATGGACTTCGATGCGAACTTTGCCTGCTGCTCCCAGCTAGGATAAATGGGCGGGTTACTCCAGCGAATGAGACTGTATTCTGTGAGCCAGATAGGAAGCTGGAACTTATGGTGTACGGCCTGAAGAAAATTCTTGAGGTTGTTGACAGCCCTGTCGAGGTCGAACGTCTCTCCATACCAGTGAACGCACACGAAATCGACGCGATAGCCGCGTGCCTTGGCGCCATCCATGAACTGTTCAAGCCAGCTCCCCGACCAGGAAGGATCCGCTGCCGTGGCCGGGCTGCCTATTCGCATGCCGGTTGCTGTCAGGTGGGGCCAGAGGTCCAGCGCCTGCTGCACTGTCATGTTGGACTGGTCCTGTTGGTCGGGTTCATTGAATCCGAGCAGAACGGAACCGCTCTTCTTCGCCAGCTCCAGCTGCTTGGGTTTGACGAACGTCTCGCCCCATATCATCGGGACAAATTCCACCCTGTCGGGTTTGGTGATCCGCATTGTGTGCGGTTGCCAGGTGTAGAACCAGGACACATTGATCTCGGCGATTGCCCTGTCCACATGCGGAAAGTCCCAGGCGCCGACCCCTTTTTTCGGAGAGGCGGCAACGGCGCAGCCGGTTACAAAAACGCAGCTGGCAAGGAGAAAAATTCCCCAGAGCCCTGCTGATTGTGGTGCGCCTCTGAGCCTCATCTTTGCAATGTTTCTGTAGTCAAACGTTCAGTTTGCCCAACTTGTGTCCAAATCGGATTTTTAAGAGAATGGTAAGTTACTGCGTTACACAAGTCCCGACTTAGTCGATGAGTTGGTGCGTGCGACCCCTATCACCACAAACTCTAAATCGAAGGGTTCGATCCAGTCAAGAAAGGCTCTCCCCTTAATTGATTTCATAAACGCAAAGGCTTTCATGGGGCGGATCATCGGAGCGATGCAGCGGATTGAAGCGTCATTCTTTTGAATTTCGAGCTGAAATGAAACCTCCTTGACAGCCCTTCGCAACATGATACTTCTCCCTGCGTAACAAGCCTCCCGCATCATTGAGAAGGCGTCTCATCTGATCTGAGGCCAAACAAAGGACGCAAAACGTTCCTTTGAGGGAGAAATGAAGAGAAAAGTTTAGAGCCAGCGCTCTTGCGATTGTTCCGCAAGGGTTGCTGGCTTTTTGTTTGTTTGAATTTAAAAGTGCTCAATATCAAAACGTCATGAACAGGGAGGTTGAAAATGATCAAAAGGCTTTTGTCGATCGTGCTCGCGTTTATCCTCTTATTAGCTGCACAGCAGGTGCTTGCTTCAGAGCCGGCGATTACTGGGCGTATCGAGGGAGTGGAGTTGTGTCCGCAGTTCGTGTGCGGGGTTGCAGTTTTCATCGGCAGATTCAACGGGAACGTGGATAAAAGGCGGGCCAATGGAGGATTTTTCGTTTCGGTGAACCACGATCCGCTGCCCGATTTGGGAGAATTGGCAAAGATTACCAGCGGCGAATGGTTTCTAAGAGCTAATCTGCATTTCTTTAGCGGCGACGTCTTGAACGGAACCATTTCCAACAACGGAGATAATACCTTCACTATTGAAACGGTATTGCGGGTTACCTCAGGCGGTAGCGGTGAAATAAGGGCTAAAGTCCACCTCGATCATACTGTGGTCCCTTTTACGGTTGATGGCGATCTCCCGCAATAGTTAGTACATCTCTGACATCTAATCAGGGAATAAAGCTAGCCTCCCGGTCTGAGGCCAACCGAGAGTCGCAGGCAGCTTAACACCGGCCCGACGTTGGTGGTAGCGTTTTTGTGTCCGGCCGATCTAGCTCAATCGTGGAACTCACGCTTTCAGGTTCACCAGCTCACCGTGAGCATCAAAGAACTGGCGGAATGGTTCGGGCTCGAGGTTGCGCGGATCATGGTGGACGAATGCCTGGCTCCGCGACGGAATTGAAGTGTTATGTCAGCTACTACCTGTCCGTCGAAGTTCTTACGACAGCCGATAATTCTTGCAGTCCTTTAGAAGGCGATAGATTCATCCGGCTCAAATACCCTCGGCATGGGTCCGGCTCGGGTAGGAGTTTGAAGCGCGGGACCTTCTCGATGATCTCTTCTTCGATACCAAGATTAGATGCTGTGCGTAGCCATGCCAGCCCTCGATTAACAGTAGCAGGCGGAGCGCCTTGTTCGCTCCTTTAAACTTTATAGTCTTCGACAGGGGGCCTTCAGCCAAGGCTGGCGCCTTGATCCCCGAAAGTGGGTCTGCGATGCTTGACATGGAGTTTACTTTCATCTGCTGACTTTTTTTTGTTGATTTCATAATCCCTCCATACAGACGGACCAGGTATGGCTTCAGCCATGACACTAAGGCAACAATTACATAAAGGTGCCAACAATTATATAAAGACGCCGCGTTATTCACAAGGGAAGCTGATGCTTATGGAATTGTCGCTTAACGCTTTCCAATCAGTGTTGGTAGCGGATGTGAATAACATACAAACATTATGGGCTGATATTAATATAACCATGGTAAAAACATGTTAATAACAAACGCCAACATGGCAGGGCCGGCAGATTTACCCAGGCGAGCAGCCGATGAAATTCGAGTTCATTATCAACCTAAGCTGATCAGATAAGACGCTAAACGCATCACTGACGCCACTCCTTGTGAGACCCAAAGACTTCGGCGCATTGCTGCCCTCCAAACTCCGGTTCGTCGAGCCAATGTACGCCCGGCTGGTTCACCCGAAGGCGAAGAATGGCTTTACGAAGTCAAACTGGACGGCTACCGCTGTACAGCTGGCAAGGGAAAAAACGAAATGACGCTTTGGTCACGTCGGAATAACTGAGTTTACCCCAGATAATCACCTGAGGCATTCTAGGTTTGTCGGGTTGAGGGAGGATAAGAACGCTAGGGAAGTTGTTCGGGAGGGTTTATAGCTGTGGTGGATGCTTCAATGAAAGTTGAGTGCCATTGTTAGAACATCCGCCGCTGACTCTATTACTGACTATTTTTTGACCTCAAGATGATTGACGACTGCCTGAACGCCAGCCACTTGCCACCTGAGTTTGACAGCATGTTCTCTTGCTTCTAGTGATGCCACACTACCGCTCAAGTCAACTGACCCGTTAGTGGTTTTCACGTTTACCCCTGTCAAATCGCCAGCCTTATTTGAGAAAGTTTTCTCTTACGGCTTTACTGATGGTTGCATCTTTGTCGCTTTCAACGCGAGTCATGTCAGTAATCGTCTGGCAACCTAATACCAATGAAAAATTATCAATAGCTTTGCCGCGATGACTCGTGAAAGGAAATTCATAGGCTCCTCCTGTCGTTACTGGTGTAGATAGCCAATACTATCAGAATAGACCGGGAAAGGCGCAGCGCATGTTCAGAAGAAAATCATCAAGGGCGGCAGCTTTGACACAGGCGACTCAAACATTTTTATTGAAGAAGTCCCACGGTGCTTTACCGTGAAGGAATCGAAGGTAATTCTAACGCGATGGAGTAGAAGCCTCCAGCTTCTTTCTTCCATTCATTTCAAATTCGAAACACGCGCTGTGGAAAATTGGCTCACAAAGAATTCAAAAGCGACTGCAATTTCCTCCATATAGCGAAAGGATAACAGGTAATTTTGGCTCTAATTGAATCTTCTTGTAACAGGATTTGCGCCGTGCACTTACCATAAAGGTTGGCACCGGACTTGCCTCGTATCGATAGTAAATGCGTCTTTCGGCCCATGGCGGCTTGCCGAAGAAATCGAATGGTACACATGAGTCGAGTATCAAGCGATCACCTCTACGAGACACACTTTGGATTTTTAGATCTTCCGTTTAACGTCACACCCAATTCTCGAATGTCTTATGACAACTCGGTTTATCGTGAGGCGTTCGCGACATTGCGTTATGGTATCGAATCACGCAAGGGTTTTATTCTCGTTACGGGTGAAGTCGGAACTGGAAAGACGACTCTGCTGAAGGCAGTCATGCGGAGTGTTGAATCTACCGTCCACACCGCATTTATCTTTAATCCTAAATTGAGCTTCAACGAATTGGTACGAGCTATCTTGGCTGATCTGGGAATAACCGAGTCCAGCCAGGACCCGCTCACCCTTATGGCCAAGCTTAATGACTATTTGATCGAACAGTTCAAAAAGGATCATATTGTTGCGATTTTGATCGATGAGGCTCAAGACTTGAGCAATGAGTTGCTTGAAGAAATCAGGCTCCTCTCCAATCTGGAAACCGATAGCAACAGGCTCATTCAAATCGTCTTGATGGGACAACCCGAACTGGAGCAACGGCTCGACCAGCCACAGCTGCGGCAGCTCAAACAGCGGATAACCCTTCGTTGCAGACTCACCCCGCTGCCGCGCGATGAGGTGGGTGCTTACATCAGTTGCCGGCTTAAAACGGCGGGCTACCAAGGAAGAGAGCTGTTTGAGCGCAAGGCGGTGGAGAAGATTGGCCTGAACTCGCAAGGCATTCCGCGCCTGATCAACGTGATCTGCGATAACGCGCTGCTGATTGCGTACGCTTCCTCGAAGAAGAAAGTATCCGCGGCGATCATTGAGGAAGCGGCGCGTAATCTAAGACTCACCGTGCCGCCCAGCACTCAAGGGACAGTTCCCGTCGTGGACTTGCAAGGGCCAAGAAGTCGAGATGCCGGGGAACAACACCCAAAATTCGACAAATGTTTCGCTCAAGGCGAGAACCCTCCCGAGCTCTATCCAAAAAGGAGAGTGAAGCGCGTAGGTATTGGAATTTTGCTAGTTTTACTTCTAACGACAGGTGTCGGCGCAGCGCTCTACGGTCTGCAAAACAAAGATCTTCTACCGGAAATGGCGATGAAAGTCGAAAACTATTTCGCGCAAACCCAAGCCTATCTTTCGGAGCTGGCCGAGACGACGGGGGCCAATTTGGAGACAACCGGAAAATATCTTTCTGCTGCCGCTGTGGATGCCAGAGATTACTTGCAACAAAGCAAGGATTATCTTCGGCAGATGATCAGCGATTATTTGCCGCAAGGCCGGGATTATCTTTCAGGTTTAGCTCTCGAGGCGGAGAGTTTGATAACGAAGCAGTGGGAGAATCTGAAACGGGCCAATCTGATTCCGATTGCCGAGGACGATCGCGCTAACAACCCGTTAGGCGATTCGCCTGCTCTCCAGTCAGATGATCATCCGGCACTCGCGGCCGAGGAGACGGGATTAATCGTTGAGCAGTCAAACCAAGTAGAGTTGAATCAGAATGCCACGGCAGCTACGGACTCGAATAGGGTCACCGACCACAACTTCCCAACGACGGCTCCAACACGCGTGCAGGAAGGCAGCGAGGCGGGCGATCGGGAAGCGAAGCTCATGGAACCAGAGACTGGGCTGCCGGAGAGTAAGCCGGCTCCACTGGATCGTACAAGAAAGGAACAACCATCTTTCTTGGGCAATTTCGAGGTGGCCCAAGACTCATTTCTTCGCGATAAACCGCAGTCGGACGCGGCCGTAACGATTCTTCCGGCCGGCACCCGGATCCGGATCGAAAGCAAAAGCGGCGAGTATCTCCGTGTACGCTCGTTAAACGATCCGAGGCTTCGGGGTTACGTGCATCGGGAAGACGCATTCTTCGAACGTGTCCGATAGTTCATTTTAGCGATCTCTCCGTCAACTAAGGCCGTAAAACTTTCTGGATTTTTCTCGCGCCGTGTGATTCGCCATTCGGCTCGCCCGAAACGGGATATAAAATCTACAGCAGGGAGACCGGTAAGCTGAAGCGGGCGGGCCGGGTAACCCACCTTGTCAAGCAGATTTCTCATTCGCAATTCAATACTCCCCCGGTCTCATCGACGGCTATTATATCGAGATCGATCACCGTATGGACATGGAGTACAACAGCACGCTGCATCTTACGCTTGGCCTTGGCTGTCGTTTAGATGAGGGACCGGTCTACGGTTCAGGACAGTACAAACTTAAAAAGTTGGGACTGTTTACAGAGAGCAAGACCGCGACAGCCGGATTGACCAAAAGGTAGGTGGAAGTCTCCTCCTGATGCGCTCGTGAGCGTGCCACAGCGACAGTATTCGGGCATGATCATTAGCCGCCTGATTTAACGTCGATTTTATCGTTGACCAGAACTCCCGGTTTTGTGCTCTTTGCCAATTCTTATCGCTTTTTCCCGTGCGGCATGGGAGCGCACAGTTCCCGATAGTGTTACCTCATTTCTCTCTGCGATAGCGATTACGCTAAGACTGGCCTCTTTTAATTGCGCATTCTGTTCAAGCTCTGCCTGAACGGCGTTTTCTAAATCGAAGTCTCTTATTGATGCGTTGATGCGTTGATGCGTTCAAGTTTGTGGATGGACTTGGAATTTCCGATACCTGGTTGTCGATCTAGAATCGGTTTGGCTTGCCCTTCGGGCTATCGTCTGGTTCTACTTAGCCATCATAAGCTCCTGTGCCGTCATCGCTCTCGCCGGATACGCGCAAAAGGCCAGATCGTTGGAGAAGGTCACTCATCGTGTGGAGTGGTCACATTCGGATTGAAATGAAGATCACGGAAGTTAGAATCCGTCCAGCCACGAGGATTTCGTCAAAGCCTATTTTTCTATTTGCTTCGACGATTGCTTTCTGGTCCATGACATCAGGGTTATCAAAGGTCCCACTGGTCTTTTCATCTCATTTCCTAATAGGAGGCAAAGCGAGGGCGGTCAGCGGGATATTGCATTTCCGGTCAACGCTGAAACGCGCAACATGATCGAGCAGACCGTACTTGCGGAGTACGAGAAAGTCGTTGCAGAAGTAAACCGATGTCGAATGCTTGCTCTGTATCCGAACGTCTAAAGAGCGCTTGAGTAGCTCAAAACCGATGGCTTAATAGCCGGAGAATCATAAAACACCAATCGAATGGAGATTATGGGAGAGATTTAGTTGCCTATAACCTGCGTCAGGGATCCGCCGGTCTTATCCTACGAGAATCATTCTATTAGTAATCGGCCTTGCATCATCACACGTTGATCCTGACCGACGAATCGGAGTGTTGGGCTGTACGAATTGGTTCAACACACGGGTGAGTGATTTTTCCTATCAGTGTACTTTTTCAGAGACAGCTACCATTGCGAGATGTGTTGCAAGTGATTGATTTTGGGAATTATTCGTTAGGCACGATGGTTGCCTATAACAGTTACCTAGAGCTACAGGTGCCGACCCACGCCCACCACTTAAAAACTTTCCTCAACGCTTCGTGAAAAAGAAGGAGGAATTGATTATGCAAAGGAACGCGAAAAACAGTTTACTTGAGAAAGCGATGCATATTGGAGAGCGGCTAGCGGAAGTGCGAGAGGAAGCCTCTCGTTTGAAAAGCGCAGCTTCTCACGCCGTCGAAGATGCAGTCACTGAGGCTAAGCGGTTCACCAGACGCGGCCGTTATGCCGCTGAAGACTTAATGGAAGATGCAACCCATCGTGTCAAGCGCGATCCGCTACACTCGGTAGCCTTCGGCTTCGCGCTCGGCCTCAGCATAGGCGCGCTGGCTGTATGGGTGGAGACGCGCGAGGCCAGTGAGTAGTCAAAAAAGAAAGAAGAAAGATTGAATATCTTCGGATTGGGGCGAGATCATTCAGGACACCCGAGGACGAGGATCTTTCGCTAAGGTTGCCGACCGGGTGGGGAATCGCCAGCGCGTAGTTCTTGATGTTGTACCCAAATCCCTCGAGGGCCTATACAGTCAAGTTAGCTAAGAAAGTACAAGGCCAAAACTAGAAAAGCCCGCACTTTACCATATCAGAGATGTTCGGGGAGGCAGCTATGGTAAACGAAACTGAACTGTTCTATCTAGTGATGCTTATCCTCCTCACGTTGATCATTATTGTGGTTCTGTCTGCGATAGGCCCGCGGCGAAATGGGAAACCTCGCCGCTGACCCTATTGCGACGATGCCGCTATACAGACAAACAAGAAGACGTTCGCGTCGCTCCCGGGGGTGAGCCCGTTCGCCGTCCTCAATTCTCGTTAACCGCGTGTGGTCTACGATGAGTTTCGAGGGGAACCGTTCGTTGTGCGGATAATCATCAGTGTAGCCGTAGCTTTAGCTTAACCCAGATGAATGATCGTATGACACCAATCGTCTGCCGCGCAGCCTTTATTGTTGCTTCAAAGTCAAATGTCGCCAACTGACATTTCGCTATATGATCCACGAGCCTGTTGCAGGTCACATCCGGGTCTTCGTCGTCATCGGCGATAATTACCTCTTCACAGCCGGTACAGCGAAATATCAGCATCGGTTTGAACTGACTTGGCGGACTGGAAATATCAACATTGATGATGTTCGGTCAATCCTCAAACGAGTGTTTTTCGTACCCTCAGACGGGTGTGATACTGCCGTTGTAGGGATCGAGTCCTTCCTTACTGCAATTATAGTTTACCGTGTTGCTCCTAAGTTGTTGCGCTTGCCAAAATGGCGAGGGTCCGAACTCAAAAGTAGGTTTCAATTTGATTTGTATCCTGTACAATCTTTAATCAGACGAAAAGAACGCCGACTAAAAGTCGCCAAACCAACAAAGCATCCACCCTAGTGAGGCAGCCAAGCATCTTGGGTCTCAGCCGCGATGCGCAAATCTTAAAGCGTTAGAGAATTGAAAAAGTTGACTAAGAAAAACGGAAATATCCATGACCGTCGAGGAAGCAAAAGCCAAAATCTTTCAATGGCTCTGTAGCCGGTACCACGATCCTGGCAAGGGAAACGAGTATATCGAAAAAGACACCCTGAAATATGCGATAGGCATTCCCGAAGAAGTTTTTGAAAAAGCGCTAAATGAGTTCGTGGACCCCGGAGCGCACGACTGCGTGGAAGTTAAAATACCGACACAGCGATTGAGGTTAGGAGCTGGCGGTTTGCGCTTTTGTGAGGCAGGAACAAATCCGTTTACGTAAGCTGAAACCAAGCCGCCCGCCCGGTGGGCGTATCACCGTTAGCGCCGCCATTATTGTATTGACGCACCATTCCCAGTAGTGCTATTGCCTCTTTTACAACTTAGATAGTCTCATTCTTCTTGGATAGATTTTTCGTACTGAGTCCGGCCTCGAACTTTAGGGGCTTTACCTAGGGTCGTCGTCAAGCCGACTTCAAATAATTGTTAAGGGAGGGTTTTATATGTTTCGCCATTCTACCGATAACGAATCGTTTTTCTTTATCCTTATTGCTGCACTTATTTTCTTGCTCTCTCTGACGGAGGTTGCTTCAGCGCAGCAGGGCAACACCAGTCTGGGAATAGGCGCGCTTCAGAACAACACCACGGGCAGTTTTAATACTGCTACCGGAAACAGTGCTCTCTTTAGTAACAACACGGGCAGCCAAAACACCGCCAATGGTGTCAATTCGCTCGTCCTCAACACCACGGGCGACTTCAACACCGCCAATGGAGTCAATTCGCTCTTTAGCAACACCACAGGCAGCCAAAACACCGCCAGCGGAGTCCAGTCGCTCTATAACAACACAACCGGTACCACCAACACCGCCACCGGAATCAATGCCCTCTTTAGCAACACCGCGGGCCACTTCAACACCGCCAACGGAAGTAGTGCGCTCTTATTAAACACTACGGGTAGCCAAAATACCGCCAGCGGAGTTAATGCGCTTCGTGGCAACACTGAGGGCGAAATAAACACCGCCAGCGGAGTCGATGCGCTCCGTAGCAACACTACGGGGGACGCCAACGTCGCCAGCGGATACAGCGCGCTCCTTAACAACACGACCGGCAACTCCAACACCGCTAACGGAACCCTGGCGCTCTCTATCAACACCACGGGCAGCTTCAACACCGCCAGTGGAATCAGTGCGCTCGCTGCCAGTACCACGGGCAGCTTCAACACCGCCAGTGGAATCAATGCGCTCATTGGCAATACCACGGGTAGCGGCAACACCGCCGTCGGGGCCTTTGCTGATGTGTCTACCGGGAATCTGACCAACGCTACGGCTATTGGCAACTTCGCCATCGTCAATGCCAACAATAAGATCCGTCTGGGAAACACTGCCGTCACGGTGATCGAAGGGCAGGTGGCGTTTACTTTCCCTTCGGATAAGACCCAGAAGGAAAACTTCCAGCTGGTGGATGGAGAAGAAGTGCTGAAAAAGCTTCGCGGCTTTGAGCTGTCGAGCTGGAATTTCATCGGCCACGATCCTAAGAAGTTTCGCCACTACGGTCCCATGGCGCAAGACTTCTTTACGGCCTTCGGCCACGACGGATTGGGTCAGATCGGCTCGGAGACGACGATCAACTCTGGCGACATGGCGGGGATTCTTATGATCGCCGTGCAAGCACTAGAGAAGCGTACAGCGGAGCTAAAACAGAAGGAGGCACGGATTGCTGATCTGGAATCGCGGCTAGAGGCGCTGGAGTTACGAAAGAACTCCCCTATCCAGATCACAGCCGAGAAAAGCCTCGGCGACAACATCGTCAACGTGATGCCGTAAGCAAGTAAATAATAGTTAAAAAACAGTCTGATTTTCTTCTCAAAGAGTTGGATCACTGATGGAGTCAGGCTTCTGCCTGGCGCCGTTTTAGTGCGTTTTAGACTAATTGATTCCTGCACAGTTTCACGCTCGCCTTTCCAAATTTTTTTCTTCGATTAGATTCATCCGCCCTCTACGTTTTGGATGGGGGCACATATCCCCGCACCCCCAACCAAAATTACCAAATAACTCAAATAATCAAAAAACATTGTCATTGAGCCGCGGTGGGCGGACGGAAAATTCGATCGCCTCCCCGCGCTTGCGGTCGAGCTAGTGCGTCTCAAGGTAGACCATCGTCACAGCGGTTCCCCAAGCAACCCTTCCTGCCAAGCAAGCAACATCCACGATTCCCATTGTGATGGTGCAGGACCCCGATCCTGTTGGAAACGGGTTCGTCGCCAGCCTTGCGCGACCTGGCGGGAATATTACTGGACTGTCCAGCCTTGCCCCGGAGATAAGCGGAAAACAATTGGAAGCTTATGAAGGAGATCATTCCTAGGCTCTCTCGCGTGGCCGTCTTCGGGACTTCAACCAACTCGGGCAACGCACAAACGTTAAGAGAGTGGAACTCGCCGCAAAGGCGTTCGAAGTGAAGCTTTAATATCTAGACGTACTAAGTCCCAAGGATATTGAGCCTGCATTTCGAGCCGCGAGCAAGGGGCGTGCTGACGCAGTCCTCATGCTTCCAGGGTCCGTCCTTGTTTTACAGCGAGCACAGCTTGCGGACCTTGCGGCAAAGAACCGGCTCCGGGCGATTTACCCACAAACAGACTATACGGAAGCCGGCGGCCTCATGTACTATGGCACTAACACTCCCGACTTGTTCCGGCGCGCCGCTACTTACGTGGATAAGATTTTGAAAGGGCGAAAAGCCCGCCGATCTGCCGGTGGAGCAGCCAACGAAGTTCGAGTTGGTAATCAATCTCAAGACCGCGAAGCAGATTGGTCTTACGATTCCGCCGATAGTGCTCATGCGGGCGGAGAAGGTGATCAAGTAAGCGAAGAAAACCAAGCGGCGCTGCCAGGATTGAACTGAATTCTCCTACCTTCCAATCTTGTCTCAGATCGAACTGAAGCGCCGTTTAATCCAATTCGCAGGCTGATTCTGGTCTTCCTACTCAACTTAATACCTGTCGCCTTCCGCCGTGTAAATCACACTTTCCTTTATCTCTATCCGCATGATACATAACGCTCGAAACGGGGTGCGCAATGAAGAAGGCTGCGGTGTCATCAATCCTGGTTGCAGTGGTGTTGCTTGCTCTTGGGGTGATAGCCGAGGCCCAGCAGCTGAAGAAAATCCCGCGAATAGGATATCTATCGGCGACCGATCCGTCTGCTGACTCCGCCCGTTCCGAGGCGATTCGGCTTGCACTGCGCGAGCGCGGCTACATCGAAGGACAGAACATCGCCATCGAGTACCGATCGGCGGAAGGGAAGTTCGATCGGGCCCCTGTGCTTTTGGCTGAGCTGGTACGTCTCAAAGTTGATATTATCGTGGTAGCAAGAGGGACCCCGGTGGTCCGGGCGGCCAAGAATCTGACCAAGACGATTCCGATCGTTATGGTGGGCTCTGGGCTCGACCCTGTCGGGGCAGGCCTGGTTGACAGCCTTGCCCGTCCCGGCGGCAACGTGACCGGCATGACAAACCTTGACAGGGAACTAGGCGGCAAGCGGCTGGAACTGCTCAAAGAAGCCGTTCCCAAAGTTGCCCGCGTGGCGGTGCTCTACGATCCTGCCACCCCAATTGTAAGCGACTTGAAAGAGATTCTCTCAGTCGCGGCGCGCGCACTGAAGTTGACTATTCAGACTTGGGAGGTACCAGCTGCGAAGCATTTCGACGAGGTATTCGGTGCGATCAGTAAGTGGGGCCCGGATGGGCTCTTTGTGCCCTTCAGGCCCCCGCTAATGCGTGCTAACGAAAAACGGATTGTGAGCTTTGCTTTAAAGAGCCGGTTACCGTCGATGTACAGCAGAAAAGAAGCTGCAGATGCCGGCGGGCTCATGTCCTACGGGGCGGACGTCGCGGACAGTTACCGGCGCGTCGCATATTTCGTGGACAGAATCCTGAAGGGAGCGAAACCGGCTGATCTACCGGTGGAGCAGCCGATGAAGTTTGAGTTCGTGATCAATCTCAAGACCGCCAAGCAGATCGCTATAACGATTCCACCTGACGTACTGGCACGGGCGACCAAAATCATTCGTTAGATATGAGCAGGCACAAATGAAAAAACACATTTTGGCTCTGAGTTTTGGCGCCATGCTCTTTGCGCTTTGTGGTTCCGCCGACGCGCAGCAGACAAGCAAAGTCCCCCGCATAGGTTACCTGGAGAATAGCACCGCTTCCGGTAGCGCGGTCCTCGTGGACGCGTTCCGGCAAGAGCTGAACAAGCTAGCTGGATTGAGGGAAAAAACATCACCATAGAGTACCGGTTTGCCGAGCAAAATCTTGAGCGGCTACCTGAGCTTGCGGCGGACCTGGTTCGTCTAAAGGTTGATCTGATCGTGGCCGCAGGAGGACCGACGCCGTTAGCGGCGAAGAAAGCGACTAGTACCATCCCCATCGTGATGACGATCTCTGTTGACCCCGTGGCTGAGGGTCTGATCGCCAGTCTGGCGCGGCCGGGGGGCAATGTCACCGGGCTCTCGGGTTTAGTACCCGAGCTAAATAGCAAAAGGCTAGAGATACTCAAGGACACGGTCCCCAAGCTCCCCCGAGTTGGACTTCTGCGGCAGGCGGGAGCCACAGACGTCCAAATGAAAGCGATCAGGCCTGCGGCCCTGGCACTGAAGCTAAAATTGGAGGAGATCGAGACCCAACGCGACGCCAAAGGTTTAGAGAGCGCCTTTCAAACCCCAAAGCAGAAGCAGGTCAACGCGATTATGACGGCCGTCGCTCGCCCCTTTTTCGCCGAAAGAAAGCGGATCGTCGAGCTTGCCGACAAATACCGGTTGCCGGCTATTTACCCACAGAAGGAGTTTGTCGATGAGGGTGGTCTCATGTCCTATGGGGAGGACTCCACTGACCAATTTCGGCGTGCGGCTGTATACGTGGACAAGATTTTGAAAGGTGCCAAACCGGCTGATTTGCCGGTGCAGCAGGCAACGAAGTTTGAGTTTGTGATCAACTTGAAGGCTGCGAAACAGATCGGTCTGACACTCTCGCCGGAATTTCTCTCGCGGGCAAATCAAGTGATTAAGTGACAGAGGTCAGTCGTCCAAATTATTATTTTGGGTTTGCGATGGTTCGACAGAGTTTATCCTGAGCCCAAGCCGAAGGGCTCACCACAGGTTTTGCATTGAGTTTCATCCCGATGTCAGATTGCCCAAGTGGAGAGCCGAAGAATTACAATTATTGCGCTGGGCTGAGGGGCGTGGTACGGTTTCGGATATGAGCGCGGACGCTGTTAAAAGGATCATTGACCCTTTTCTCACCCATGGGATCTGCAAAGATGAGGCCGAGGCGTTGAAGATGCTGGCAAAGGATTACGTCGAGCGTCAGGTCAGTAAATATCAGGAGCGAGTGGAGCATTTCCGCTCTTTCTACCAAACGTCCGCTGAAAAGTTTGCTAAGCAGGTAACTGCCCTTTGTCAGGGATTCGAGACGATTCCTGCGTTGGGCCATCTGAGCAAACAACAACAGATATTGCAGGCCGAGGATGATTTAGAGGAATGGGAGGCGGCCGAACAGTTCCTCGCTCGGTGGCAGGCAGTGGAGGCAGAATTGCGGGATGCTCCCACTGCTTGAGGATCTCCTACGGAATTCTTCTAAGGTCAAATCCTTTCATATCATCGATAACGACCCCCCTCGATGAGGAGAACTTCCTCTTTAAGATCCGCTGTGAGCTGATGTCAGGACAAACGTTTCAGATAAGGCTCCGAGCGGTTTCTGGCAGTATCCGATATTCATATCAAGAACTCACAGACAAACCCTTGCCCAGCGCACTACCTCACTGGGCAAAGCGAGCTGGGCAATCCACTTGCCGAGATTCCAAGCCAGCCGCGCGATCTGGAGCCATGCCGAGTTGCCCCTAAACTCCGCCACCGGCATGCGCCACC
>Ga0105092_10000621_pt1 | contig 18454 bp, 13 predicted proteins | sample PPLLak2March2015_FD_87021 | JGI IMG/M metagenome (GOLD analysis project Ga0105092, IMG submission 87021) | Freshwater sediment microbial communities from Prairie Pothole Lake near Jamestown, North Dakota, USA - PPLs Lake P7 Core (1) Depth... | ecosystem: Environmental > Aquatic > Freshwater >... | reverse complement strand
TTGGAGCGACGGGGGTCCACCCGGTCCCATCCCGAACCCGGCCGTTAAGCCCGTCAGCGCTGATGGTACTTGGAGGGCAGCCTCCTGGGAGAGTAGGTCATTGCCAAGAGACTTTTTTTATTTCTATAAATTTGACAAGTTTTCTTGTGTAAGGTATAATTATCTGCAACGTTTGCGGTTCGCCCACGATTGGTACTTCAATTAAGCAAGGAGATTAGAAGGTATACGATGTAGTCGACTTGGAGATTTAGTGCCAATACCATGCTCGGCTGATGAGTCCGTAAACGTGCAGCCGAGTTTGTTTTTTAAGGCGAACCAATTTTTGCTGGGAAAGGAGGTGAGAGAATGGCAGGTGTCGTTCTGCGCCCCAATGAATCGCAAGAACAGCTTCTCAAACGCTTCCGCAAGAAAGTTGCGAAAAGCGGTATTTTGAGCACTGTCCGCCGCAAGCGCTGGTTTGTATCTAAGAGTGAGTTGCGCCGAATTCAGAAAAAGAAAGCAATACGCCGGTTGAAACGCCGGGTACATGTAGATATTGAATAATTGTTTTATAGTTTGGAATTTCGTTTCCCGGCAAAAAATGGAAAAGAAATCCGGAGGTGTAAATGGCTAAAGACGAAGATAAAATTCAGGTAGAAGGTACAGTAGTAGAAGCGCTGCCAGCTACTCAGTTCAAAGTGCGCCTGGAATCAGGGCACGAAGTGCTGGCTTACCTTTCAGGTAAGATGCGCAAATACTATATCCGCATCCTGTTGGGCGACCGGGTACGGGTTGAGATGTCTCCATACGATTTGACCCGCGGGCGCATCGTCTACCGCCACAAGAAACGCTCCGAGGTACCTGAAGGATTTGAAGAAATCGAAGGGTAGTCCTCGTTCTCAATACTGTTAGAAACCGCACATCCCAGAATTTTCTGGGATGTGCTTTTATTTTTAAATCAAGTGAAATTAGAGTTTATTCCGAAGATAACAAGAAGCACCCCAGATTTAATCATTCTGAGGTGCTTCTTGTTTTTGTAATTTATTCTTTTAGCTTAGCTGCTGCCGTTATCGTTGCCGTCGCCATCATAGTGCATGCTTGCGAGCTGCTTATAGTACTTCCAGCGTGATGTCACGTCTTTTTGTGCCATCTTCAGCAACATTTCTGCACGGGCTTCGTCCGTTTGTATAAGCTGTCGGTACCGAGTTTCATTATATATGTACTGCTCAAGAGGAATACTCGGATCTTTCGAATCGATTGTCAAAGGATTCTTACCCTGTTCGATGAAATCTGGATTGTAGCGGTACAAAGGCCAGTATCCTGACTGTACTGCCAACTTCTGTTGATCCAGGCCACGTTTCAAATCCAATCCTTGCTGGATGCAGTGAGAGTAAGCGATGATCAAGGATGGACCATCGTAGGCGTCTGCTTCAAGGAAGGCATTCAGGGTCTGCTGGTCAGCAGCACCAAAGGCAACATGAGCCACATAAACGTAGCCATATGCCATGGCGATCAGCCCAAGGTCTTTCTTTGGCATACCTTTGCCTTGAGCGGCAAAGCGAGCAACTGCTGCCCGAGGTGTTGCCTTCGATGACTGTCCACCGGTATTTGAGTAAACCTCTGTATCAAGAACCAGCACGTTTACATTTCGTCCGGAAGCCAGTACGTGATCAAGACCACCGTAACCGATATCGTAAGCCCAACCGTCACCACCAACGATCCAGACGCTCTTCTTCACGAGGGAATCGGCAACGCTGACAAGGTCGCGGGTTCTTGCGTCCTTATACTCGGAAAGGCGTTCTTTTAACAGGGCAATTCGCTCGCGTTGAGCCTTGATGCCTGCTTCGTTAGACTGATCGGCATTGAGTAGGTCATCAACCAGTGTTTCTCCAAGGATGTGAGCAAACTTTGGTAAAAGTTCTTTCGCATATTCGCTGTGTTTATCTACTGTCAGGCGCATGCCCATACCAAACTCAGCATTATCTTCGAAAAGCGAGTTTGACCAGGCAGGTCCGCGCCCTTCAGCATTCTTCGCCCAGGGGGTGGTGGGGAGGTTTCCGCCGTAAATGGATGAGCAGCCCGTGGCATTGGCAATCAGGGTGCGGTCGCCAAAGAGCTGGCTGAGCAGCTTCAGATAAGGTGTTTCACCGCAACCGGCACATGCACCGGAGAACTCAAACAGCGGTTCAAGGAGCTGGGAGTTTTTCACGGACTTGACGCTGATTGCAGAGCGATCGACCAAAGGCAGGGAAAGGAAGAAGTCCCAATTCTCGGCTTCAGCCTCACGCAGTGGAGGTTGGTCTGCCATATTGATGGCTTTCCGCTCAGGATTTTTCTTATCTTTTGCCGGGCAAACTTCTACACACAGGGTACAACCTGTGCAGTCTTCCGGGGCTACCTGGAGGGTATACTTCATGCCCGGGAATTCTTTCCAGCGAGCATCGGTAGACTTCCAGGTTGCAGGCGCATTTTCAAGCAGTCCAGGTTCGTAAATCTTTTCTCTGATGACAGCATGCGGGCAGACGAAGACGCATTTACCGCACTGGATGCATAGTTCAGGTTCCCATACAGGAATCTCGAGTGAGATATTTCGCTTTTCCCAGCGAGTGGTCGCCGAGGGGAACGTACCATCCACCGGCATTTCACCTACTGAAACCTGGTCGCCTTCCAGGGAGATCATCTTGCCCAGGACATCGCGTACATATTGCGGAGCATTTTCCGGAACAGGCTGCCGTCGAGTAATTGTGCTGGTAACCTTGCCTGGTATGCTAACCTCATGAAGGTTCGCCAGGGTATTATCAACAGCTTCGAAATTTTTCTGGACGACGGCTTCGCCTCGCTTGCCATATGTCTTCTTGATGCTCTTTTTGATCTCTTCAATTGCAAGATCGCGAGGCAAGACACCGCTGATAGCGAAGAAGCAGGTCTGCATAATTGTATTGATGCGGTTGCCCATACCGGTCTTCTCGGCAACTTCGTAAGCATCGATCACAAAGAAGCGAAGCTTCTTTTCAATGATCGCTTGTTGGACCTCGCGCGGAAGATAGTCCCAGACCTGATCAGCAGGATAGATGCTGTTCAGGAGGAATATCGAGCCTGATTTCGCATACTTGAGCACGTCGAAGCGTTCCATGAATGTGAATTGGTGGCAGGCGACAAAGTTGGCGTGACTGATCAGGTAAGGAGCACGGATCGGGCGTGGGCCAAAGCGGAGGTGGGAGATTGTAGCAGTTCCGGATTTCTTCGAATCGTAGACGAAGTAACCCTGTGCATAGTTAGCGGTTTCTTCACCGATGATCTTGATGGAGTTTTTGTTGGCACCGACAGTTCCGTCGGAGCCAAGACCCCAGAATACGCATTGAACGGTGTCGGGGTGTGCGATCGAAAGGGATGGATCGTAAGAAAGGCTGGTGAAGGATACGTTGTCATTAATGCCAACGGTGAAGTGAGTCTTCGGCTCGTCTTTGAGCATTTCATCGTATACAGCTTTCACCATTGCGGGTGTGAATTCTTTCGATCCAAGCCCGTAGCGCCCGCCGATTACCTCGATACCAGGTCGTTTGCCTTCGAAAAGGGCAGTAATGACATCAGCATAGAGAGGCTCGCCGGCAGCACCGGGTTCTTTTGTGCGGTCCAAGACAGCAACTATCTTGACGGATTCGGGCAGCGCGTTAATAAAATGCTCCACCGAGAAGGGGCGGTACAGGTGAACTTTAACCACACCAACCTTTTCACCACGCTCGACGAGATAATTGGCAGTATCAGCGACTGTCTCGGCGCCGGAAGCCATAACAACAATCACTCGTTCAGCATCGGGAGCGCCTTCGTAGTCAAACAAGTTGTAGTGCCGCCCAGTTATCTCTGCAAATTTGTCCATTGTCTTCTGGACGATATCAGGGCAAGCCATATAGTAAGGATTGACTGTCTCGCGACCCTGGAAATATACATCTGGGTTTTGAGCGGTGCCGCGAATAAAAGGATGATCTGGGGAGAGAGCCCGTTCACGATGAGCGCGAACAAGCGATTCATCGATCATGGCACGCAGATCGTCATCACAAAGCATCTCGATTTTATTGACTTCCGAGGAAGTCCGGAAACCGTCGAAGAAGTGAATGAAGGGAACGCGTGCTTTCAGTGTGGCAGCGTGTGCAATCAGGGCCAGGTCGTGTGCTTCCTGGACGGAATTAGAAGCAAGGAGGGCAAATCCTGTCTGGCGGACAGCCATTACGTCAGAATGATCACCGAAGATGGACAGGGCCTGGGCGGCAAGAGATCGAGCGGAAACGTGAAAAACTGCCGATGTCAGCTCTCCGGCTATCTTATACATGTTAGGGATCATCAGGAGCAAGCCCTGTGATGCAGTAAAGGTAGTGGTGAGTGCGCCAGTCTGGAGTGCACCGTGAACCGCCCCGGCTGCACCTCCTTCAGATTGCATTTCGACTACCGATGGAACAGTCCCCCAAATGTTTGGACGCTTTTGCGCAGACCAATCGTCGGCGAACTCTCCCATTGTAGAAGATGGTGTGATGGGATAAATGGCAATCACTTCACTAAGGCGATGAGCTACAGATGCAGTCGCCTCATTCCCATCCACGGTAATAATGGGTCTGGTCATGAATGTTTCTCCTTATAAGCTCCGAGAAATAACGCTCAATCAGTGAGTGAGCGAAACAGTAAAATAGCTGGGACAGAAAAAGATCTTCTATTCCAATGGATAAGTTTAGCGAATTATCGTCATTCGTTATAGTTATGTTTGGCACATATATCACCTGTGGACTGTCATATTTTGGACAAAAGCAGGAATATTTCATCTGTAAGTGGTTTTTCGCAAAATCTCATTTTTATAATCACTTAAATGTATGGAAAATTGAATTTTGTGCTATACTCTTAACGTGACAGCCAACCAGCACATATGGCGAATATGGGCACAAAAATTGCATAGATGGGGTATATCGGAGATAACAGCTTCATTATTGGAAGTATTGGGTCCATTAACGATTCTTGGTGCACAGTTGGTACATCTCGGAAGTCCAATTCTGCATAGAACAGTTGCAGATAACCAGATCAGTGCTCTTGCAGATCTACTGGAAGAGCCGGTTCAGACGAGAGCATTTATTACTTATCTGAGGGAGTCTGATCTCTCGTGAATATTTTAACCCTGCTCGGATTTGCATTTGTCATCCTGGTGTTTGGGATGATTATTACTTTTACTGCCCTGGGAAGGAAACAGGGTGGATTTGCGTTCCGTGAGATCCCTGCTTTTGTCAGGCTGCGTAGGGCGGTCGGGCTTGCGGTGGAAGCTGGAGCGCGACTACAGGTAAACTTGGGATGGGGAAATCCGGTCAGCACCGAATTTGCATCGGGGCTTGTAGGGTTAACCGTTCTGGACCGGATCGCCCGGGCGGCATCTGTCAGTGATAATCCGCCTGTAGCAACCAGCGGTGAAGGCGCGCACAGTATTCTTTCTCAGGATACTTTCCGGTCGGCTTACGGCTCTCTGGGTATAGAAAGCCAGTATGATCCTACGATGGGCCGGCTGGTTGGCCTTACTCCTTTTGGATACGCGGCGGGAGTTTTACCTGTAATATTTGATGAGCAGGTATCCACAAACGCAGCGATTGGTCATCTTACTGAAGAAGTGGCGTTGATCAATGATGCAAGTATGCGGAAAGGTAACCTGACCATTGCCGGATCGGACAGCCTACCTGGGCAGGCGGTTATCTATGCGACTGCAGAAGAACCGCTGATCGGAGAAGAAGTTTTTGCCGGCGGTGCGTACCTTGGTGCGAGCCCTGCACATGAAGCAAGCCTGCGCTCACAAGATATTTTGAGGCTGATCCTGATTGCTTTGCTCTTAATCAGTGCTTTGGGAAAACTATTTGGAATCGACCAGCTTCTGCTTGACCTCTTCCCAGGATTAAATCCATGAAAGCCCCTGTTTCAACTGCTATCGCTATTGCTGCGGGAATCGTTGTTCTGCTGGGATATTTTATACCCTACGAAGGCTTAGTCTCGATACGGACAATGATGCTTCGGTGGGCAATTATCCTGGCGGCGTTTGCGCTGATTGTCGGCGTTATCAACCTTGCTCGAGTCCACGTAGGAAAAATTAAGCAGGGTAAAGCTCAGGCTGTATACAGCGTGGTACTACTTGTCTCTTTGGTGATTACCGTAATAACGGCAAGCTACTTTACACCAACGGGGACCTGGTCACTTTGGATATTTAATAACATTCAGTTGCCAATAGAAGCAAGCCTGATGGCTTTGCTGGCAATTCTACTGATTGTTGCTGGTGTGCGCTTACTAAGGCGGAGGTTAAATACTTTCTCGGTTATTTTCCTTGTCACAGCATTACTTGTACTGATCGGTACCGTGCCCATCCTGTTTGTGGGTGAGATTCCAGCGCTAAGGTTGATACGTGAGGTCATTGTAGAAGTGCCTGGGGTCGCTGGGGCACGCGGTATCTTGCTGGGGGTCACCCTTGGCGCTATTGCAACCGGTGTGCGCGTTCTGATCGGCGCTGACCGGCCATACGGGGGATAAGCTATGGCCGAGATACGATGTCCAATGTGCAGTAAGCTTAACCCGCCAGAGGCGGCTGTATGCCAGTTCTGCCAGGCGCGCTTAAAACCACTGTTTGTTTCACCATTTACAAACGAAGGAAATTCGAGGGATACCGGAAAGAAGGATGATGCTCGGAAAAACCAGGGGGATTCAGCTTTACCCGACTGGTTGAACGAACTGAAACCCGAAGATGAGACTGAGTATCCATTAGATGAAGAGAGCGAACTTCCCGATTGGTTAAGTGAATCTGGCGAGATGAAGGATGAACAGGATGCGACTGAAGGCCCTGAGCAGCCGGATGATTCTTCAGGTTTACCGGATTGGTTAGCTCGGATCAGAAAACGCAGTGATGATGACCAGGTAGATGAACCCACCAAAGCATTTGAAGAGCCGGAAGCAGAGGAAGGTGAAGGGTTTGAAGATTGGCTTTCTGAGATAGGCCGGCCAGAGGATGTAGAAAAGGTTTTTAACATTACTAATGAAGAATCTCCCTTGGGAGAATCGGAAAGCAACGAGAGTGAGCCGGATTGGTTAAACCGGATTCGTTCACGGAAGCAGGAAGTGGAGGGTGTGGAAGAATCCACGACTTTCTCGAATGAGGAAGAAGGGGCAGAACTGCCAGACTGGATTTCGGAAGTACTTCCTTCCCAGTCTGAAGAACCTCTGGTAATCGAGGAACAACCCGACGAAGAATCTTCTGACTGGATGCCGGAACTAACGACTCCTGGACTTTCTCCTGAGAGCAATACAGCAGAAGAAGTACCCGATTGGTTATCAAGCTTCCCTTCCAAGGACGATGCAGGGATAGAACCAGACGCAGAACAGATCCCCGATTGGCTGGCGAGTGTCCAGAGTGAGGATGCAGAAGAACCAACAGAGAAAGAGGTGCCTGATTGGTTGAAAGATGTTGGCACGAGCCAGGTTGTAGAAGAAGGACAGCCTGAAACATTATCGGAAGAACAGGTATTTGAAGTATCTGAGATGGCACCTGGTACTCCTGCCTGGTTGTCTGAGCTCGACAGAACATCTGGAAGTCAACCGCCTGACATCAGCAGCCCGGCACCTGCCCTTGAAGATGAAGATATACCTCACGAGGATGAATCATTCCTGGTAACCCCCGATTTAGGAACAGCGCCTGATTGGCTTGACGAAGTGAAGAGCGAGGATGCAGGGGAAAAAGCACCAGGCGAGGACGCTGGATCAGAAGCAGGGATAGAACGGGCAGAACTTCCGAGCTGGTTAGAAGCGATGCGTCCGGTCGAGTCAGTGGTACTAAGTACGCCCATTGAAGACACTACTACTGCCAGGTTAGAAAAAGCCGGCCCACTTGCTGGGCTGCGCGGCATTCTTCCGGCTGAAGCAGAGATCGCACGACATCGAAAGCCGCCTACATATTCAATAAAGCTGCAGGTTACCGAGAACCAGCAGGCACATATAGCTTTGCTGGAAGCTCTGCTGGCAAATGAGGATGAAGCCAAAGCAGTTCCGAAACCTCAGTCGTTAGCTTCGCAAGCATTCTTGAGAATAGCAGTAGCGCTCGTGATGATGGCAGCAGTCATTTGGGCCTTGTGGATGGATGGCAGCTATCTGCCTGCACCATCGCAGAATATTCCCGTTGAGGTGTTCGATGCCCAGAGGTTGATCTTAGGACTTCAGGCAAATGCTCCGGTCCTGGTTGCGTTTGATTTCGAGGCCGGGCTGGCTGGTGAAATGGAAGCGGCAGCAGCGCCGGTGCTCGATCAACTGGCGGAAACAAACGCAGTCATCACTACGGTCTCTACTTCTACCAGCGGGCCTCTTTTGGCAGAACGCTGGCGCAGTAGTTATGGTGAGGATGGGTACAGCAGGTTTTTCAACCTGGGTTATATTCCTGCCGGGCAAGCAGGACTACTGGCTTTTGCTACGGATCCACGGGCGGTCATGCCTTATGATTTGAACTCCGTTAATGTCTGGGATTCAGGTCCGCTGGAGGGTGTTACTTCTGTAAGCAACTTCAGTATGGTACTGGTCCTGACCGATAACCCCGAGAATGGCCGAGCCTGGATTGAGCAGGTACATCCACTTCTTAGGGAGCAGAATGTACCCTTGTTGATGGTGACAAGCGCCAAAGCTGAACCGATGATCAAGCCTTACGCAACAGGGTCTGCCAGACAGGTGAGTGGGATGCTGTCTGGTTTTACAGGCGCTGCTGCTTTTGAGAGCATCAACAGCGGGGCGGTAAGCTCAGGAGCGGCCTGGGACGCATTTGGTACGGGTACATTAGCGGCGGTTGGCCTCATTTTTGTTGGCAGCCTCGTTAGCGCAATACTTGCAGCAATCGCATGGATGAAGCAGAAACCCGGCGAGGAAGTAATATGACGATAGCAGGATTAACTCTTCCGGATCTTATTGGAGTGGTGGTCGGGTTCCTCTTTACGATCATGATCTTCTCCTATCTGATCGGCGATAATCCCTTCTTCCGCCTGGCTTTATACATTTTCATTGGGGCTGCGACAGGATTTGCACTGGTAGTCGTTGCATATAACGTACTTTGGTACCAAATGCTCCTGCCTCTGATACAAAATCCGATCGATTCTCTTTACATGGTCGTCCCTGGACTGATTTTAGGGCTCTGGCTGTTAACCAAGCTATCTCCTCGAATGGCTCCAATCGGTAACCCTGTCATGGGATACCTGGTGGGCGTAGGAGCGGCTACGATCATCGGGGGAGCCGTACTCGGGACGTTGTTTCCACAGGTTGGCGCATCGGCATCACTGTTCGATACGGATGCTGCGGCAGCCAGCGGTTTGCCGGTGTATATTTATATTATCCGGGGATTTATCATCCTGGCTGGGACAGCTTTGACCCTGTTGTACTTTCACTTCGGTGTCCGTCAGTCTTCTGATGGGCAGATGCGCAGGCCGCGATGGATCGAGGAGCTTTCTGGTATCGGACAAATATTTATTGCCATGACGTTTGGAGTCCTTTTCGCTGGAGTCTATTCTGCTGCTCTGGCAGCTTTGGTGGAGAGAATGAGCTTTTTACTTAATTCGGTTCTCCAGTTCTTGCCGTTAGGTTGACGATAATGGGCACATCACTGATTGATTCTGACTCGCTGCTTGCCATTGATATAGGCGCTGTAAATACCCGCGCTACCCTCTTTGATGTTGTGGATTGCCGTTACAGGTTTATCGGGATGGGTATAGCTCCGACAACAGTGGGCGCTCCCTTCTTTGATGCAGGGGAGGGCGTACGGCAGGCGCTAGATCAGCTCAAACAGACGACAGGACGAGAATTGATCGATGCTGACGAGCAAATGATTATACCTGCACGCCCTGACGGCACCGGTGTGGATACATGCGTCGCGACCATTTCCGCTGGATCACCATTGAAGGTCGTGGCAGTAGGGCTCCTGGATGACATTTCAACCGAAAGTGCAGTAAGGTTAGCTTCGACAACATACGCACAGGTGGTCGAAAAGTTGAACCTGCTTGACCGGAGAAAGACATCTTCCAGATTAGATGCGATCTTGAGGACACGCCCAGACCTGGTCATTGTAGCAGGAGGTACGGAGGGGGGAGCATTTCGTTCGGTAGAGGTGATGCTGGATCCGGTCGGTTTAGCTTGCTACCTGCTTCCTGAGAGCGAGAGACCCGAGATTTTATATGTGGGTAACAGCTCGCTGGCAGACGAAGCAGAGAGAACGATTGGATCTTTGGCTCATCTATCCATTGCTCCAAATATACGCCCGGCTATCGAAATGGAACAGCTCACTCCAGCTCAGAAACAACTCGGCCGGTTGTACCGTTCTATCCGATGCAAACAGATCCCGGGAGTAAGCGAACTGGATGCATGGACGAAAGGGAGTACGCTGCCCACAGCTGCTGCTTTTGGGCGGATCGTCCGATTCTTGAGCAAAGTTTATGACCCCGCTAAAGGGGTTTTGGGAATAGATATAGGCGCTTCAGCAGCTACCATCGCAGCCTCCTTCGCAGGCGACTTATCATTAGGTGTATATACGGATCTGGGACTTGGACCGAACCTTCCCAGCTTGCTAAAGATCAGCAAGATGGAAGATATCAAAAGGTGGCTGCCGATGGATATGCCAGAGGCAGATTTAAGAGATTATGTTTACAATAAGTCCATTCGACCTCAAGCAATTCCAGTGACTAAAGAAGAGCTGGCAGTTGAGCTTGCCCTCGCAAGGCGTGTAATGCAAATAGCTCTGCGGAGGATCTTACGACGCTTGCCCCAACGGAAGGCAGTGAGTAGTTCCATGCCTTATTTCGAGCCTATTTTAGCTGCAGGCAGCGTTCTCACGAATGCACCTTCAGTCGGACAGGCAATGCTGGCGATCCTGGATGGTATTCAACCAACTGGCGTGACGACGGTTGTTCTCGATCAAAATAATATCGCCGGATCTTTGGGAGCAGCAGCAGAAGTCAACGCGATTCTGCCCGTACACATCCTCGAATCAAATACTTTTCTCAACCTGGGAACCGTTGTCTCACCGGTTGGGAATGCACAAATGGGTTCGCCTGTAATGCGCATCCGGGTGTCTGGGGAGGGGGACAAGGATACGACCATCGAGGTGAAGTACGGGACCATTGAGCTATTACCACTGCCGCTGGGAAAATCTGCTACCCTGCATATCCAGCCTTCGGGTAAGTTTGATGTAGGTATGGGAGGACCCGGAAGGGGAGGCAGTGTACGGGTGGCTGGTGGGGCATTGGGCGTTGTGATCGATGGGCGAGGCCGGCCGATACGGCTTCCGAGCGATGATGAAAAGCGTTATGAAGCAATGACGAAATGGTTGTGGACATTTGGCAGCTAAAATTTTGGTTGGCATAAACCTTGCATCTATTGTAGGATAGATTTCATGTTAGCGTCTGTCACTCACTTTCTACCGGTAACATTGATACGTCGTCGACGACTGCTTCCAGCATCGGGTAAGGTGGTTATCCGGAAAGGGCAAAAAGTCAGCGCCACGGATGTGATCGCGGAAGCTAACCTTACTCCTGATCATATCCTGCTGGATCTGGTGCGCGGATTGGGGATGCCTCCAGATAAGTCGGATGAAGCTATTCAGGTGAAGGCAGGGGACGAAGTTGGCGCTGGAGATGTGGTTGCTGGTCCTGTCGGCATTGCTCGAAGAGTGGTGCGGGCACCCAAAAACGGAAGGATCATCGTCGCAGGGAACGGCCAAATCTTGATGCAATCAGACAGCCAACCTTTCGAGTTGAAAGCAGGTATACCAGGTATTGTGGTAGAGCTTTTTGACGGCCGTGGTGCAGAAATCGAAGCCAGCGGAGCTCTCATTCAGGGGACCTGGGGTAATGGAAAGATCGATTTTGGTATGTTGAATGTGCTCATGCGATCACCGCAAGATGACTTGACGATAGACAGGTTGGATGTAAGCCAGCGAGGATCGATCATCCTGGGTGGAATCTTGAAAGATGAAGAAGTGCTGGATATGGCAGCCGAGATCCCATTGCGCGGTATGATCCTTTCAAGTATGGATTCGATACTGATCGATCGGGCAATGAAAATGCGCTTCCCGATACTGCTTATTGAAGGTTTTGGCAGCATACCAATGAATACAGCGGCATTTAAGCTGTTGTCTACCAGCCATAAAAGGGAAACTGCGGTGAATGCAGAGCAGCTTGATCACTATTCGGGGTCTCAACCTGAGGTGGTCATCCCGCTGCCGTCGTCTGGTGAAATGCCAGCGCCAAAGGATGCAGAAGTATTCGCACCGGGTCAAAAGGTGCTTCTTACCGGTTTTATACGCAAAGCCTCTCCTATCGGTACGATAACTGCTGTTCGGGGTCTGATGACTCTTGAGAGCGGGGTTCGGACCAGGGCGGCAGAGGTGGAGTTGGAAGGTGGGGAAAGAACGGTAGTGCCTCTGTCTAATCTTGAAGTGCTCGATTAAGGAAACCAACGACGAGGAGAGAATCCTATGGCTTTTGATAACGAAGACGTAGAACCCAGTGTAGAAGAAGCGGGTCCGCCGCCAGAAGAATCAAATAACCGCCCATTCATTATCGTTGCAGCAATTCTCGGGGCAATTATGCTGCTTTCGCTTCTGTGTGTAGCTGCGTATGCATTGCTCATTTTACCCCGTAGGGCGAATATTGAAGCTGCGCAAGAAGCAACGGCTGCTGCTCAGCAAACCCAGGTGGCTCAGGTAGCCCAGATGACCAGGGCTGCACAACTATTCACTGCGACACCTACACGGCCGCGCCCGACGAACACCCAGGCACCAACGAATACGCCTGTGCTGGCTTCTGGTTCGACCAACACTCCGACCATCTCTGCAACAGAGCGACAGGCAACGATACAGGCGCTGCTGACTCAAGCGGCTGCAACTGCTGCGGCGGTTTCGCCAACGCCAACTCAGCTGCCGCAGAGTGGTATCTTCGATGAGTGGAATCCGGCAATGCTGGTGGGGCTTGGCCTGGTGTTGGTGGCGGTAATTGCGATGGCAAGGCGGATGCGGACAACGTGATCGCTGCGAAATATTTGAGGCTGCAATTCGCAGGCTTTATGATGTAGGCTACAAGCTTCCATTAAGAGAAGACGGATGCTTGGGGGGCAACTCAGGAAACTGAGGTACGATCTTTCGATATACCTATTTGAAGGCTCCTCCCATTTTGGGGAGGGGCTTTTTCAAATACGAATACAAAGAAGATAACGCTTGCGAACCAAAACCTATTATCGTATTTTGATATATTATAATTACCATCCTAATTGTCACTTATTTGGTGTGGGGGAATTCTCTCTCACCTGGGTGTTAGTTGCTTTCCAATCCTATATACAGCAGCTGCCGTCTCTGCGAATTTATCAATGATCTTCCCTTTGCAACAAAAAGGACGATGAATTTGAACAATATTCATCAAATACCGTTGTTTGCTAACTTCTCGGACCTGGAAATAGCACAAATCTCGGAAATGCTAACTGCCAGGGAATATGAGGTTGGAAATGTGCTGTTCCTGGAAGGTGATCCCGTCAGTAACTTCTCGATCATTGCTGAGGGCTGGATCGAGATCATTCAAGCACTGGGAACGGAGGAAGAACGCCTCCTGGCGGTTTTAGGACCGGGTGATTTCCTGGGAGAAATAAGTCTGTTGTACCAGCACCGTAATCGTTCTGCGAGTGCTCTCGCCAAAACACCCGTCAAGCTGCTGGAAATGTCGCCATTAGATTTCGAAACTTTACTCAGACAACAGCCGTTGTTTGCATTTCGCATTCTGGAGGAAACGAGCAGGCGATTGCGCCGCACTGAAGAAGCAACAATCCGTGATCTGCAGGACAAGAACCGCCAGCTAAACCAGGCCTACCAGGATCTTAAGGCTGCCCAACAGTATCTGATTCAAAAGGAGAAACTGGAACACGAGATAAACATAGCTCGCCGGATACAGGAGCAGCTGCTTCCGCAACAGTTTCCCTCTTACAAAGGGTGGGATCTGAGCGCTTCCTGGCAGCCGGCAAGGACAGTCAGTGGAGATTTTTACGACTTCATAACCGTTTCTGAAGATAAACTTGCGGTAATCATCGGAGATGCCAGCGGAAAAGGTATGCCGGCATCCCTCGTCATGGCGACTACTCGCAGCATGATAAGGGCTTTGCTAAATAGCGAGCAAGGAAAAAACCATTACTTTCCTGGAATATTGTTGAAGCAGGTCAACGATCTGCTTGTGAGTGATATGCCAGCAGCGACTTTCATTACCTGTTTCCTGGCTCTTATCGATATCAACACCGGTATTGTACGATTTGCAAATGCTGGTCAGTCTCTGCCTATTCTCAGTTCCAAAAATGGTATAAGCGAGCTTCGAGCTACCGGTATGCCTCTGGGTTTAATGGAGAGTATGGAATATGAGGAGTATGAAACCAGGCTAATACCTGGAGACAGCCTACTGTTTTACAGCGATGGATTGATCGAGGCTCATTTTCCCGATGGCTCTATGTTTGGCAGAGAACTCGTCCACAAGATCGTAGAAGATAACTATTCCGATCCGGATTTGATCTCTGTCCTTCTATCTCATCTATCTGGCACGGCAGGCTATGGAATTGAACAAGAGGATGATATTACGCTGGTTCTAGTCCGGTGTTCAAGTCTCATGGAGGCGTGAGAACAATCATTCGTGATTCTCACCAAATGGTTCGGGTCATGGAAGAAATCGAGCAGATTGAAAAGGCAATTACTGCATTAGAAGATCAGAGATCCCTGCTGGGAGATGAGACGGTAGAAACTGCCCTGGCTCCTTTGCGCGAAAAGCTCGCTGCTCTTCAATCCGGACCTGGTGGTGAACAGCGCAAACAGGTCACTATTCTTTTTTCCGACCTTGTCGGGTTCACTGCGATAACAGAAAAAACTGATCCCGAAGATGTGCGCGAAATACTGAAAGAGTATTTCGCTGACTGGTCCCAATTGATAGAGCAATACCATGGTGTCATCGAAAAGTATATTGGTGATGCTGTGATGGCTGTATTTGGCCTCTCGGCGAGCCGGGAACTGGATCCTGAAAATGCTATCCGAGCTTCCCTTGACATGCGCCGGTCACTTTATAAGTTGAATGAGCACCTTGAGAGTACCTATGGGATTTCTTTGCATATGCGAGTTGGCATTCATACCGGTCAGGTAGTGGTAAGCACCCTGGAAGAGCGTAAGGGACAAAGTTTTGTGGTTGTTGGAGATACGGTTAACCTCGCAAGCAGGCTGCAGTCAGCGGCGCCTGTAGATGGAATTCTCATTACACGTGATACATACCGCCACGTCAGAGGTGTTTTTAATGTTCAAATGATGGATCCGGTAAAGATGAAAGGGAAAACCGGGGAGGTTCAGACATATCTGGTCCATGAAGCCAAACCCAGAGCATTCCGTATGGAGCCCCGAGGCGTTGAAGGTGTGGAAACTCGGATGATAGGGAGAGAAGCTGAGTTTCTTCGCCTACAGGAAGTATTTTTTGATGTGATTGAGGAGGGGCAATGGCGGGTGGTAACAGTTCTTGGGGAAGCAGGGATCGGTAAGTCAAGGCTTCTGTACGAGTTCGATAACTGGTTGGAGCTGCGGCCAGAAAGTGTAATTTATTTTAAAGGGAGAGGACATCCTTCGACACAGGAAATCCCTTATACTCTATTCCGCAGTCTTTTTGCATTTCGGTTTCAAATCCAAGACAGTGATTCACCAGAAGAAGTCAGGGAGAAGATTGAGACAGGTATACAGGCTGACTTATCCGGAGATGAAACTGGGTTAATGAAGGGACATGTTATTGGCTGGTTATTGGGATTTGAGTTCGGCGACAGTCCTTATCTAAAACAACGACCGGCGGATGCAAGACAATTTCAAGAGTTATCCCATCATTATCTCGGAAGCTACTTCAAAGGATTAGCACAGAATAATCCTGTAGCATTAATGATAGAAGATATCCATTGGGCAGATAATAGTTCACTTGATTTGATCAAATTCTTGGAAAGTTATGTTGGCGAAACCCAGCTGCTTATCATCTGTACTGCCCGAACAGCCCTGTTGGAGCGGAGGCCGCACTGGGGCGAAGGCGAACTGTACCATACACAAATTAACGTCAATCCACTAACAAAGAGGCATACTTCTCATCTCCTTGACGAAATATTACAAAAAGTAGACCAGTTGCCAGAAGAATTGCTGGAATTCGTAGTGAAGAATGCCGGGGGCAATCCATTTTATGTGGAAGAGCTAGCAAAGATGCTGATCGATGATGGGGTAATTGTCAAAGGTCCGGAGCAGTGGCGGATCGAAATAGACCGGCTAAATCTGGGACGTATACCTTCCACTCTGGTCGGTGTTCTGCAAGCCCGTTTAGACAGTTTGAAAAATGATGAACGCATGCTCCTACAGCGCGGGGCTGTTATTGGACGAACTTTTTGGGATAGAGCAGTTGAATTTTTGGAGAAACCGGAAGATTCAAGGTCTGCGAATGAGTCATTACCTATTGTCTTGAACGTATTACGTTCTCGAGAAATGGTTTATAAACGGGAGAAATCCACTTTTGATGACTGTACAGAATATCTTTTCAAGCATGCTTTGCTCCGTGATGTCACCTACGATAGTTTGCTCAAGGTTCAACGCCAGTACTACCATGAGCGTGCTGCTCGCTGGTTAGAACAGGCAACAGAGCACATTCACCGGATAGATGAATATGCCGGCTTGATTGCAGAGCACTATGAGAAGGCAAAGGACCTGGAATTAGCATCCAACTGGTACGGTCGTGCTGGTGCAAACGCTGCTTCCCGCTTCGCAAATTTAGAAGCTGTGTGGGCTTACAGCAAGGCATTAGAGCTTCTACAGAATGACAAAGATCTAAAAAGATATGAATATCTGCTGGCACGTCAAAGAGTTTACAATCTGCAAGGAGACCGGGAAGCGCAGGCACGGGATTTACACGATTTGATAGCACTTGCGAATGATCTTCAAGATGATTCGAAAAGGGCCGAAGTTGGATTGGAGCAGGCAAAATATTTATACATAACCACTGATTATCCGGCTGCTGTAACTGAAGCGGAAAAAGCTATCCGGCTGGCTCAAACATCAGGTTCCGAAGCTAACGAGGCTGACGCATATCTGCTTTTATGCAGCATATTTATTCGTCAGGGCACATTTGATACTGCCCGTGAGAATGCAGAAAAAGCGCTGTACCTGGCTCAAAAAAATAACCTTGATCTAATAAAAGGCGATATCCTGAGACATCTCGGTTTGGTTTTATATTATCTAGGAAATCATCACGAAGCGCTCGAATACTTTGAGAAAGCATTCGAGCAGTTCACAAAAACTGGTGACCGGAAGGGTCAGGGCATGGCTATAAATAATATGGGCGGAGCAAATTTTGAGCTTGGAAATTATGCGGATGCGAGCTTATATTATGAGCGTTCTTATTTATTGTGCCGCGAGATCGGCGACCGGATTGGTGAAGGACGGTCATTGAATAACCTGGGGATTATCAATCTTGTTCAAGGTAATTACGATAGGGCGGAGGAGTATTACCTGAAAGCATTGAAGATTAGCAGTGAACTGGGGAATCGTGGAATCGAAGTGAGTATTTTGGATAATCTTGGAAACCTTCAGCAGTACAGGTATAACTATCCAAAGTCTATTTTTTACCATGAAAATGCTTTGCAAGGAGCTAGACAAATCGGAGACAAGATAAACGAAAGTTATTCAATGCTGAATATCGGGAGGGGCTATCTGACCATTGGACAACATGAAATGGCCTACTGGTATCTGGCGGAAGTGGTGGAATTAAACAAAAAACTCAATGATCGCCAGGGTATCTGCCAGGCTTTGATCAACCTGAGCCAATATCATTTGGATATAACCGAGCTAGAAGCTGCTTTAGAAAAGAGCAAAGAGGTCATTAATACCGCCCGTGAATCTGATTTCCGATCGGAATTAGCCGCAGGATATTATTCTTTAGCCAACGTGTTGTTGGTTGAAAAGAAGATTCCTGAATCAATCGAAGCCTATCAGAAATCTTTGGAAATTCACAAGGAGTTGGGGGAAGAGAAGGAGAGAATTTCTGCCAAAGCCAAGCTATCCGGAGCATATTTGCAAACAGGCGAAGTGAACCTGGCCCAGGCTGGAGTTGATGAGATTCTTGATATCTTAGATAAGCAGGGAACCCAGGGATTTGCCCAACCCGCAGAAATCTTCCTTACTTGTTACCGTGTCCTTAAGTATCAAAATGATCCACGTGCTGAGAAGATCTTAGAAAAGGGATATCTGCTCTTGAGTGAGTGCGCTTCGATGTTCGATGACGAATTGTTCAGGCAATCCTTTTTAGAAAACGTGCACTCAAACCGGGAGCTTCTGGAAGTATGGAAGGAAAACAGGTAAGGTAGTTTCTTAATACCGGTAATTAGATTGTATGTGGCTTTTTTCCTTAATTTGCTTCTC
>Ga0105092_10000620_pt1 | contig 18483 bp, 18 predicted proteins | sample PPLLak2March2015_FD_87021 | JGI IMG/M metagenome (GOLD analysis project Ga0105092, IMG submission 87021) | Freshwater sediment microbial communities from Prairie Pothole Lake near Jamestown, North Dakota, USA - PPLs Lake P7 Core (1) Depth... | ecosystem: Environmental > Aquatic > Freshwater >... | reverse complement strand
TAATAAAAGAAAAAAGAATTACTATTGGCTGGATACGATTTCTTAGAGTTCGTCCATTGTAAATTTGTTATAACACATATTGCACCTAAATTTCTCATTGCCGGGATTACTCGATAGTACCTCAAGTTGACTTTTAGTCCTACATTTTGGACATTTACCATAGACAGTTTTTCGGGGTATGAGAATATTAGTATTACAATGAATATAAATATTCTACTATAGCAAACCGAAGACCAAGTGTCATTACTGGAAACTACAATGTCTTATGTCTTTACTAATTAAGAATATACGCAGTATTAAGGAATCAATCAAGTAAATTCAAATACATAGCATATTCCAATCCAAAAGCGATTGGTTCATTAAATCTCAAATCTTAAATATTAAATATCAAATGAAACCCCAAATCTTGAGAAGTATCGGTGATATTATTTCTACCAGCAATCAAGGCAGAGGTTAGAAGGCAGTAATCTTTTCAAAATTGTGAGGGTCAAAGCGATGCCAAAGAGTTCCAAAAATTAACCCCAGAACTCCCCAGAACATGACAATCGTTCCCGCACTCACAACCCTGAAAGTTTCAATCAGATTCATTGATATCGATATTTTGTCTGGATTTGAAGGCATGACAATGTAGGATACAATCACGATAGCTCCATAAGTGGCGCAGGCAATAACCATTTTCTTGGGAACTGTTTGATTAAGTTTCTTTACAAGGACTCCTACGCCTAGTGCACCAAGTCCAGAGATGACAAGAAATGCTACAAACAAACTCTGACGATAATAGATCGTGTTTGGGTCTCCAACAGCAGGCGGATTTGAAGGGTATTTTAATCCAGGGACTATAAAAAGCACAAGGCACATTATCGTTGCTAGAAATATTGCCTTTAACTTGGCATTGTTACCTGGTAACGATTTTCTTGAGTAAGCAAACACTATCCCGAATAACGAAGATAAAGAAATTCCATAAACCAATCCTCCTACGATTTCTCCACCTTTCTGCCAAGTTCTATAATCAGTGATTTCATTCATATTCACGGTTTGACCCGCTTGTATATCGTTTTGTATTTCTAACTCTATAGCTTTATCAATAAATGGTTCGACTACACCTAGGTTAATTAGCCCGAGAATTGTTCCTGCTATGGCCCCGGAAACGACAGTAACAAGAAGAAATGGCAAAGTTCGCATGATTTATTCATTATCCAATACGTTTTCAGTGGCATGGAAATCCGGAGGCATGTCTCATATCATGCACGAATTCATGTAACCATTTGTTATCAAAGGCCTCTTTCCCTTCAACCAGACTAAAAAGATGACCTTGATCAAAACCTGAGGCAAATAATCCAAATAGCATAATTGCAACCAAAACTCCTATTGCTACTTTGGAAACATCTGATCGTTCTACTAATAATTGTCTCGTGTATGACATTCTCATTCATTAATATTATTAATATATATAAATAATTGGTTGGTTTATCCAACTAGCCAAGAATGAATTCTATAATTGTATAAATTACACTATTTGTTGTATTATCGTAAATGTAATGCATACTTATGTTAGGACACTCCAAAAGGTAGCAAGTAGAATCGCACCAAGCCGAATTCTCTCATTTGAGATGGTGCATGTATTAAAGACATTGCAGCTAATTCAAGAAAAAGGGCATGTTAGTAGGCATACTCTATGTAAAAAACTAGATCTGGGAGAGGGTACAGTAAAAACACTTGTCAAACACCTGAAAATCTACGATCTTGTTGTAACTGATAAGAGCGGAACAAGAATAAGCACAAAGGGAAGTAAATTGCTTTCAGAACTAGTATTATCAATGCCAGCAGAAATGAGTATTTCTACATGCTCCGTTGCATTAGGCAAATTTAATTATGGAATTTTGCTCAGACAAATGAGCTACGTAATCAAGACAGGAATAGAACAAAGAGATGCAGCGATAAAAATGAACGCACTTGGTGCCACCACACTGGTTTACAAAGACAAGAGATTCATAATGCCAAACACCAATTTTGATGCACTTCACACAGAACAAAATCTACATGCCTTATTAGTACAGATCTTGAATCCAGAAGAAGATGATGTACTAATAATTGGCAGTGACAACAAATCCGAAAGGACTGCAGAATTTGCTGCAAAAAGTGCGGCACTCATAACCATCATGAATCATGATAAACACATTTTCTAAAATTGTCCGACCGACTCTAAGGTTAATTCTTTTGAACCCTTGATAACTCATTTAAGTGTCCATTATTGATAAAAGACCAGATGGAATCGAACAAACATTCACTGTTTGGAGTATTTGCGGTACATAGTCCAGAATCATGTCCGCTAAACAATGAAGAAAGTAAAAAAATTTTTAAAGAAATGAAGAAGAAAATTGAAACAAATATTTCAAGATTTAATGTGAAAAGGGTTGTTGCTTTTTACATGTCAGTTCTTGAACATGAATGGGTTATTATTTTGGAAGCAGAAAATGCACACGATATCGAAGAACTAAGTATTGCGGTAGGAATTTCTTCATATAATACCGTAAAAATTGTGCCGTTGAGATACTTTGATGATGTAATCAAAAAGCTAGAAAGTTAATCTCGAATAAAACATTCATGTCACAAATGAACGGCCACAAAACTCTTTCTACCTAATAGAATAGACTGGTTTTATTAAATCGGTGATATCAACCCAGCATCTAGCTATCTCATCCATTGTGTATATTATATTTATGATCTTTAGCGCAGATTGATAATTTCCTTCTAGCTTGATATAATCATTCTTAATGAAGGTAGATATTGCATCGAACTTATTGAAGAGAGTTACTACATGAGAAGACTTTTCAGTATCCTTAGTGATGAATCCAGATATGGACTTTTCTTGCATTTCCAAAATCAAATAATTTGCCTCAATGATTTTTTCATATTTTATTTCATCAAAAAAACCTGATAATTGGGAAGATAATCTAGAAATAAAATCCCCTGCATTTTCTAAATGATTTGCTGCAATTCTATAATCCAAAATATCGATATTACTAAGATCCAGACTAGAAGCTAATCTGCGATCCATCATTGCGGTTCTAATCAATCGTACAATTAGGAAATATTGCCTATTTACTTCATCATCTCTTCCCCTTACAAGAAGATCGATTTCACTGTCTCTTGTTTTCATGGCATTAACTATATCCTTATGCATTACGTTCACGATTGAGCTTATTTGCTTTAATATTTTAGAGATGTTCATGGAGTGCGCATCGAGGAGAAACTGAATGGTCATATTTAGGCCATCCTCATCAACAATTTCAAGCCCAATCAAATTTCTCATTGCTTTTTTTATTATTTCTCGATTTTCAAAATCGATTTGAGTTCTTCCGACAATCTTTATGATGTCATACCCTAACAGATATGCTCCATAAATCTGATTAATCAATTTTTCATGTGAAAGATCAAGGAGATGAATTGCTATTTCTTTGGCTTGACTATTTCTATCACTGGTTGGAAATATAGTAATAGAATTGTCATCGTTATTTTCAATAGATAAAATATCACCCTTTTTTAGACCAAGCGTCTTTATCCATTCAGCTGGTAATGACATAAGTATGCTGCTTCCAATTTTTTGCAAGCGTCGTTCGTTCTGAAACATACTAAATTTAAATGCATATAAATTAATTAAACATTATTCTTATATTTTTCAAAATATTATATTATGATGTAAATGACTCTAGAAATAACTCCTGCGATTTCTATCGGAAAGGCATTTAGTCCGAGTCACATAACAGGATTTTATAGTGAAATCAAAGATAAATCAATCTTGAAACGTGGTTCTCTTGGGACAGGGATTTCCGTTCGCAAGGGAGTTACGAGCACAGTAGAACTTTATCGTAGTGAGAAAAATAATTTTACAATTAGTATCAATGGTGTTATTTCCAAAGATGCATTAGTTTCAAAATTCGTATTAAATGAATTCCTGAAAAGAGCAAGTAAGAATTACTTCGTTAAAGTAAATCATGAAGTTGGAGTACCTATTGGCTATGGAATTGGTACGAGTGGGTCTGCAGCATTGAGTCTATCTTATGCACTCAATCATGCTCTTTCTTTGGGTCTTTCAGATATGGAATCAGCTCATATAGCACATAGGGCTGAAATAGAGTGTAGGACCGGTTTAGGAACAGTGCTCTCAGAGTATTATGGAGGATTATGTATTAGATTAAAGGGTGGTGCCCCGGGTATCGGAAAAACAAGTGTAATAAAAATAAATAATTCCAAAGTTGCGATTTTCTGTTTTTCTCCAATTTTTACCCGGTATTTTATCAAAAGTATTGGAAGGATTTCAAACCATGAATGTAACCAAATGATGACAAAGATACTGAGAACAAAGAGTATTATAGATTTCCTAGAACTATCTTACGGCTTTTCTCAATCATTGCACTTCGTAAATAAAAGCTGCAATAACTTGATGGATCTCTTATCACAAAATGGCTTTCATAGTAGTGTGGCTCTATTTGGACAGACCGTTTTCACAATCGTGAAAGAAAATGAGCTAGAAGCATTAAGAAAGATTTCAAAAAATTTCTCTGCAAGGTTATTTATTTCTGATATTGAAAATGAAGGTGCTAGATTAATTAGAAATCATGATACATGAAATTCCACCGACTCATCCAAGAGCAAAATCGCTCATCGTACGAGAAAAATTGGTTGAGGGCTTTAGGAAGGGAATTGTTGTTCCACAAGGATTGATTGCCCATGGTAGAGCAGAGACCTTTGATTATTTACTGGGCGAAAGGACCACAAGATATGCATACGACGCTGAGAAAGCAGCTGTCTGTTTATTATTGCTATCCAATAAGTCAATTATTTCTATCAATGGTAACACAGCTGCGTTATGTGCGAGAGATCTAGTTATATTGAGTAATCATACTAAATCAGGAATTGAGGTAAACCTTTTTCATGAGAGTACGGCTAGATCCAATGCAATTGCAAAAATATTAAGAAAAGAAGACGCAACTGAGGTATTGGGATTGAACACCAAACTAAAATCTGTTATTAATGGTATATCAAGTAATCGCAAATATGTTGATAAAAATGGGATAATGAAGTCTGATACTATTTTTGTTGCACTTGAAGATGGTGATAGAACAGAAAGTCTAGTGAAAATGGGCAAGAAGGTAATTTCTGTTGATCTAAATCCGCTTTCACGTACTGCAATGGCTTCTGATGTTACTATTGTTGACAATATTGTACGTGCGATACCAAATATGATAAAGATCTCAGAACAATTAGTTAAGAGAGATAAATCGTACTTATTGCAACAGATTAAGAATTTTGATAACAAAGAAAATATGCACAAATCGTTGCTATTGATAAGAAGAGGAATTTGAAATGGGAAGTCAAAAAAAATCAAAGCTAACAATTTCTGAAATTCTGAATAAGAAAAAAAACAAAGAAAAAATAACAATGTTAACATCGTACGATTATTCCATATCTCGTATTTGTAATGAGACTGATTTGGATATGGTCTTGATAGGTGATAGTGCAGCAACTGTCATGCTGGGATATGATTCGACTAGAAAAATAGGAATGAACGAAATGTTGACATTTTGCAAAGGAGTAGTAAATGCAATAACAAGACCAATAATAGTTGCTGACATGCCTTTTGGATCCTATCAAATGGGAACGTCAATTTCAATTAGAAATGCTCTTAAATTCTTAAGATGTGGTTGCGATGCCGTCAAGTTAGAGGGCGGATTGGAAGTTGTTGATATTGTCAAAAAATTGACTAGCCTAGGTATTCCTGTAATGGGACATATAGGATTAAAACCTCAGACTACCCCACTACATCATGGCTATATTTCACAGGGGAAAACAGCCGAAGATGCAATTAAACTAATAAGCGAAGCCGAGGCTCTAGAAGAAGCGGGAGTTTTTAGCATCGTTCTTGAAAAAGTTACCAGCGAAGTAGCGTCAGTGATAACTCAAAATGTGAATGTTCCAACAATTGGGATAGGTTGTGGACCTTACGTTGATGGACAAGTACTGGTTATCCATGATATGTTAGGATTGTACAAAGAAATAGAACCTAAATTTGTAAAAAGATACCTCAATTTGTCAGATCAAATATTTGATGCGATAAAAGCATACGAGAATGAAGTTAAATCAGGAAAGTTCCCACAGGAAGAACATATGTATCATATGACGCAAGAAGAATTTGCAAGACTAGAAAAAATGCTAAAAAGGGTTTGATATGAATATTTCAAATGAGAATTCTCAAAATAAGCAACATGTATCAAAAGAAATTATAGGTATTCATAGCAATATTCTGAAAGGAAAGAAAATTGTGTTGTGCATTACTGCTAGTGTAGCTGCATACAAAGCTATAGATCTTAGTAGAATGTTGATGCGCAATGGTGCAGAGGTGTATCCGGTTATGTCAAAATCAACCAAATCAAGATTACTAACAGAGGAAATAATGAATTGGGCCACGGGAAACAAAACTGTATCAGAACTAACATCAGATTTGGAACATATTGCTCTTGCCAATTACGGTAAATCAGATATTGTCGTTGTATATCCGTGCACAGCTAACACTTTAGGAAAATTTGCTAACGGAATAGAAGATAATCCAGTAACAACTGTCCTGAGTGTAGCCTTTGGATCAAGAATACCCATTGTAATTGCTCCCGCAATGCATGAGGCCATGTATGAAAATATCATTATATCGGAAAATATCAAGAAACTAAAGTCATTAGGAGTATCGATACTAGAACCATCTATAACAGAGGATAAAGCAAAAGTAATTTCTGCCGAAAAGGTAGTACAATTTGTAATTGATAAAATCCGAATAAAGAAAGGCAAAATGACGTCTGGAATTAATGTCTTGGTAACAGCGGGTTCTACAGTTGAATATATTGATTCAGTCAGAATTTTGACCAATTTAAGTTCAGGAAAAATGGGACTGAATATAGCACAACAATGTTTGGATAAATGCTTCAACGTAACTTTCGTTTATGGACATGGATCTTTGAATATTCCAGATGATCCAAGAATGAACATTATAAGAATCAAGACTACTGAGGAAATGTTAAAGGTTGTGAAAGAAAGAATTTTGAATGAAAAACAGCATATTGTTTTTCATGCCGCCGCCGTTGCAGATTTTTCGATATCACATTCCAGCAAGAAAAGGCCCAACAAAATGGATACTCGAAATGGAACTAAAACCATTAAACTTGTTCCAAACACAAAAATTGTCGATAAAATAAAACAATTTGATAATAAAATTTTTCTGGTGGCATTCAAAGCGGAATTTAGAATTTCAAAGGAATTGTTAATAAAGAGAGCTCTTGATAAACTTAATGAGTGTAATGGTGATCTAATCGTAGCCAATGATGTCTCAAGAAAAGGATGCGATTTTGGATCCGATACAAATGAGGTCTACATAATAGATAAAGAAAAGGATATAATCCATATCCCACTTGAATCAAAGAAGGAAATTGCTAGAAATTTATTAAAGATTGTTTGCAAAAAGCTAAAGATACATTGATTGATTATTTTGTGGTCACAAGATTAGTAACTCTTTGGTAAATTTGGTTAGAGTCAAATCGGTAACGTTGGTATTTTCATTAACTACAATCGTATCCTCAATCCTAACACCAAACTTTGAATTTATATAGATCCCAGGTTCAACAGTAACAACCATGCCTTTTGATAATTTTTTAGATTCACTTTGACGTATCCATGGTTGTTCATGAACCTCCAAGCCAACCCCATGTCCTGTAGAATGAATAAAATTGTCACCATATCCGCTATCTGATATCACATTACGGCAAGCAGCATCCACATTCCCACACTCAACCCCTTCCTCTACACACTCGAGTCCCTGCTGTTGAGATTTCTTAACAAGGTTATACACTTCACGCATCTCAGGACTTACATTGTTTAATGCAAATGTACGAGTGGAGTCGGAAATATACCCATTATATCGCAGAGTTAAATCAACGACAATGAAATCCCCATCAATAAATTCTCTATTTGATGTTTCGAAATGAGGTAGAGCGCTATTAGGTCCGCCAGCAATTATGAATGGATTCAGAGTATATGGGTAACATGTAAATGTTCCTTCAAGGTTCATGGCTTCGTATAGTAACTTTGCCTGCAATTGTTTTTCCGTAAGCCCTCTCTTTATTTCGTCATTGCACATTTCATAGAGTTTGTCTATAATACGTGATGCCTCCTTGATTTTCCCAATTTCAGAATCATCTTTGACAATTCTTGCATTACGATATGGCCATTCATCTATGACAAATTTACTGTTATCTGTATATGGTAAAATAGATCGAACTGTTTCATAATCACTGCAGTCAGAATAGAATTTGTGTTTTGATAAATAGGGTATTACTGACTTTATCAGTCCAGCCCCACGTTCAGTAGTGATAATTTCAGAGTATTTGGATTCATTAAAAGCCCTGGTGCTTTCTAACTTGGGAACAAATAATTTAATCTCATCATGGGTACATAAGGCCATGGATTCGCCCCAGAAACCTGTCAGATAGAAAATATTTTCTGGTTTGAAGACCATCAATGCGTTAAATCCGGTGGCAGCTATAGTATCAAGTATACTTCTCGCACGTTCTTTAAGCATACATTAATGCAAAATAAAATCATTTATGTCTCTTTCCAAATTTTTACGTAATTATAAATATTGGCTCTAATCTTTTCTTGAATGTAATTGGAATACCTTGTAATGCTTCCAGGCCCAACTAATGTTCCTAATAGAGTTATTAATGCAATGCTAACACCCATGATAAACCATAGAAGTGATGATTTTAGAAAATTATACAAAGATATAGTAAATAAGACACAAACGGTATTTGAAACCGAAAATGATGTTGTAGTACTCACAACTTCAGGCACAGGAGCTGTCGAAACTTCTGTTATAAATCTTATAAAAAAAGATGACGTAGTGATTATACCTGTAAATGGAGAATTTAGTACTAGACTTGCAGATCTTATAGATAACTATGGAGGAAAAACTATTAGGATAAATTCACCTTATGGACAAAACCCCCCAATAGAAAAAATAGAAGAGGCTTTTGAAAAAAATTCTAATATTAAGGCACTATACGTTGTTTATAATGAGACTTCTACAGGTACGACATTGAGAAATTTATCCAAATTAGGCGATATCTGTAAGGCTCATGGAGCATATTTTGTCGTAGACGCAGTCTCAATTCTGGGTGGTGATGAGCTACCAGTTGACAAATGGAATGTAGATATATGCTTTACAGCAACTCAGAAAGCGCTAGCAGCACCTCCAGGAATTGCACCGATTTCAATAAGCAAGGAGGCAAAAAAATACATGATTGAGAATCCTCCCCCAAGTCAATATTTGAATCTAAAAAGATATTTCAAGTATTATAACGACAGTTTTGAAACCCCTTTCACGCCTGCTGTGAGTCTTTTTTATGCTTACCAGGAAGCATTAAATATCATTATCGAAGAGGGAATGGAAAATAGAATTAATCGACATAGAAAGTGTGCTAATGCCTTCTATTCCGGACTAGAAGCCTTGGGTTTTACACCATTCGCAGATGCTGATTCCAGAAGCAATGTGGTTATAGCCGTAAATTATCTTCCCAGTATTGATGACAAGAAATTTCGAGAATTGATTTCAACTAAGTTCAAGGTCTTATTAGCGGGGGGATTTGGGGAACTTAAGGGAAAAGTTTTTAGAGTAGGATGTATGGGCGAAGTAAGTAGTTACCATGTTATGAGAACTCTTTCTGCTATCTCATCATCAATGTCAATTCTGGGCGTGCCGCCAATAAAGGATGGATTGTCAGTAGCCAACAATGTACTGGGTCAATAGGGACTAGTTGTTAAGCTTAATATTATGGTAAATCGACAGCAAATTTCGTGACAATGGAAAAAGGATCACTCATTCTTATAGACTATACTGCTAAAGTAAAGGATTCAGACGAAATTTTTGAGACTACTGTAGAAGAAAATGCGAAGAAATCTAATCTCTATGATCCTAGCATAAAGTATGAACCTAGATTAGTCTCGATAGGAGAAGGATGGGTATTGAAAGGACTCGACGAAATTCTAACGACTGCAAAACTCGGTGATAATTTGAATGTTGATATCACTCCGGACAAGGCATTTGGTATGAGAGATTCGAATAAGGTAAGGATGATACCACAAAGAAAATTTGGTGATAAGGCTGATGAAATAAAGGCTGGAGATGTAGTTGACATAGACGATAGAAGAGGGTTTGTAAGGTTTATCGGTTCAGGGCGCGTTCAGGTTGACTTTAACCATAGATTTGCCGGAAAAACACTGAATTACAATGTCAATATTCTAAAGGTCTTAAAAACCGATGAAGAGAAAGCATCATCTCTTGTCAAGAGGAGACTTCTTGTAGAAGGTGACAAGATTTCAATAACATTTAACAAATCTGAACTTGTCATTTCTTTGCCTGAAGAAGCTTTTTTGATTGATGGACTCCAGGTTATTAAGAAGGCAATATCTGGTGATTTATTTAAATTCATTCCATCTGTAGAAAGCATAAAATTTTTAGAGATTTACAATAAATCTAAGCCGGCATCGAAGGCAACGGATGAGCCAAAGGCAAAGGATGAGCCAAAGGCAAAGGATGAGCCAAAGGCAAAGGATGAGCCAAAGGCAAAGGATGAACCAAGAACTCAAAAGAAATAAAATCCTTTGACGCCATTAAGACTCGGTTCTGATCCAACTTTCTTTCAAATTTAGCTAGATGACGCTGACTGACTTTGCAATTGCTCTTGCCGAGTCTTGATCCATCTTAATCTTGTTAAGAATTGTATACCTTTCAGGTCTCAAGGATTGAGCTATTAATAATGATTTTATGATTTCTTCCTCAGTTACATCAATTTCCTTCGCCGTAGTCGGAGCTTTGATATTTTTTAAAGTCTTGATTATGATGTCATGATCTAAGCCATGAACCTTTGACATAATTATTGTACCTATGCCTACTCTTTCCCCATGTAAACCGCAATTACTTTTTGATACATATTCTAAAGCATGACTAAACAAGTGTTCTGAGCCAGAACATGGTCTACTACTTCCTGCAATGCAGGAGGCAACCCCCGCGCTTATCAAGGCCTCCACAATTGTTCTTATGTGGGCACGATTGCTCAATTTATTAGAATTTTCTATAATTATTTTTGCACTCATATTTGCAAGATTGGCAGCGTAACTACCAAAGTATTCATTATTATCATCCCTAGCTAATTCCCAATCCTTAACAGCTGTGATTTTACCAATTAGATCGCCACAACCACTAGCTTGAAGTCTATACGGAGCTTCCGAAATGAGTCTCGTATCTGCGATAACACCAATTGGCGCATGCGCTTTTAATGAATATGGTTTGTCTCTACCCCTGATAGAGACAAATGGGCTTGAAATTCCATCATGTGAGGCCGAAGTCGGGACACTAATAAATGGAATATTCAGATTAAAAGAAATCATTTTTGCAACGTCTACTGATCTTCCTCCACCCACACCTACAATAAAATCGGGTTGTTCTTTTTTTATGATTGATTGAGAAGAATTGATATCATTCATCGAAGCATTTGGAGTCTCAATCCATTTATGCTTCAAAGATGAGCTATCTAGAGCATCTACACATTCTTTTCCAACTCTACCTCTTACTGTGTTTCCAGAAATGACTATAACTATCGTTGCTTTATCATTTAGATCTCTTATAAATGATCCAAGTTGGTAGATTACATCGTTACCAATCAGTATCTTTCTTGGCAGTTCCATTAAGTGGTTTGGCTCCAATGTCAATTCGTCCTGATATACATTTGTTGTATTTCATTTTATTTCTATCGCTTTGTAAATCAAATCGGAAGAATATTGATAAGAAAAACTAATTTTATTCTAAATTCAGTAGCGTGAACATGATTTAGAATGAATAGATGATTTGAGAACCTTTATTTAGCTCGTCATACACTCCTATATACAAACTTCTAAATGAAGAGAATATAGTTTAGTGAAATATTGATATGTATGATAGAGTACAGGATGAAGAACGAAACCAAAACATTGTTGCTACAATTCTAAATAACATCCCGTCAGATTCTGAAATAACTAAAATTGAATATGAAGGACCCTTTATTGTACTGTATTCAAGAAAACCTACGGTACTTTTGGAGAATCAAGAGATAATTTCTAAAATGGTGAATTCTATAAAGAAAAGAATAGTTATCAGAACTGATATCTCGATTAGAGCTTCTGAAGAATCTGTTAATCAAATAATTCGTTCTAGCTGTTCCTACCCAAATAGTATCTCTGAAATTTTTTTTGATCCTGCTCTAGGAGAGGCTACGGTTTTTGTTGACGATTTTAGAACTCAAATAGAACTCAGCCAACTAGAAATTGCTCTGGTTGAAAAAACAGGTTGGAAATTAATGTGTAGGCGAGCTCCAAGAAATTTGAGGTTTGTCAAATCTGTGAATGAAATATTACACAGTTTATCTGAAGAAAGAATGTCCTTTTACAAACGAGTTGGGGAAAAAATATTTAGACAAAAGCTGTCTGGTTCTGAAGAAGCAAGTATAGTATGTTTAGGAGGCTTTTCAGAAATTGGAAGAAGCGCAATGTTGATCGTTACTCATGAAAGTAAGATCCTATTGGACTTTGGAATTAAGAGTTATAAAGATGAAGATAGAGACATACTTCCGCGACTAGATATTTATGGGATTGGCATGGATGAAATTGACGCAGTTATTATTTCACATGCACATCTTGATCACTGCGGAGCTGTTCCAATTTTATGCAAATATGGTTATGATGGCCCTGTATACTGCACAGAACCAACTTTCCCAATTATGATATCAGTATTGCAGGATTATGTTTCAGGGTCCAAAGAACCTTTATACTCAACAAGAGATATAGAAAGTCTAATTACTCATGTGATACCTCTAAATTTTGGTGCAGTGACCGATATTTCTCCGGACGTTAGAATAACATTCGCAAATTCGGGACACATGATTGGTTCTGCCTCCACTCACTTGCATATTGGAAATGGAGATCACAATATTGTATATACCGGCGATTTAAAATTTGGAAGATTGAATACTGTGGATAATGCTTTTTGGAATTATCCGCGAGCAGAAACACTGGTAATAGAAAGTACAAATGGAAACAGGGATGATAAATTCGTTACAAGGGATGTGGCAGAAGAAAACTTGGCCAAAAGTATCAATTCAACTATTCAAGGGGGTGGAAGACTCTTGATACCTGTCCCAGTTCTTGGTCAATCGCAAGAAATTTGTGTGACATTGGGAATGTTAAGAAGTGTCAAAATGATAAATCCTGAGAACATTTTTGTGGATGAAAAAATATTGGATATGTTTAATTTTTACGAAATGTATTCGGACTATTTATCAAAACCGCTAAAACAGAGGATAAGTGACCAAATTGGAGATCCTCTTTTTATTAACAGCCTTGTGAAATTAGAGCCATCTGTTAAATGGGAGAAATCAATAATATTATGTCCATCTTCAATGCTTACAGATGGGCCATCAGTAACATATTTGAGTCAAATAGCTAATGACCCTCTGAGTAAGGTTATACTACTTTCCGAGCAATTTCAATCGACGCCTGGAAGATCACTCCAAGAAGGGGAACGTAATATTACTATAGAGGGTAAAAAGCTTGAAATTAAGTGTAATATTCATGTGATACCAGGATTTAGTATCCATAGTGATTACAATCAGTTATTAGCATACGTAAACCGGTTGAAACCAAAATTAAAGAAAGTAATAACTAATCATGGAGAAGGGAAAAAATGTCAAAACTTAGCAAATTCCATCAACAAGATATTTAAGATCCAGAGTTTTCATCCACTGGTTCAAGAATCAATCAAGGTATTGTGAAATATTAGAGAACTTACTTTAGGTCATGTACTCCTTTCCATATCTTCACAGCTGGCGGCGTAATCACTACTCGTTCCTCACCCAATCTCGCAATATCTCCTCCTGCCGATTTGACAAAATTATATAAATCATCTATTGCCTTTCGTAATGTTTCAATATCCTTCTGGGCCATGGGTGTTATTCGCACTATCAAAATCATGTGCTTTTTTGCATCATTTTTAATGGAATCAACATCACTAATGTCTTTGAGAGTAATGGCCTTAAGGTATATGGGTTGATTTTGCAAAGTAGCACCTCCTCTTTTATTGCTAGCTTGAGAGGTAAAAAGTCAATTAGTTATTCTGGTCAAATTTTTTTCACACCTTACTTCAATTTGTATAATTAAGGATCCAAAAAAATTTAAAGTAATTGCAAAATATTTATTCAAATTATTGATTTTCTATGATATGTTTCTAAATATTTCAGTTTTTTACTAAATAATAAAGATAATACTTGCACTATGGGATAGTTACAAAATAATTTTAGCTTGATTTGAGTCATCTTTTTTAGATAATCTTCATTATGGATCCGAGCATTAACCCGTGATTCTTGTAGAATAAGCGAGTCTTTGGGAATGCTAGTTCATTCGAGCCATGACATTAGAAGTTGTCCAATTCTAATAGTAATCGATTTATTGTTGAATAGACCCCGTTCAAATTAGTAATACAGTGAGCTATGCTCTCAATATTGTTATCACTCATTTGAATCCCTTGGTTGTACTTTGTTTCAATCTTACAATTATTGGTTTCCAAATAAATAGAATAAATTGTATGATATCTTTGATAGGAACAATGGTGGGTATATTGCCTTATTTCAAAGTTAATTACATCTCTCCCATCAACTGTATACTTTTTCAATATTGTTATTTTCTTAACTGGATCATCTTTCCAATGCTTTAGATCAGTATCGCGCTTAAATCTCATTTCTTGTCATATTCTAAAAATCGTACCCATTCAGGAAACCATAAATTATATTCCGAAATCCCGATACCTTTGGAGAGAATAGAAGGAGAATTATAAAATACTCTATCAGCACCTAATTCTCTAGAAATCCTAGTGTTTAGTTCCTCAAGAGAGGGTACTTGTCCAATATATTTATGAGCAATCAATTCTCTATTGTGGGTATAAAGGCCAACTTGGCGTCCATCTACCGTAGGAACATAGCTAACAATAACAGAGACCGATTTAACACCTACTTTTCTCAGATAATAAATGCTTTCTTTGGCAGTAATGCCGGTTTGAATTGTTCCCTGAATTAGACCAATCTTTTTATGGCTAATTTTATGTCTAAGAATGTATTTTAAAGATTTTCCGGAAGTTATCATTTTATTCTTACTTATATTTTCAGAAAAATCTATCATACGATCAGAATCATCATATCTATCATTAATTATAGCCTCACCCAAGTCAAATTTTGGTATGTGATTCCGGTATTCAGCACTAAAACCAAGTGTCATGGGTCTGGGATAATCAGGTTCTGCATAGGCCGCTTCAATATCAATGTCAGAATGTGCTGAAAGAAAATCAGCCTGCACTTTTCCAATTTTTTTTCTAACCTCATAGATTCCTTTTCCGTCTATGGTTGCAGTAACATGAGATTCTCTTATAAATTCAAATGGATCTATCATTGTCCTTGTTGTAGGAAGCGATAGTAACTTTTGTTGACCGCTTTCAGTATCCATTTTGATTAACTGTCCTGGTTTTACATCTTGAAAATTCATGTTGGGGAAAGGAATACGCAGGGAATTTTCAGAAGCTATAATAGAAATTGAGTTGTTTCTATCAGTGCCGCTTACAAGTGGCTTGAAACCAGTAGAATCTCGATATGAATAGATTTTTCCATCATACATCATAGTAAGATTTCCTCTTAAATGTCTGTCCAAAAACTCACAGGCTTTTTCTGGATTTTCTTTATCTACCAGTAATTTTTTGAAGATGCTATAAATCTTGTACAGTGAATCAGCACTTGCTGCGTCCCCTACAAGTGGATGTAGATGCAATTTTTCAATGTCTACGAAGAAACCATCAAGAATTACATTAATTTTATTCATGCTCTTAAATCTAGGGGTTCTTTTGGATAAATAACCTAATCCTACTAAATATCGAAGGTTACTATTATTATCTGCGATCTTTAGAATTGATCCTTCAGAAGGGAATGGACCGATACCACTAGAGACTAAATTATCAATAATTATCTTCCAATATGCCTTCCCTCTATGTTGTAGCATCTGTAACGAATTAATGAAATATGACATTAGGGTTTCTTTATCTGTCGTATAATTTGTAATTGCAAAAATGCCGGCCAAGGATAAATATTATGATAGTAAGAGAAATTAAATTTTGTGTTTAAGGAAACTGTTTATCAATCAGATTCCAAAACTCAAAACATTAATTTATGAATCTTAATAATCATTATGAGTGCTCATAGGGTTAATTGGTAAGGCAAACGTAGGCAAGTCTACTTTTTTTTCTGCTTCAACAGATAATATTGTGAATATTGCAAATTATCCGTTTACAACTGTGAAACCTAATCTTGGAATTTGTCATGTGAGAATAAAATGCGTGTGCACAGAGTTTGGGGTTAAGGATAATCCAGTTCATTCTATTTGCATAGATGGCATAAGATTTGTACCAATCCAAATTATCGATGTCGCGGGTCTAGTTCCTGGCGCTCATGAAGGAAAAGGCCTTGGTAATAAGTTCTTAGATGATGCAAGGCAGGCCGATGTTCTCATACATGTCATAGATATCTCGGGTTCCACTGATTCCGAAGGAAGGCCATTGACACCTGGTACTGGCGATCCACTTGAAGACATAAGATTTGTTGAAAAGGAATTTGATTTATGGCTTGTTTCAATTATTAAGAGAGAAGGGGACAATATGAAAGAGCTTGATTCTTCAGGTCTAAATACAACTCAAGTATTGAAGAAGAGATTGTCTGGACTTGGAGTGACAGAGCCCGCTATAGATAAAGTTTTGAACAAATTGAATCTACATAATAAGAAAATTAAATCTTGGAACGAACAGGAAATATTTGCCTTTTGTCAAAATATAAGGAGAATCATAAAACCTGTAGTAATTGCAGCAAATAAGGCGGATGTTTCAACATCCCAAAATAATCTGGAAAAAATTATAGAAAAGCACACTCATGTAACAGCCTGTTCTTCTGAATTAGAGATATTATTAAGAAAAGCTGTAAAGAACGGATTCGTTCACTATCTTCCAGGAGACAATTCATTTGAAATTAAAGAGAATACACAATTAAGCGATAAACAGAGACAAGCACTTGAAATTGTTTCAAATTTTATTAAAAAGCATGGTTCAACAGGTGTTCAAGAAATAATAAATATAGCCTGTTTTGATTTACTGAAGAAAATTGTAGTCTATCCAGTTGAAGATGAATCAAAGTTAAGCGATAAAAAAGGCAATATTCTTCCAGAGGCTTATTTACTAAATGAAGAATCAACTGCAAAGGATTTGGCCCATGCTGTACATGAGGAGTTGGGAAAGGGTTTTCTTTTTGCCATTGATGTTAGAAGCAAAAGAAGGTTGGGAGCTGATCATAAATTAAAAAATAATGACGTAATTAAAATTGTCTCTGCAACAAGCAGGAAGTAATACTAATGTTATGTCTTGGAATAGAGAGTACGGCTCACACTTTCGCTTGTTCAGTAATAAGGTACTCTGATTCTAAAAAATATCCTAATATTCTTTCTGACGTTAGGGATACTTTCAAAGCTCCTGAGGGATCAGGAATCCATCCCAGGGAGGCAGCTCGTCATCATGCATCCGTAGCAATAGATGTTTTGAAAAAATCTTTGGAATTATCCAAGATTAAATATAAAGATCTAGACCTGGTAGCATATTCCGCTGGTCCTGGTCTTGGTCCTTGTTTAAGGATTGGTGCCGTCATTGCTCGTTCAATATCTTCGTTTTATAATATAAAATTGATCCCCATAAATCACGCGCTAGGACATATTGAACTTGGAATGAGTCTAACAGATAGTAAGGATTCTTTAGTCCTTTTAGTCTCTGGAGGTCATACTATGATATTGGTATTTAATAACAGAAGATGGCGCGTTATAGGAGAAACATTAGATATTACATTAGGACAACTTCTGGATCAATTTGGCAGACACCTAGGATTAGCTTCGCCATGTGGATCAGAAATAGAAAAATTGGCTCATAAATCATGCAAAAATTATATCTCGTTACCATATTCAATAAAGGGAAATGATGTTACATTTTCTGGGATACTATCTGCTGCTAAGAGATTGAATTCAACAAGTAAATATACAAATGAAGACATGTGTTATTCAATTCAACAGACTGCATTTGCAATGATAACAGAGGCAGTTGAGAGAGCTCTATCTGCTACTGAAAAAAAAGAACTACTACTAGTTGGCGGTGTATCTGCTAACAAAGAACTTTCCAATATGCTCAATCTGGCATGCCAAAGACACAAAGTAAAGTTCAATTCATGTCCAATTACATTTGCAGGAGATAATGGAGCACAAATTGCATGGACCGGAATATTGTCT
>Ga0105092_10000619_pt1 | contig 18490 bp, 13 predicted proteins | sample PPLLak2March2015_FD_87021 | JGI IMG/M metagenome (GOLD analysis project Ga0105092, IMG submission 87021) | Freshwater sediment microbial communities from Prairie Pothole Lake near Jamestown, North Dakota, USA - PPLs Lake P7 Core (1) Depth... | ecosystem: Environmental > Aquatic > Freshwater >... | reverse complement strand
GACTTGCATGTGTTAGGCACGCCGCCAGCGTTGATTCTGAGCCAGGATCAAACTCTCATATTGAATTGATCCGGGCCTCGCTTCTCTTCGCTTGCTTCTGTCTGGTTGTCAAAGATCGGATTGTTACCGGTGAGCACTTCCGTGTCACGCGGTAAGGAGTATGATACGCAATCACCCCTGGAGTTGCAAGTACCACGTCGAGGAAATTTTTATCGACCAATATTTGCGCCAGAGATGCTCATACTTCACTTAAACAGACCTCGCCCTCCCTCGGCCGGGTCGCCTTGGGCCTTGCCCACTTCCCGTACCATCGGATAAGCTAACGTCCATGGTTTTCAACAGCGCCGTGTTCCCCGTACAACCGGGCGAAACCGTGTTCGAGGACCGGTTCAAAATCGTGGAACTGAGCGTCGCTTTTCGTAAGATCTCCTGCTACCGATGCGATTTCTCCAGCTTCTACCGATTCGCCGTCCTCCATCTCCGCCGCAATCCCGTGATCGCGATCGCCGAAGACGAAGAGGTCCGGCCAGATCATGTCGAGATCTGGAAGTCCATCCCTCGATTTGCAGAGATCTCAGAAACAGTGCGATGCAGGCGTTGCAACGAAGTGCTCGGCATCTACCCCAACTGCATCTACTGACCGGTCAGCATCGGCTCATCGAGCCTAGCCGTCTGAGCCGCTTGTTGGACTCAGATGAAGAAGGATGAATTATAACCAGAAAACCGTCAGGCTTTCCACCCGTTAATAATTGTCTCCCGTAAATCAAACCCGAACGCCCTGTCGGAAACCGCAATGATCGGCGCCCCCTGAAGCCTCTTGTAGACCGAATTGTTCATGCTCCTGTACAGGCTGAAAGTCAGGTCCCGGAACTCCTCGATCGTGTACCGGTCATAAATCGACGTCACCCCGGTCGAGTACTTGTCCGCACTGAGCGAACGGTTGCGAAACTGCTCCACGAACTCTTCCGGCCCCCACCCCGTTTCCGCCAACTCGTTGACCAGGGGCGCGACCACCTCGTAGTCAAACGGGTCCACCTGGCCCTCCCGCAATTCCGCGGAGGCGGGGATCTGGAAAATGCCCTCCGGAATCACCGGTCGGCCCCAACGGCGGTTGACGTAGCGGGCAAGCCGATAGACGTCCGTTTTCGGCAGGTCGCCTATGACCGAGAGCCCACCCACCATATCGCCATACAGGGTCGCGTAACCCAGCGCGATTTCCGTCTCGTTTCCGTTGGTCAAGAGCAGCGCCTGCCGGTCGTTGGACTCCGCCATCATGATCAGTCCCCGAATCCTCGATTGCAGGTTCTCGATCGTGACCGGGTCCCGGACCGGGTGCAGGTAGTGTTCGAAGTCCTCCACGACCCGGTCAACCATTGCCTGAATGGGAATCACGTGGTAGGCGAGTCCGAAATTCTCGGCCAGTTCCTGGGCCAGGCGTTGCGTGACCGCGGAGTTGAACTTCGAGGGCAGGTTATACAGTGTCACCAGCTCCGGCCCCATGGCCTCGTGGGCGATCGCAGTTCCGAGCGCCGAATCGATGCCGCCTGACACAGCCTCCAGCACACCTTTGAAAATGCCAACCTTCCGGTAGTAGTCCCGAACCGCCATTGACAGCGCCAAATATATCTCTTCTTCCCGTTCCCGGGACGGCTCCGGGCATTCCGGAGCTCCCCGCTGCTCCAGTGTCAGGGTCTGTTGGTCTTCGGCAAAAGCGGCCAGCGCACAAACCAGGCGTCCCGCGGAGTCGTAGACGACGCTTGCCCCGTCATATGGGATGATATTCTTGCCGTTGTCTCCGATTCCGACCGTATTGACGTAAGCAACCGGGACATGGTGTTTAGCGATTTTCCGTCGAATCTGCTCACGACGCCGGAATCTCTTTCCGTCCTCCCGGCCCGGTTTTGAAGCCACAAACGGGCTCGCGTTGATGCAGACGAGCAGTTCGGCGCCGCGCTGGCAATAGACTTCGGTTGGCTTGAAATCGTAGCCGTCATCCCAGAGATCCTCGCAGATCAAGACGCCGATGGGTGTAACTCCCTCCCGGCCGCGGACGGGCACCGGCTCCGCCTCTCGACCCGGCTCAAAGTAACGCTTGTCCTCAAAATAACGATACGAAGGGAGCAGGCGCTTGCGAACGATGTTGCTCACCTGACCGTCCTGAATGACCGCAGCGGCGTTGTATCGGATCACGCGGCTATCCGGGCCGCGCCGGGTCTCGTCGGAATCCAGGAAGCCAACCACAGCAGCAATGTCCTGGCAGACAGGTGCGATTTCCTCGAGAAGGAAGCGGCGGTTGGCTCGCAAAAAGCCCAGATTGATCAGCAGCTTTTCGTCGAGGCAATAGCCAGGGAGGCACATCTCAGGAAACACCACGAGATCGGCGCCTTCCTGGCGGGCTCTCTCGATGCCCCGGATGATTTTCCGGCTGTTGCCCGCCAGGTCCCCTGTCGTAGGGTTGATCTGGGCCAGCGAGATTCTCAGCGTCATAGGTGCTTACTGTTGCCCACTGACAACTGACCACTGACCACCCGTGGCGGAACCCCGGTCAGCTGGTCAGTCGTCAGAAGGTGTGAAAAAATCGTGAGACCGCATCTCGACCCCCAGGGGGTCGAAAACGTACATTCGCCTCGTCTCCCGATTCTTTCACACCTTCTCAGTCGTCAGTCGTCAGTTGTCTTTTCAGAACGGGATGTCGTCGTCCGTAATGCCGGCTTCCATTACTTTGGGCGCGGAAGGCGCGGCCGCAGAAACTGGAGCGGATGCCCGGTAATCAGCCCTGCCTTCTTCGCCGGCATCGCGGCGGTCCAGCATCTGCATGTTGGACGCGACGATCTCGGTAGTCCTGCGCTTGTTCCCGTCCTTGTCGTCCCATTCCCGGGTCTGAAGGCGTCCCTCGATGAAAACGAGTTTGCCCTTCTTGAGATAGGTATTACAGGTTTCGGCCAGCTTGTTCCAGACGACGATGTTGTGCCACTCGGTTTTCGTTTGGCGTTCGCCGTTCTGATCCTTCCACACTTCGTCAGTTGCCATCGAGAAATTGGCGACCGGTGTTCCGGACGAGGTATAACGCATTTCGGGATCCCGGCCCAAACGGCCGATCAGGATAACTCGGTTGACCATGGGTTTCACCTCCGATGAAACGTTCACTTACTATAACGTTCGAGTCCGAAAAAATACGAAGTTCGGAGGCACTTTTTTGAAAAAAGATTGCGGATTGCGGATTGCGGATTTCAGATTGCGGACTGAAAAGGACCAATGCCGCCCACCCGCCGCCTGTTCTCTGTCTTAATTCCGAAATCCGCAATCGGCAATCCGCAATCGTCAGAACCGGAATACGCTTCCGCCTCGTTCGCGCTCAATCAGTTCGATCTCCCTGCTGACTTTTTTGCCCTTCCGGTACAACTCGATATCGACCCGGTCGCCTGGCCGTTTGTCCTTGAGGATCTCGTCCACATCGGATGCGTTCCGGACCTGCTTCCCATCCAGGGCAACGATCAGGTCGCCTCCGATAATCAGAGGGCGGTTGCCGAAGAACACGCGTTCCTCGCCGCCCTGGATTCCCGCCCGTTCAGCGGTTCCTCCAGGTCGGACAACCTCGACCAGGAAGCCCTCATCGGACGGTACCTTGATGCCGTAGTCCCGAAGTGCTTCGGCGAGCTGCGGCGTCATCGATCGTCCCTGGACTCCGAACCAGGGGCGCAACACCTTGCCGTGCTCAAGCAGGTCGGGAACGATTCGGGAAAGCGTATTGACCGGAACTGCAAATCCAATTCCCGCGCTCTCGCCTGTCCTCGAGTATATGGCGGTGTTGATTCCTATCACTTCGCCGCGTGTATTCAACAAAGGACCGCCGCTGTTGCCCGGGTTGATGGCAGCGTCCGTCTGGATAACCTTGTCGATAACGCCTCCGCGCGACTCGATGGTGCGACCAAGCGAGGAGATGATGCCATCGGTTAGCGTCCGTTCGAGTCCGAACGGGTTGCCTATGGCCAGGACACGCTGGCCGACCTTCAGTGTCTCGCTGTTCCCCAGCTTCAGCGGGTGGCACTCTTCCGCCGGACAATCGATTTTCAAGATCGCGATGTCATTCATCGGATCCGCTCCTACGACCGTAGCTTTGTAGCCCTGGGTCTTGCCGAACAGGGTGACCTCAAGCTTCTCGGCGTTCTGAATGACGTGGAAATTAGTGACGATGTGCCCGGAGTTGTCGATGAAAAATCCGCTTCCCACGCCCTCCCGTGGAATCGGCTCCAACCAGAAGTTGTAGTCGACAGTAATGCTGGTGACATTCACGACTCCGGGGCCCAACGTCTCGTAAATCCTGATGTTCACCTTTTCCTGTTCGCTCAAGGCAGTGTCGAATGTCTGTGCACCTTTTTGCAGAAACTCGGCCCGGCTGGCCGGTGGCGAAGGCCAACGGAGGAAGAAAAGAACGATGCCCGCGGAAATAATGCTCGTAACAGCAACCAGTTTGATGAAGTCCTTGCGGTTCATTTCCAGCCTCTAGGTATCCTGATGATCTCAGCGACCGATCGTTGTCGCGTAGAAAAGGGTGTTGAACAAAAACTTATAGGTTGAGCGCATTTGCGCGCGAAAGTGCGGCCGGAATCCGGCTGCCACAACATATCCTCGTCCGAGCTTGACTTCGGTGAGTGCGGCTCCTGAGCGCAGATGGCGTTCCCCGGTCAACCAGCCGCCGAGCAGGATCTCCTGGCCCGGGAATCGGGCGATCGCGAGGGCCCGTTTGAGCGAGAGGACCGGCTGGTCGTCGAACATAACCGCCGCCCGCCCGGGCATTCCGTACGCTATGGGGTGCAGGTTGTTGACCTCAACGGCAAGCAGCGAACCCGGCACGTAGAAGTCGCTCGGCGGCAATTCCGCAACCCGGTTGACAGCCTCGAGACCCAGCGATGCCGCCAGTTCGCTTGCGGTTCCGAGTAGAAGCAGCACATTCCCCGCCCCGACGTAGTCTTTCAGCTTCTCGATTCCTTTATCTCCCAAACCTCCCCGCAGGGCCTCGGGGTAGGCTGCAGGCAGGCCCTGTCGAATCGCATTAGTCGATTGAGAGGGGATGACAATCACATGGTAGAAGGAGAGGTCCTTTTGGCGGATGTCCTCATCACGCAGCACCGTGTAGGGAAACTCATTTTGTTCGAGGACCCAGCGCAGCCAACCTTCGTCGACGACCGGTGCCCGACTTGCATAAATGCCGATCTTGGGCGGTCGGACTTCCTGCCAGGCAAGCTGCGGCGCACGCTCAACCCGGCGAACGTCGACCGGTATTCCATCCAGGATGGCAGGAGGCGCTTGTCCCCGCAGGCGCGCCATCATCGTCCCGGTCTCATACCCGACTCCGTCCGCCTGAAACCCATTGGGCGCCCATGAAAGCGAAGCGCCCTGCGCCAGCAGTCGGTTAGCCAGGCGGGCAAAGGCGTTGCTGGCATGCGGGAACAACCAGTAGGCGCCCGATCCGGTCAGCGACCCGCTCGGCCGGAAATGGTCGACGGGCTCCAGCCGGGCACTGAAAGGCTGGTCCACCTGGTGGACTTCGACACCCAACAAAATGCCCAGGGAGTGAGCCGTCACGTCGTACGGCCGCGCGAGCCCGCCCGACTCGCAGTCTCTTACGTCCGGGTACCGAGCGAGTTCCAGCATTGTCTTGGCGAACGCCCTGTAGGGCTGCCCGAGCAAGATGACGTACGAGCCAGCGGGGAACTCCTTGCGAGGGCCTTCGCCGTAAGGAGGCGACACGAGAGTGCTCCGTTCTACCGTGAAGCCGGTCCTCGCTCGCTGGACCTCCACCTGTCCCAGCCGGAGGACCGACAGCAGATCGCCGAGAGCCTGTTGATCCGCCTGATCAGGGGGGACAACAAACGCGTGAGGAGACGTTGAGGCCACTGCATTTCGTCCAACCTGGTGGAAGGCCCGCAACCAGTCCTCCCGAAAACTTGCCGCGTGTTTGAGGCATGAAAGTACCGCCTGCCTCTCGTAATCGACGATGTCAGCGAGCCTCCAGCGACCTCCCGTCCAAGGTAACGGGTAATTCCACGAAGGTGCCGATGGAGTGAAGCCGGAACCCTTTTCGGTCTTCACCGAATCGTACGGCGTGGCCAGCCGGGCGCTCGCAACCTCAACAAGGATCCTGACCCCGGCGTGGTAATGCTGGTAGGCGCGCGACGGAGTATAGGCGTCAAAAAGAGCCTTGGTTAGAATCCCGGGTTTTCCAGACGTCACCAGCTGGGAGAAGATGAAGGATCCAAGTTCGACGATTTTCGCCCGCAAAATTGGATCGACATTCGGGTCGATAGGATCCGTATACGGGGGCACAAAGATCCTCGGTCCATCAACCCCCATCTGATGAAGATCCATCACGATCTGGGGATGCCAGACGTTGTGCACCTTCTCGACGACCAGTCGGGTTTCCTTCTGTGTGAACATGAACCAGTCGCGATTGTTGTCGTGTCCGGCATAGGGATGATAGAGCTCAGGCGGAGAGGTGCCTTCGGCTGAAGTGCCCACCGTTTTTCGATACCAGTCAGTGACCAGGTCGAGCCCGTCCGGGTTCAGCGAGGGGACCAGCAGCACTATCACTTTATCCAGGATCGCCAAGGTGGTCGGATCTTCGGCAGTGACCAGCTGGTAGGCAAGATCCATGGACAAAAGAGGCGAGCCGACTTCCGTCGAATGAATCCCACACGTGACCAGGACGACTGCCCTTCCCTTCCCGACGAGCTCTTCCGCTGATCTGCCGGCCAGACGCGGATCAGCCAGCAGCCGCTGGGTGTTGCGGTGATCGTCCAGCCTGGCGAGATTCGCCTGCGACGTGATGATCGCCATGAGCATCGGCCGCCCGAGTGTGCTCGGACCGAGTTCGACGAGCCGCAGCTTCCTGCTCGATCGGTTGAGATGATGAAAGTAGGCCGTGATCTGGCGCCAGTCCGCCAGCTTCCTGTCCTCGCCGATCTCAAAGCCGAGCAGGTCCTTGGGAGGCAGAGGACCGGCGGCTGAGCCAAGAGCAAAGCCGGCCAGCAGGGCGAGAATTGCCAGCGCATGTAGCGAACGAGTAACGCCGCGAGTCCGGCCGGCCTCTTCAGTCCAACACCACATTGCACTCCCCGTCGAGCTTACGAGCCACCCGTTCGTCCATGTCAACCGCATATGCGGCCAGTCGGATTCGCGCGGGCAGGTCCCGCGCCAGTTCTTCATCCAGATGGAGGGATGCCACCCAACCGGTGTACAACAATCGCGAATCCGAGAAATGATCAGCCACGTCAAGCCTCTGCGCATCCGGAATCGTCGAGCCGACGGCCCACCTGGACTTTCCCCTCTCGACAATCAGAACAACCTCGTCGGCCGGCTGACTCCGGTCCCCTTTCCGGGCCCAGCCTGAGGCCTGATAGCAGCCCTTCACTTTCTTGACTTCGTCCAGTCGCCCGGAAACGCGCCCCGCTCCACCGTTGAAATCCAGACGACCCTCCGCAAGCCACTGGTTCACCTGGTTCAACCGCTTCAGCTGACGCACCTGTCTGCCTGCTTCGCGCAGCAAGTGGGCGCGTCCAAATGCGATGTTCTGCAACTCGAGCATCCTCTTGACCGTCTCCAAAGGTCTCGGATGGTCCTTAAGATCCAACACCGGTGGGCCGCCTGTCATCATAAAGCGGAGAGAGCCTTGCGAGTTAACCTGCACGATTGGCGGCACGGGTGGAGCCTGCAGAATCTCCGAGACGGGGTCAACCAATGGGCGCGCACTGCCCGGGGCCGAGACGGGCAGACGGTCGGGGTAGGGGCTGAATGCCTCGGGGTTTTCGGGCAGGTCCAGCACGAAGTCAACCTTCGCCGAGCAGCCGTTCAGCAACCGTCTGCGGAGTTCGAGAAGCGGGTCAAGGGAGGGGGCCTGCTCAACGACCCAAGGCCGCCGCGAGATCTCATCCGTCATCCAGATGGTGCGCACTTCATGACGGGCCGGCCCATACAGTCTCTGACATTCGCTTACCAGATCCGGTATCTCCAACAGATTCCGCTTGCTGACCATGGTAATCAGGTGCAGTTCAGTCTGCGCCGCGCCACTATTCAAACAATCGGCCAGCCGTTGAAGATTGCTGCAGAAGACTTCGAACCGCGCCGGTTTCCTCATCTCCTCGAAAATAACAGGAGTAAGCGAATCGAGGGAGACGTTCACGTAGCCGAGACCCAGCCGGCCCAGCTGTGCAAAAAAACCATCAGGAAGCCGCTTGGCGAGATTTGTCGTGAAACCGGCCTGTCTCCGGGAATCTTCGGGTACGCGTTCAAGCAGATCGAGGAACCCGGGGTGCAAAGTGGGCTCGAAAAAGCAGGAGAAGAGGATGTGCCCTCCTGATCGGAGCAGAGGCAGGAGCGTCAGCGCACGATCAAACAGTTCTTCGGTGATCAGTACGTTGCCCTGAACCTGGTCAAAATCGTTGATGCAGTATGGACATCGCAGATTGCAGTTTCCGCTGACATCGATACGAACGCCGTCGCACCGATCGAGATCAAGGCCGTCCATCTGTCCGGACAGCACGCCAACGTCCATTCGAAATTGCCCTTCTTTCCAAATCCCCGGGGCCAGCGGATTTCGGGGACATAATACTTAATTCCCAATCTCTCTGAGCGAAATGTCACCGGAAGCAAAGGAATTAAGTTTTGTGTCCCCGAAATTCCCCCGAAATTCCTCTCGCTGGGTACGGAACATTATAGGTCAAAAGGACAGAAGCCCGTTACCCGGCTGCGGAAGGACGTCCCGCAGCTAGTTCTGGCGAGTTTCGGGGACACAAAACTTAATTCCTTTGCTTACAGTCAGAGCACGCTTAACTGACTGGGGCGAGTTTCGGGGACACAAAACTTAATTCCTTTGCTTACAGTCAGAGCACGCTTAACTGACTGGGAATTAAGTATTATGTCCCCGAAACTGCCGATAGCTCCTTGCGCATAACGAGAGCGTCCTCAACCGGGTTGCGATAGTAAGCGCGTCTAACTCCTACAACCTCGAAACCCTTCCGCCGGTAGAACCGAATCGCGCGTGCGTTACTTGCCCGCACCTCGAGGAAGCAACTGGAATACTCGTGATCCCGAGCCGACCCCATCGCATCTTCGAGTAGTGCCCTGCCGACGCCCGCCCCTTGGAATTCGGGCTGTACGGCGATTTTCAGCAACTCGATGTCTGGGTACACTCTGGTCGTCGCATGGAAGCCAATCAGTCGCTCCCCGATGCACGCGATCCGCAGATCAGAGCGCTGATCGGCGATCAGGCGCTTGTACACCTCGGGAGTCCACCGGGTCAGGAACGTTACGCGGTCCAACTCGCAGATCGCCTGGATATCGGCCCACTCGGCCGATCGAATCACGAGGTCTGTGGGCGGCATCCGGTTACTCATGTCTGGCGGGGTTTTGGTAATTTAGCATCGGGCGGTCTCAGGTAGTTGCCCTTCAATTGGAGGCCCTGCCCCACCTGGCCGGCGGCAGACCATTGTTGGGCCAGTTCAATCAACTCCCGGAGGACCGAATTGTCCGACTCAATCAGACGAGAGCCCGGCATAAGGGCGGAAACTGTCGACTTGTAAAGGACCGCCCCGTCGCCGACGAACAGGTATTCACGCTCGGCGGGAAGCGTACCGAGCCACTGGTCCGGCCTGGCAACCGCTTCCTCACCGACGAGCGTGCAGGCGCTCGGTCCTGTTCTGTAGACCGCGGCATAGACCTGCTGCCGGCGGGCATCGATCAGGGGGACAACGTACTCCGCGTTGTGGCGAAAACGATAGGCAAGCGCATGCAACGTGGACACGCCGAAGACGGGGCGAACGAGAACCTGGCTGAAAGCCTTGACGGCGGCGAGGCCGATCCGCAGTCCCGTAAAGGAGCCGGGGCCAGTCGTGACGGCGAAGCATCCGATATCGGAGAGCTGAAGGCCCTCCTGCCCAAGCACGAAATCCACCCAGGAGACCAGGCTTTCCGAGTACCGGAGAGGCGATTTCGACATCCAGAGAGCGACCAGCTCGTTGTTCCGGCCGAGGGCCACCCCACCTGCATTCGTTGCCGTGTCGATCGCCAGAATGTACATCTCGGAAACAATAGCATACGGCCCGGAAGACAGGGAGAGGGGGAGACGGGGAGAGGGGGAGACAAGGAGACGGGGAGACCCATGGAGCGCGGACGTCCCGTCCGCACTGGGATCGCGGGCATCTTGCCCGCGCGCCGGGCGTCCCGCCCGGCGTTAACCGGGGCTCGATAGCTTCCGAAAAGCCAAGACAACGGCAGCGGCGGGCAGGCTGCCCGCCGCGCGGACGAGACGTCCGCGAACCCAGTGCGGACGGGACGTCCGCGCTCCAAGACAAGATGTCCACGCTCAAGACGATGTCCGGCGGCCCTGAGTCTTCCCTGCGTGGCTGTATCCTCAGTCAGTTACGATCAGTATTCCAGTGTGCGGTTTGACTTCTTTGTCCCTAATTTCTTTGTCTCAGCGATGGGGTGCAGGTCCCCCTCCTCGTCTCCTTGTCTCCTTGTCTCCTTGTCTCCTTGTCTCGCTTTTTCAGTGCTTTTTGTTAAAGTACCGCCATGGATAACCTCACGCCGATGATGCGGCAGTACCACGAAATCAAGCGCGAGAATCCGGACGTCCTGTTGTTGTTCCGACTGGGCGACTTCTATGAGATGTTCTTCGAGGATGCTGTCGTCGGCAGCCGCGAACTTGAAATCACCTTGACCTCCCGGCACACCGACCGCAGCGGGAAACCGATCCCGATGTGCGGCGTCCCCTATCACGCGATCAACGGTTATCTGAGCAGGCTCATAAAGAAAGGATATCGGGTCGCGATCTGCGAACAGGTCGAGGATCCGAAGCAGGCGAAAGGCCTTGTCCGCCGGGAGATTACCCGAATCGTGACCCCTGGAACGGCGGTCGAAGACGCGATTCTTGAATCGAGCGAAAACAACTTCATCGGCGCCCTGCTCGAATCGGCCGAAGAGCGGGTCGGCGCCTCCTTCCTGGATGTGTCGACCGGCGAATTCTGGATAACGGAGTTCGCAGGCGATCAGGCCCGCGAGCAGATGCTGCAGGTGCTGTCTCACTTCAATCCGCGGGAGTTGGTCGTAGCCGAAGGTGACCGGTCGGCCCTGGAGCGCTGGTATCCGAACGACTTGCGCGCAAATACGGTACTGACCGGCCAGCCCGACTGGAGCTTCAATCTGGATTATTCCCGGCGGCTGCTCCTTGATCACTTCAAGGTATCCACACTGGAAGGTTTCGGGCTGGATGGACAACAGGCGGGCATTGCGGCAGCCGGTGCGTTGATGAGCTACGTCAAGCAGACGCAACGCTCCCAGCTCGGCCACGTGCTCAGCGTTCGGTTGTTCGAGTTGTCCGACTACATGAAACTCGACGAGGCCACTGTTCGCAATCTCGAGCTGTTGAGGACGAACGATGGCTCGCGGCAGTGGACTCTGCTCTCGGTCCTCGACTCGACCAAGACCGGCATGGGCGCCCGGCTCCTGCGAAGCTGGCTGCTTCGTCCGAGTCTGGACCTTGGAGTTATCAACGAGCGACTCGATTCGATCGAGGAACTGAAGAGCTCGTTGGTCAAGATGGACCGGCTCGGCAAAGTGCTCAAGGCGATCCATGACGTGGAGAGGCTGCTTAGCCGGGTCGTGCTCGAAACCGCGAATGCGCGAGACCTGTTGGCACTCCGCGATTCGCTGGCCGCACTCCCCGAGCTTCAGACTCACCTCGCCGACTGCCGGGCCAGCCTGCTTTCATCACCACTCGACTTGCTGAGCGATGTCGTTTCCCTGCTGCAGCAATCGATTGACGAGGACGCGCCCGTCACGCTGAACGACGGAGGAATCATCCGAACCGGGTACAGCGAAGAACTCGACCGGCTTCGTAAGATCTCCGGGTCCGGAAAGTCATTCATCGCCTCTCTCGAGACGAAGGAGCGGCAACGGACCGGCATACCGTCCCTCAAGGTCCGTTACAACAAGGTTTTCGGCTACTTCATAGAAGTGACCAAGTCCCACCTGCACGCGGTGCCCGACGACTACATCCGAAAGCAGACACTGGTAGGCGCCGAGCGCTTCATTACGCCCGAACTGAAGGAGTACGAGGACCAGGTGCTGAATGCCGAGGAGCGGATCCTCGAGATCGAGAAAGACCTGTTTCTGAAGATACGACGCGCCGTCGGCGACCAGGCGGCCCGCATTCAGTCTGTCGCACACTTCCTCGCCCGGGTCGACGTGCTTCTTGCGCTGGCCGAGGTGGGTCGCCGAAACCGCTATGTCCGTCCGGTGCTTGATTCGACCGAGGCGATCCAGATTCGCGGCGGACGCCATCCGGTCGTCGAATTGCAAGGGGGCGAGCCCTTTGTCCCGAACGACTTGTTCTGCAATACCACGACCGACCAGATGCTGATCCTGACCGGGCCGAACATGGGCGGCAAGAGCACCTACCTGCGACAGAATGCACTGATCGTCATCATGGCCCAGATGGGGTCGCTCGTCCCGGCCGAAGAGGCGCGAATCGGCCTGGTGGATAGGGTCTATACCAGGGTCGGAGCGAGCGACAACCTGGCACGGGGCCGTTCCACCTTCATGGTGGAGATGATCGAAACCGCCAATATCTTGAATACGGCCACGAGTCGGAGCCTGATACTGCTCGACGAAGTAGGCCGCGGAACGGCAACGTTTGACGGCCTCTCGTTGGCGTGGTCCGTTGCGGAGTTCCTGGTCACCGAAACGCAGCGGAAAGCGCGCACGTTGTTCGCGACGCACTACCAGGAGCTGACGAAGCTCGACCGTCTGTATGCCTGCGTTAAGAACTACTGCGTCACGATCCGGGAATCGGGACACCAGATCATCTTTTTCCATAAAGTGCTTCCCGGTGTGGCGAGCAAGAGCTACGGTATCGAAGTGGCGAGGCTCGCCGGGATGCCGTCGCCGGTGTTGGAGCGGGCGCGGGAAATACTCGCCAAACTGGAGCGCAAGGACATGGACCTTTCCGGCAAGAGCCGTGCGCGGAGCTCCGCGGACGTCATGGAGGAATTGCAAAAGAGGCTATTCTGAGAGAGATACACGGAGATCTCAAAGCTGGAACCAGATGGCTCGTGCTTCTCCTCCTGGCCATCCCTTTTTTCACAGCCCTGGATGATTCCTCGGTCTGGGACGCCAACGAGGCGTTTTACGTACAGACGCCGCGGGAGATGATCCAAAGGGGTGACTGGCTCGTGCCCTACTTCAACGGCGAGCCGCGTCTGAACAAGCCCCCGCTCTCGTATTGGATTATCGGACTGCTTTACAGGCTCTTCGGAGTTTCCCTCTTCTGGGAGCGTCTGACGCTCGCGATTGCCGCTTATGCGAGCGTGCTCTTTCTGTACGGCATCGCCAAGGCGCTTCTATCCGACCGGTATGCCTTGCTCGTCGCCGCGATTTTCACAACCACCTTCCGGTTTCAGATCCTGGCGAAACGCCTGCTGATCGACGTCCTCATGCTCTTCTGCATGCTGGCTGCGGCATGGTTCCTGGTCCGATGGCTCCGGGACAGGAGGACGGGGGACTTCCTTGTCGCCTGCCTCTTCCTCGGGCTCGGTTTTCTGTCGAAGGGCCCGGTCGCGCTGTTGCCCGTGTTTCTGCTCCTGATGTCTGCTCTTTTTTGTCGGCGTTGGACGGTACTGAGGACCGTTCCATGGTTGCCCGGCATCCTGTGTTTCGTACTCGTTGCCTCATCATGGTTCGTCGCACTTGCGATCCGGCTGGGCCCCAGGCCAGTCCTCGATTTCTTTCTCCAAGAAAATCTCGGTCGATACGGGTACCTGACATACGGTCCTTCGCGAGGACCACTTTACTACCTCGGCGTCTTCGTCGGTGATTCCTTTCCGTGGTCATTGCTGCTGCTTGCCTCGCTGCCCTGGTGGCTGAGCCGGAGCCGCTCCTGGCCGGCAACGGCGGCACGACATGCCACTGTCCCCGCCTGGATCTGGCTGGCCGGTTACCTGCTTTTCTTCTCCTTTTCCCTGAACAAGCAGGAGTACTACATCCTGCCTGCATATCCGGCCGCGGCGCTTCTGCTCGGGATCCACTGGAGCGAACGGAGACCCGGGCAAATAGCCGCCATCTCAACCGGGGTGTTGCTCGTGGCCGCCGGCGTTGTTCTCTATGTATTTGGGCAGCAGATCTTCGGCAGCTTTTCGCTCGCCTTTGTACCTCCGCTATTCTGTGCTTTGTCCGGAGTCTTGTTGATTGGCCGCCGGCCGTTGCCGGCTGCAATTTTGCTGGCCGGCTTTTTCGCAAGTGGTTTCGGCCTGTACCTGACCAGATTTGAGCTGTACAAACCCGTCGCGCCACTGGCCGAGCTGATCAAGCGAGACGCGAACGAGCGAGGAATCGGGCGGGATTTCACCGCCGGTTACTTCGGCTACACGGCTCCGAGCCTGGCCTTCTATCTCGATCGTCCCATTCTCGAGATTTATGACCTGGAGGAGGCGGTTGCGCATCTCCGTTCAAATAGACCGGTTTACCTGCTCGTAGCCGAGCCGGACTATGCTCGCCTGACTGAAGTGGTCGGCAAACCCCTGCAAATTGTGGATAGGCGACCGAAGTTATATACTACGGCCCGTATTTTCCTTGAAGGTTTCAAACGTGGCGGAAATCCAAACAAGCCCAGCCTCTGGACCCGTTCCATCTACCTCATCACCAATCAGCCAGCCTCACGGAACGGCACCTGATGTTTCAATCGTCGTGCCGGTTTTCAACGAGCGGGAAAATCTTCAGCCGCTGTACGAGAAACTGAAGAAAGCCCTCGACCGGCTCGGGCGCCCCTACGAGATCCTGTTCGTCGATGACGGGAGCCTGGACGGTAGCACGCGCATCCTGCGCGACCTCGAGCAGGCGGATCCGGCGGTGATTGTCCTCGAATTTGTCCGCAATTTCGGCCAGACAGCGGCCATGTCGGCCGGGTTCTCACACGCGCGTGGCGAGGTAATCATTCCGCTCGACGCCGACCTGCAGAATGACCCCGAGGACATCCCCCGGATCCTCGAGGTGATGGCCGAAGGCTACGACGTGGTCAGCTGCTGGCGAAAGGATCGGCAGGATCCCTGGCTGACCCGCGTCTTCCCGTCGCACCTGGCCAATTGGCTGATCAGCCTGATCAGCGGCGTCCGGCTGCACGATTACGGGTGCACCCTCAAGGCCTACCGGCGAGACGTGGTCAAGCACATCCGTCTTTATGGGGAGATGCACCGCTTCATACCAATCTACGCTTCCTGGGCGGGCGCCAGGGTGATCGAGATCCCGGTCCGGCATCATCCCAGGAAGTTCGGACGTTCGAAGTACGGCATCTTCCGGACCGTCAAAGTGTTACTCGACCTGATCACGATCAAGTTCCTGGGCAGCTTCTCGACGAAGCCCATGTATCTGTTCGGTGGTCTCGGGTTTCTGTCTTTCGCCGGCGGAGTTCTGTTGGGCGCTGCAACGCTTTATCAGAAGTACTTCTGGGCCGTCAAAGCCCATCGAAACCCGCTTCTGCTTCTGTCGATATTCTTCTTCATAGTCGGCATCCAGTTCATCCTGTTCGGGCTCGTCGCCGAACTGATTATCCGCACTTATCACGAGTCCCAAGGCAAGCCGACATATATCCTGAAAGAGAACCAAAGGACGGACGACCGGGATAGAGACTGAAAGCGAGTACTTCTACCACCAAGTCACAAAAAAGCAACTGCACCAGAAAACATTTCACCAAAGGGTCTTCTCGTGAAGCGCTTTTTGGTGCAATGCTTTTTTGTGGCTCAGTTAAAGGACGAACCCGAGGACGGAGGATTCAAGTCGATGCTAAAACGGCTATTTCAGACGAAGCCAGTAGAGGAGATCCTGCGAGAAGCGGATTCCGGGGTGACACTCAAGCGGACGCTCGGACCGGTCCAGCTGACGACCTTGGGGATCGGCGCGATCATTGGCGCCGGAATCTTCGTGATCACCGGGACGGCTGCTGCCGAACACGCTGGCCCCTCGATCATCCTCTCCTTCGTTCTGGCCGGCACCGCCTGCGTGTTCGCCGGGCTCTGCTACAGCGAATTTGCCTCGATGATCCCGGTGTCCGGCTCCGCGTACACTTACGCGTATGCAACGATGGGGGAACTCTTCGCCTGGATTATCGGCTGGGACCTGATCCTCGAATATTCTCTGGCCGCGTCAACGGTCGCCATAGGATGGTCAGGGTATTTCGTGGAGATATTTCGGAGCCTGGGAGTCGAGATCCCGGCAAAATGGTCAGCATCGCCATGGAGCGAGCCGGCGGGAGTCTTCAACATCCCCGCGACGGCCATCTGTCTCATCCTCACCGCGATCTTGATCATCGGAATCAAGGAATCGGCGAATGTGAATGCGACGATCGTCATCATCAAGGTGGGAGTTGTCCTGCTGTTCCTCGCCGTAGCAGCTCCTTTTGTCAAAACCGTCAACTGGCAGCCATTCATGCCTTTTGGTGCCTCGGGAATGGTGACCGGTGCCGGCGTTATCTTCTTTGCCTACATAGGTTTCGATGCGGTAAGTACGACCGCCCAGGAAGCGCGCAACCCACAAAAGGACATGCCCATCGGGATTCTGGTATCTCTCGTGATTTGCACTGTCCTGTACCTGGCCACAGCGGCGGTGATGACCGGAGTGGTCTACTACACAGAACTGGGCGTTCCGGCTCCGATTGCGCTCGCTATTCGGACACTCGATATGCCTTGGCTCTCGGTCTTCGTTTCACTCGGCGCCATAGCCGGGATCACCTCCGTGATCCTCGTAATGCTCCTCGGACAGCCGCGTGTTTTCTACTGCATGTCCAAGGACGGTCTTTTGCCCGAAGTCGTGAGCAAAGTGCACCCCCGCTTCAGAACGCCTTACATTACGACCGCCATTACCGGCGTGGTGGTCGCAGTCGTCGCCGGGCTGACGCCAATCCACGAGCTCGGCCATCTCGTGAGCATCGGAACGCTCCTTGCCTTTGCTATCGTCTGTGGAGGTGTTCTGGTCCTACGTTACACACGGCCCGATATCAAGCGGCCTTTCAAAGTCCCGGGATTCCCAGTGGTGCCGATCCTCGGCGTGGTCGCGTGCGTCTACCTTATGTGGAGCCTTCCCGCGGTAACCTGGTGGCGACTCTTCGTCTGGATGGCAGCAGGGTTGCTCATCTACATCGCCTACGGTTTTCGTAAGAGTCATCTGAACCGCCGTACGGCGGGAAAAGACGGAGGGTAGATCCGGATGAACCGCGATAATCGGACCCGACGGCGGGATATCTATACCGAGATTGGCAGGGCCCGAACCGAAGGGCAGAGAGTCGCCCTTGCTACTGTTGTCAGCCAGTCCGGCAGCACGCCTCGCAAGGATACAGCCAAGATGTTGGTGTTCTCCGACGGCAGCATCATCGGAACCGTCGGCGGAGGCGGGGTTGAGGGTGATGTCTGTGTCAAAGCCCAGGAAGCGATGGCGAGCGGGCAGCCGCGTCTCCTTAAATACGAGCTGACAAACGAAGACGCGGAAAAAGAAGGCTTCATTTGCGGCGGAATCGTGGAGGTATTCGTGGAACCAATTCTTCCCGACCCCCGGCTCGTGATTTTTGGCGCCGGGCACGTTGGCATTGCCATCGCCGACCTGGCCACGACCGTCGGCTTTGATGTGAGCGTGGTAGACGATCGCTCATCATTCGCCGACCCCGCACGGTTTTCACCCGACGTTGAGGTGCTCTGCCGGTCGTTTGATACCCCGCTGGATGACCTGCGCGTCAACCCCGAGAGCTTCATCCTGATGGTCACACGCGGCCATCGCCACGACCAGACCTGCCTCGGCAAGGCGGTCCGAACAAGCGCGCGCTATGTTGGAATGATCGGAAGCCGGCGCAAGATCGTCATGACCGTCCAGAGCCTCCTGGATAAAGGCTGGGCACCGGAGGAGTTTCAAAACCTTTATGCGCCCATCGGACTGGAAATCGGGTCCGAGACGCCGGAGGAGATAGCCGTCGCGGTTGTGGCCGAGCTGATCGCCATCCGAAAAGGCGTGCACAAGCGCGCCGAGAAGCAGCAGTTCGTGATGGAGAAGATTCGAAGCCGCTGACCGGCTGACAAATGACGACTGAAGCGACTGCGCACTGCGCACTGCCCACTGCCGGCTGACCGGCTGACCGGCTGACCGGCTGAGGCATGGTGACCCAGTGGTTCATGGTCAGTAGTTAGTTGTCAGTTGTCAGTCGTCAGTCGTCAGAAGGTGTGAAAAAATCGTGAGACCGCATCTCGACCCCAAGGGGGTCGCCTAGCAAAGCCCAGGGTTGGCCGCGTTGTTTGCGGCCTACCCTGGGTGGCGGCCCGTCAAAGATTCCAACCCTGAAGGGGTTGCGTATCCGTCTACATACGCAACCCTTTCAGGGTTGGGAACCACTCCCTGGTCACCCAGGGTAGGCCGCAGACAACGCGGCCAACCCTGGGCTTTGCTACGCGACCCCTTTGGG
>Ga0105092_10000618_pt1 | contig 18496 bp, 17 predicted proteins | sample PPLLak2March2015_FD_87021 | JGI IMG/M metagenome (GOLD analysis project Ga0105092, IMG submission 87021) | Freshwater sediment microbial communities from Prairie Pothole Lake near Jamestown, North Dakota, USA - PPLs Lake P7 Core (1) Depth... | ecosystem: Environmental > Aquatic > Freshwater >... | reverse complement strand
TCGGCACCGACGATCGGGACGAACTCGAGGTTGGCCTGCTGGATGGCGTCGACGACCTGCGAGTCCATGCCCGAGGTCCAGATGCCGTTGGTGTCCCCGTACTGACCGCTGGCGATCCAGTCGTTGATCAGCTGGGTCGTCGTGGCTGGGTCCCAACCAGTGTGCTCACCGTCGATGCTCGGGATCACCGTGATACCCGGGTAGTTCTCCAGCGCCTGCTGGAACCCGGTGTGACGGTCGGTATCAGCTGGGTGACCGGCGAAGCCACGCATGTAATACACGTTGCCTTCCCCACCCATCTGCTCGAACAACCACTCCGCACCGAGACGTGCGTACTCGATCTGGTTGTTGTAGAGGTTGTAGGTGCCCTCGTGCGTGACGAACGCGTCGACCGAGACCGTCGGGATCCCGGCTGCTGCTGCTTCGTCGAGTGCTGGGTTGAGCGCCTCGGGGTCGTTCGGGTTGAACACGATCGCGTCGACGTCGGCGGCGATCAGGTCGCGGATGTCCGCGAGCTGGCCGGCGGCGTCCGTGTTGCGATGGATCTGGTTCAGCTCGGTGACCTGACCGGATGCCAGGGCCTCTGCCTTCGCCGTGCATACCTGCTCCTCACGGAAGCCGTTGCCCACGCCTCCACCGTTCGAGTATCCGATGACGAAGCCCTCGCCCGCCGCTGCGGTCGTTTCGGTGCTTCCTGCCGTGGTAGTGGGCTCCGCTGCGGCCGTCGTATCCGGGGCGGCTGTGGTGTCTGAGCCCTCGGCGAGGGTCGTGTCAGATCCAGAGCCATCTCCACAGGCGACGGCGATCATGGCAATAGCCACCACCGCCACCAACCTCTTGAACCATTGGTTATTGGTCATATATGAACTCCTCCTAAGTGGCGCCCGAAGGCGTGCGGGAGTGTCTCATACGCATTAGCGGATGTCCACTCACCCTATGCGGCGAATCGTACCGATCAGCCCGGGGATGGCAAACGTTCTCATTACCCCGTCCAGACGGCGAATCGCTTGGGGTCGCTGCTTATCCTTCCCGCTCGGATTCGTGTCGAGTGGAGGTTCATGAGCCCGAGCGAGATCAAGGCCGGAGTGGTGGGGATCGGCTTCATCGGGGTGGCACACGTCGAGGCGCTGCGTCGTCTTGGCGTCGAGGTGGCGGGTGTGGTCGGCTCTTCGCCGGAGCGCGCCAGGCCCAAGGCCGATGCCATGGGTGTGGAACGGGTGTACGACACCATCGAGGAGATGGCCTCCGATCCGTCGATCGACGTCATTCACATCGCCAGCCCCAATTACGCCCACGCCGAACAGGCACGCGCTGTCATTGCCGCCGGCAAACACGTTGTCTGTGAGAAACCGCTTGCGATCACGTCGGAGGACACGGCCGATCTCGTGGCTCTTGCCGCTGATTCCGGGTTGGTCAACGCGGTCTGTTTCAACATCCGCTTCTACCCGGCCAATCATCAGGCAATGGCGATGGTGGCCAATGGTGATATCGGTCAGCCTCGCTTCATCACGGGCTCCTACCACCAGGATTGGCTATTGCGCGACACCGACTGGAACTGGCGGCTCCAGCCTGAGGAGGCGGGTGGACTCCAGGCGGTGGCCGACATCGGCTCGCACTGGCTCGACCTGAGCCGTTTCGTGTCCGGTCGGCGCATCGTGGAGGTCATGGCCGACCTCCACACTCTCGTGCCCGTTCGCCGGCATCCCCCAGGACCGGTCGAGACCTTCGCTGCGGTCGCAGCTGCCGAGGACCTTGTTTCAGAGGAGATGAGCAGCGACGATGCCGCCGCCGTCCTTCTCCGTTACGAGGACGGCGCCCGTGGGGCGGTCACGATCTCTCAGGTCTCGGCGGGTCAGAAGAATTCGGTCCGCTATGAGATCGCCGGGTCCGAATCGGCGATCCGCTGGCTCTCCGCCAACCCGGACGACCTCTTCATCGGTCATCGGGGCCGACCGAACGAGGTGCTCAGCCGCGATCCCGGTCTCTATTCACCCGTCGCCGCCGGCCTGGTGGCGTACCCCGCAGGTCATGTGGAGGGATTTCCCGATACGTTTCGGGCCCTCTTTGACCAGGTCTATGCGGATGTCGCCAACGGATCGCCCGCCACAGCGCCGAGCTATCCGACGTTTGCCGATGGCCACGACGCGGTCCTGGTGACCGACGCCATCACCCACAGTCACGAGACCCAACAATGGAGACCTGTTCGACGATGAGGAGGAAGACATGAAGCTGGGAGTGCTCACCGCACCGTTTCCGGAGACGTCACTCGACGAAGTCGTGGACTGGACCGTCGACAACGGGTTCACGACGATCGAAATCGCCTGCTGGCCGGCGTCGAGTGGTGACACCCGCCGCTACGCGGGGACGAGTCACATCGATGTCGACGGCATCTCCGACGCCCGCGCCGGCGAGATCGCCGACGGCGTCACGGAGCGTGGTCTCGAGATCTCGGGCCTTGGCTACTACCCGAACCCGCTGAGCCCGGACGTCGAGCACCAGCGGATGGTGATCGACCACCTCAAGAAGGTGATCGTCGCCGCCGGCAAGATGAACGTCCCCGTCGTCAACACCTTCATCGGCGCCGATCACACCAAGACACAGGATGAGAACTGGGAGGACGCCACCAGGGTTTGGCCCGAGATCATCACTTGTGCGGACGAGAACGGCGTCAGGATCGCCATCGAGAACTGCCCCATGATCTTCTCCAAGGACGAGTGGCCGTCAGGTCACAACCTGGCGTACAACCCTCGGATCTGGCGCCGGATGTTCGAGGAGTTCGGCGAAACGATCGGTCTCAACTTCGACCCGTCGCACTTGATCTGGCTGATGATCGACATCGAACAGGCCATCGAAGAGTTTGGCTCCCGCTTCTATCACTTCCAGGCCAAGGACGTGATGATCGACTACGACGGTCTCTACGAGAACGGCAGCCTGTCATCTGGCATCGGATGGCAGATTCCCCGTCTTCCCGGTCTCGGGCACGTCGATTGGGGTGTCGTCTTCTCGGCGCTGTACCGCGTCGGCTACGACGGCCCGATAATCATCGAGCACGAGGATCGTGGGTTCGAGGCCACCGACGAGTTGGTAAAGCGCGGCTTTCTCCTGGCCAGGGACGTACTCAGCCCGTACGTCCACTGACTCACCCTTTCCGCGAACCCAGGGTTCCAGACACCGCTCACCGAACCCTGGCGCCCCGAGTTCAGGCCTCGTTGGTGACCAGGTCGAAGATTTCGCCGGTCTCCTTGTTGGACAGCATGAGCTTCACCCGGCCGTCGGGAAGGATCTCTCGCTTCACGATCGAGTGGCCGTCGTGCGTGCCGGCCCTCTTCTCGATCCGGGCGGTGCTTCCGCCCCGCCACTCGATGTCGACCAACTCCCACTGTCGTGATAGCGCCGAGCGATAGGCCGCGTCCATTACAGCGTTCACGATGTAGCCGTCGTAGAAGGTCTCCCGTGGCTCGCGCCCCTGGTCCATCGCGTCGAACATGTCGGTGAACATGTTGGCGTATCCGAACTCACTGACCTCATCGCCAACAGCGAAGACCCAACCCTCGGTGGATTCGATCTTCTCCGCCACGTAGCGGTCACCGCTGCCGGAGGTGTACATCTCGTATCCGGTTCGGAGGAAGTGATTGAGCCAGATGGTGCCCTCGGTGCCGGCGATCTCGTCTCGCAGGTCCAGCCCACCCCGGAAGGTCCACGAGACCTCGAATTGGCCGAGGGCCCCCGACTCGAACCTGATGAGAGCGACCGCGTTGTCCTCTGCCTCGATCGGGTGGACCAGAGTGTCGCTCCAGGCCATGACCTCGACGGGGCGGTTTCCCTTGCCCACGTACATGCGAATGACCTCGATGCAGTGGCACCCGAGATCGACGATCGCCCCGCCGCCTGCCTTCTCCTTGTCCCAGAACCAGGCGCTGTGAGGTCCGGGGTGGGTCTCACGGGATCGGGCCCAGGTCACGTCGCCGATCCCTCCTGATTCGATCGTCTCAGCGGCCTTCATCGCCTTTGGCGTGTAGCAGAGGTCCTCGAGGTAGCCGGCGAACACGCCCGCGGACTCCACCTTGTCCAGGATGCGCCGGGCCTCCTCGGCGTTGCGGGCGAGGGGCTTGGTGCAGAGCACGGCCTTCCCGGCGTCGGCCGCGGCCACGATGACCTCCTCGTGGAGGAAGTTGGGCAGACCCACGACCACCGTGTCGGTCTCATCGTGGTTGATCGCCTCTTCGATGGATGTCGTAAAGGCGGGAATGTCCCAACGATCGCTGAAGACACGCGCCCGCTCGTCGGATTGTGAGTAGACGATGCCCACCCGGTCGCGGCTTCGCTGGCTGTGAAGCGTCATCGTGTAGAAGTCCCCGATGAGACCGGTGCCGAGCATCGCGACGTTGTGAGATTTCATTGCGCCCTGGTCCTCCGGTTCGAATGTCTCTGCAACGTATCAGGGACTGCCGGAGCGAAATACAGTGCTTGAGTGGCTGTGCAATCGATGGCGGCTCCGCCTCACGAGGAAAGGACGGGCTCATGGGCGAAGACAGCAAGATCCTGAAGCAGTTCCTGGGCGACGCCGACTTCCCGATCGATTGGGCCAGCGATGAGGAGAAGGGGCTGTTCTGGTTCTTCGACGACCTGCACTGCCCGCAGCCACTCTCTCCCATGTACTTCGACATCGGGGGCTGGTGGCTGACCTGCGATCACATGTTCCGAAGGTTCGGCACACCGTTCGCCGCAGACTGGATCGCCAAGAACATCAACGGATACCTCTATACCGCAGCTATCCCAGCCAATCCGGGGACCACCGTGGAAGGGGTCGAGCTGGGCAACCGGTACGCCCCGAGGACGCCGGTCGACGACCCCACCTACCCGGAGCAGATCGGCGCGTATCTCAACGCGGTGCTTCCGACATACGGGGCTCATTTCGCCGACTGGTGGGCCACTCGCCTCGTCCCCGAGATGATGAGGAACTTCGAGTACCTCGAGGAGAAGATCGAGCGCTGGGAGGAGATCCCCCTGATGGAGTGGGCGACGATCCTCGAGGATGCCATCGACATCCACGACCGCCACTGGAAGATCCATTGGATGCTCAACTTCTCACAGCTGTCGGCGACTCTCGCCCTGCAGGCTGCTGTCGAGGAGCTGACGGAGGGTGTCGACCCGACGCTGTTGGGCCGGCTGCAGAACTCGGCGAGCGACCGGAACTGGGACTCGATCGAGGCCCTGTGGAGGATGAAGGGCGAGGTCATGGAGGATGAGGAGCTCTCCACCATCTTCGCCCGGGAGACAGGTGTCGACATCCTCGCCGCGCTGAACGGAAGCGAGAGAGGCAGGAGATTTCTCGAAGAGAGGCTTCAGCCCTACCAGAAGGAGTTCGGCTGGCATGCGGTATGGAGTCACGAGTTCGTGTTCCCGACCCGCTACGAGACGCCGGAGCCCATCCTGGAGGTGATCAAGGGATATGTCGACACCGACTACGACTACCCGGCGGCCATCGGCGAGCTGAAGAAGGATCTCGAGGCGGCCACCGACGAGCTGTTGGACGGACTCGAGGGTGAGGCACTGGAGCGCATGAAGCAGGCACACGACACGAATGCCCGAATGGCCCCGCTGACACCCGACCACCACTTCTACATCGACCAAGGCACCAACGCCCACGTTCGTCTGGTCCTGATCTGCATCGGCCGTCACCTGGCGGCCCAAGGCGCCATTGGCGATCCCAACGATGTCATGTTCCTCAAGTACAACGAGCTCCGCTATCTGATGGCTGATCCAGAAGGCTCGGACGTCCGGGAGCTGATCTCCGACCGCCGGGATGAGCGGGAGGACGCCTATGAGATTCGGCCTCGAGACTGGGTGGGGACGGCCACCGAAGCGGCGCTGGCCTTCCCATATCTGCCCCTCTGGGGATTTCCCGAGCGTCTCGACCGGGACTATGCCGTGGCAGAAGATCGGGTCGAAGGGCTGGCCGCCTCAGCGGGTGTCATCGAAGGCGTGGCCAGGGTGGTGCTGAGCCCGGAGCAGTTCGACGAGGTGAAAAAGGGGGAGATCCTGGTCTGCCAGATGACCAACCCAGCTTGGGTGACGCTGTTCACGAGGATCAGCGGGTTGGTCTCCGACGCCGGCGGAGCCGCCTCACATCCTGCCGTCCTATCGCGTGAGTTTGGTATTCCGGCCGTGATCGGGACGTCGATCGCCACCCAGAGGATCAAGACCGGCGATCTGGTTCGGGTCAATGGCTCGACAGGCGTCGTCGAGATCCTCCCCGACGATTACGTTGCGCGGGAGGCACCGACATCCGACCTCTTGACCTCATGAGCGTGACCGAGGATGTCATCTGGCTGGATGACATCGAGTGTCACCGAGCGGAACTGGCCGGCGGCAAGGGAGCGAGTCTCGGCAGGATGACGGGTACCGGCATGCCGGTGCCTCCCGGCTTCGTGGTTACGGCCGGCACCCTGAGTGACTCTCTGGCCACACGAGGCGTCTTGGAGAAAGTGAGAGATCTCGCCCGATCCTTCGAAGTGGGCGCCGAGGGAGCTCGCATCGCCGGTGAGATCCAGGGGATCGTGCTCAGCTCCCCCCCATCGGAGGAGTTGGCCGAGCACATCACGAACGCCTATCAGAACCTCGGGCCGGATGTCCCGGTTGCCGTCAGGTCGAGCGCTTGTGCCGAAGATGGCGAGTCGGCCAGTTTCGCCGGCCAGCAGGAGACGTATCTGAACGTGATCGGCCCGGAGGATGTGCTCGAGGGAGTTGTTCGGTGCTGGGCATCGTTCTTCACGGAAAGAGCCCTTTTCTATCGACTCAATAAGGGGTCCTTGACCGATCTCGGGATGGCGGTCGTGGTGCAGCAACAGATTTCTTCGGACAAATCAGGGGTCATGTTCACCACGGACCCCATCCGACAACGCTCCGATCAAATGGTGATCGAGGCGGGGTACGGGCTGGGAGAGGCCCTGGTCTCCGGTCTGATCACACCTGACAACTACGTGGCTCGAAGAGACGGCAAGCTGAAGAGGGCCCGTCTCGGGCAACAGGATCAGATGACCATCCGCGTCGCCGGTGGGGGGACGACGACCGTGAGACTCGATGACGAGATCGCCGGCTCTCAGGTCCTCGACGAGAACGAGATCTCGCGTCTCGTGGAGGTTGGCCTTCAACTCGAAGCAGCTTTCGGATCGCCGCAGGACATCGAGTGGGCTTTCGAAGCCGACCAGCTTTACGTACTTCAATCGCGTCCGATCACCACCTGAGTGGAGTGTGATCATCAGGTGACCTGGTTCGAGTATCACCGGCCTCAGAGCGTGGGCGAGGCATCCGACCTGCTTCGCATGGATGATGCGGTTGCGCTGGCTGGAGGCACCGACCTGCTGGTGGCGGTTCGACACAGGGCAGTGCGTCCGGCTCTGGTGGTCGACTTGAAGTCGGTGACCGACATTGCTGACGGGATCGAGGTCGAGCGTGACCGGCTCCGGATCGGAGGTCACGTGGTGATGAACCGGCTGACCAGGGACGAACACGTGAACAGGCATTTTCCGGTGCTGGCGGAAGCTGCCGCGGTCGTCGGTTCGGTTCAGATCCGCAACCGGGCCACATTGGCCGGGAATCTCTGCAACGCCTCGCCCGCTGCGGACACTGCCCCGGCCCTCCTCGCCTATGGGGCCACCGTGATCGCATCCGGCCCCGATGCCCCCAGGTCGATCCCCGTGGAAGAGTTCTTCACCGGGCCGGGCACGACCGTCCTGGGGCGAGGAGAGATCGTCACCGCGGTCGAGATCCCGATTCCGCCCACGGTCCTCGGCTCGGCCTTCGCCCGGGTGACCCGCCGACGCGGCGTCGATCTGGCGTCGGTGAGCCTCGCCTGCACCCTGGACGTATCGGGCCGGGCGCGATTTGGGTTCGGCGCGGTCGGGCCGACACCGCTCCTGGCTCAGTCGACGCGCGACGAGCTCGCCACCGACGACGGCTGGTCCCGCTTGCTCGCCGTCACCAGCCCGATCACCGACGTGCGTGCCGGTGCCGAATATCGGCGAGCCATGCTCCATGTGCATTCGAGGAGAGCCTTTCAGGCAGCATCCGAGGAGCTGAGGGCGGCGACATGAGCCCCATCGAGTCGGCGATCACATTGACAGTGAATGGCTCCAGGCGAACGGTCAGGGTCAGCCCGTCCACGACACTTCTCGAGATGGTCCGCTCTCGCCTGGAGCTGACCGGGGCCAAGGAATGCTGTGCCGAAGGAGAGTGTGGAGCCTGCACCATGATCCTCGATGACGAGCCGGTGAACTCCTGCCTGGTGCTCGCCGTTGAGACCGACGGGTCGGAGATCACGACTATCGAAGGAATCGGCGCCGCCGGCATGACCCCGCTCCAGGAAAGCTTTCTCGCGACCGGTGCGATCCAATGCGGGTTCTGCATCCCGGGGATGGTCGTGGCTGCCACCGCCCTGTTGGAGCGGATTCCGCGGCCCACAGAGCCCGAGGTCCGGGAGGGTTTGTCGGGCAACCTTTGCAGGTGTGGCGGGTACAAACGGATCTGCGCGGCGGTGATGGCTGCCGCCGGTGGGGCCGGTGCGCCATGAGCGGGTCGGGCTTGGGGATCTCCGCCCCGAGGGTGGGCGGGTCGGAACGGGTGACCGGTGCCCAGAGTTTCGCCGCCGACATCGCCATCGAGGACGTGCTGCACGTCGCTCTCGTCCATCTCGATTGTGGCCATGCCGCGATCGAGGAGATCGATACGTCAGGGGCCGTCGGGATCGAAGGGGTCATTCGGGTGTTCACCGCCAAGGATCTCCCCGACCCGGTCCCACGGTTTGGGCCACGCTTCGCCGATCGGCCTGTCATTGCGACAGTTGAGACGAAGTATCACGGGGAGCCGCTGGCGGCCGTCGTCGCTGTCAGCAAGGAGGCGGCTGCAGAGGGAGCGGCGGCGGTTCAAGTGCGGCACAAAGAGCTCCCCGGCGTCTACTCGATCGACGATGCCCTCGATCCGGAGTCGCCTCTGGTCGTGGACCCCGCGCTCCGCTCCGGTGACGACCCGTTGGCCGGAAGCAACGTCAGGCAGCGCTGGGACTGGGGGTGGGGCGACGTCGACTCCACCGAGGCCGATGTGGTGATCGAGGAGACATACACCTTCCCGATGGTGACTCACTTCTCCATCGAGCCGCACGCTTTCGCCGCGGCGCCCGAAGGCAACGGTATTGCGGTATGGAGCTCGATCCAGCATCCCTATTTCCTTCAGGGGACGTTGGCGAGCCTGCTCGATCTCCCCATCTCAAAGGTCCGCGTCCACGCCCCGGACCCGGGTGGCGGGTTCGGGGGCAAGGGATTCCCAAAATACGAGCCCCTCGTCACCATGATCGCCCTCGAGTTGGGACGCCCGGTAAGGCTCGTCCTCACACTCGAGGAGACTTTCCAGGCGGTCCGCCGCACCAATGCCCGGCTCCAGCTCCGCACCGGTTTCACTCGAGACGGCCGGCTCGTCTTCATCGATGCCATCGAGGACTTCATGATGGGCGCGTATGCCGACATCGCGCCGCGTGTGATCAGCAAGAGCAGCTACTTCGCCGCCGGGCCCTACAAGGTCGGGGCGGTGAGGGCCGTCGTTCGTGGCCTCATGTCGCACACCACTCCGAGCACCGCATTCCGTGGCTTCGGCGCCCCGCAGATGACATGGGGGATTGAGTCGCAGATGGATGCCGCGGCCCGGGCTCTGAAGATCGACCCGGTCGATATCAGGCTTGTGAACCTGGCCAGGCCCGGGGAGGAGATCGTGCCCGGCGATCGACCCGCCGACGGGGACTGGCGCCAGGCCCTGAACATCGCCGCAGAGAAGGTGGGCTGGGGAGAGCCCTTGTTGCCGGGTCATGGCCGAGGCATCTCCGTGGGGTTGAAAGCGTCTGCCACTGCCGGAGCGTCGTATTGCATCCTCCGCATCCTCCATGACGGGAGCGTCTCACTGATCGCCGGCACCTCGGACATGGGTCAGGGAGCCCGGACCATCCTCACCCAACTGGTGTCCGAGAATCTCGGTGTGCCCATGGAACGGGTGACCCTCGTGATGGGGGACACCGCCGTGGTGCCTTTCGACTACTCGACCTCGGCGAGCCGGTCGACCGTGTTCATGGGGAGCGCCGTGGTGGACGCCTGCCAAAAGGCGATTGCGGATCTGAGGGACAAGGCCGCCGACCAGCATCACGTCTCGGTCGAGGATGTCGTCTTCACCCCCGGCCAGGTGTCCGTCGATGGTGCCGTCTACACGCTCCCCGAGGTATTGAACGATGTGTTCGGCGCCGTCCCCGGTGAGATCATCGTCACTGGCTCACAGAGGGGTGAGGGAGACGCAAATCACCCACTGGGCGGCGCGGCCTCGTTCTACGAGGTGTCCTGCACCGCGTCCGAGGTGTCGGTCGATCTCGAGACCGGTGATTTCGAACTGGTCAAGCACATCACGGTCGCCGATGTCGGAAGGGCCATCAACCCCCAGCACGTGGAGATGCAGGACGAGGGTGCTGCCGTGATGGGTCTCGGTCATACCCTCATGGAGCATCTGATCCTCGACGAGCATGGGCGGATCGTGAACTTGGGAGCGCTCGACTACCGCATCCCCACGTTCAAGGACATGCCGTCCACCATGGAGTCGGTGCTTGTCGAGAATGGAGACGGCCCCGGGCCTGGTGGAGCCAAGGGAAGCGGCGAGGGCGGACTCCTGGCGACATCGCCTGCCATTGCTGCGGCCCTGAGTGAGGCGACTGGAGTAGTGATCAAGGACCTGCCGCTCACTCCGGAACGGGTGTGGCAGGCGATGCACGGCGGAGACGAAGGGCGTGAGCAGTGACTGAGATGTTCGACCTCAGCGGACGGGTTGCGATCATCCCCGGCGGGGGAGGCGCCATCGGATCGGCGCTGGCGCAGGGCCTGGCCGATGCCGGAGCGGCCATCGCCGTGGTGGGACGATCGAAGGAGCGTGTCGATCAGGCCGCGGCCCGGCTCGCCGCGTCAGGTGGGAAGGCACTGGCGATCTCGGCCGACGCCACCGACCCCGAAGAGGCGCAACGGGCGATCGACGAGACTGTGGCAGGGCTGGGGAGGGTCGACATCGTCGTCAATTCCATCGGCGGCGGCGCCGGAGACGTGTTGCATGATGCCCAGGAGTATCCAGGCGACGACTGGGACTGGATCATGGAGCTCAACGTCCGCAGCACGCTCCTGCCGACCCAAGCCGCGGTCCGCCAGATGGTGACGCAGGGCGATGGTGGGCGCATCATCAACATCTCCTCGGTTCGTGGGCAGTTGGGCATCAACGCCGGCTACTCGGCTTATGTGGCCGCCAAGGGGGCAATCGATTCCCTCACCAGGCAGTGGGCAACCGAATGGGCCAAGCACGGGATCACCGTCAACGCCATCTCTCCCACCTTCGTCGATACGCCCCAGGTGGCGTCTCTTCTCGGCGACCCGGAGTTCAAGGCCAAGATCCTGTCGAGGATCCCGCTGGGGCGGGTGGGGACCACGGACGACCTGTTGGGTGCCGTCCTCCTGTTCTCCAGCGCGGCCTCGTCATTCATCACCGGTCAGATACTCACCATCGATGGCGGGCTCACCGCCACCCAGTGATCCTCGAAGAGGGAGTCGATCATGGAGCAAGCCACCGAGAACGTCTTCGTCGAGACCGGCCTCCGAGGGTGCAACCCGGGATACGTGGTCACCAGCGACGGTGTGGTGGTGGTGGATACGCCGCAGTTGCCCACCAGGGCCGTCGAGATGCGTCGCCAGGCCGAGGCCCATGGTGAGATCCGCTATGTCATCAACACGGAGCACCACGTCGACCACATCTTCGGCAACTACTACTTCAAGGGCTCAGGGACCGTGGTCAACCACCGTGGCCTATACGAGAACTTCATGGTCGTGACCCCCGACCTCGACCCTTTCGCCTACGCGGCGGAGGCGATCCCGACTGACGACCCGGAAGGTGAGGCGATATTCCCGGATCGCGATGAGTACTACGCCGATCCAAACAAGGGCACCATCGTCTTCGACGGGAACCTGACACTTCGTGTCGGCGACCACACGTTCGAGCTGATCCACACTCCCGGGCACACTCCGGGGCAGCTGGCTGTCTACGTGCCGGAGGAAAAGGTGGTGTTCACCGGGGACACCATCTTCAGCGAATGCCAGACATGGCTCATGACCTCCGACATCGACCAGTGGCTCGAAGCCCTGGAGACGATCAGGCGGTTGGACGTGGAGCACATCCTGCCCGGGCACGGCCCCGTTACCACCAAGAGTTATCTCGACACACAGAGATCGAACCTCCTCGACTGGAAGTCTGCGGTCGCGGCTGCCGTCGCCAAGGGATGGACGCGTGAAGAGACAGTGGAGCGAGTCAACTTCGCTGACCGATACCCGGTCGATATCGGTCAGGGCTACATGATGGACCACATCCAGACCCTCAACGCGGCGTCGTTGTACGACAAGATGACCGGCCAGAGCTAGTGGCCCCGTAGTGCGGCTCTACCTCCTGCGTCACGGCGAGATCGCTTCCCATCGTGGCGATGTGCCGATTACGGCCGCCGCCGAAGAGCAGGCGTTCGCGGTGGGGCGGAGCGTCGCTCTCCGAGAGCCCGTCCCGATCACCGTGCTGAGTGGGGAAACACGAAGAGCCATTGACACGGCAACACATCTGGCTCGAGGCATCATCGACGCGGGTGGCTTCGTGATGGGGCCGAAGGTGGCCTTCGCGCTTCGCAACCCCGATCTCTACTTGGCGGGAGTGAGAGTCAACATGGTGAGCAGCGCCGATACTCTCGCCGAACAGGTGGAAGGCCTCTCGGCCGAGGATGTGGCGTCGCTCGAGTTCTTCCCGACCTTCTTCGACTCGCCTGACCGTATCGGGTGGTGGCTGGCCCACCCTTCACCTCCAGGGGAAGACGCCAGATCGGTCGCGGCCCGGGTCGAGGCCTTTGCCGGGAGCCTCGTCGATCAAATTCCCAACAGGCCCGAAGTCGTCGTCGCCGTGACCCACTCGCCCTTGCTCCGCGCCGTCGCCAGAGACTCCCTGGGACATGACATCGGCGAGCCCCCCTGGGTGGCGGGTCTGCTGATGGTCGTCGACGACGATCGCAACACGACGGTCGAGGTGTTCGACCCGGGAGCGGGATGAGCTTCGAAGTGATCTGCATGGGCAGGCTGGGGATCGACCTCTACCCGTTGCAGTCCGGCGTTCGCCTGGGGTCGGTCTCCACCTTCGGGAGATTTCTCGGAGGGAGTGCTGCCAATGTGGCGGTGGCGGCGGCTCGGCATGGTCGGCGCACGGCGCTGATCTCGCGGACCGGCGCTGACGACTTCGGCCGGTTCCTCCGCGAAGAGCTAGAGAGGCTGGGGGTGAGCAGTGAGTTTGTGTCGACGGTAGAGGGACTACCGACACCCATCACCTTCTGTGAGATCCATCCGCCCGACCATTTCCCGATCACCTTCTATCGGTATCCCAAAGCGCCCGACATGGAGATTCGACCAGAGGACCTCGATGAGGAGAGCGTTGGCGGTGCTCGATTGTTCTGGATCACGACCACCGGTCTTTCCCAGGAGCCCAGTCGTTCTGCCCACCACGAGGCACTCCGAATGAGGGATGGTGCCGGGCTCACAGTGCTCGACCTTGATTATCGGGAGCAGTTCTGGAGCGATGTCGGAGACGCCAAAGAAGAGATCGCTGCCGTACTACCGCACGTGGACATCGTCTTGGGGAATCTCGCCGAGTGTGAAGTCGCCGTCGGTGAAACCGACCCGCATCGAGCCGGCAAAGCCCTCCTCGAGCGAGGACCCACCACGGCAGTCGTCAAGCTTGGCCCAGCGGGTGTGCTGGGCTTCGAGCCGATGGGTCATGTCGCGGTCCCACCTATCGAAGTCGAAGTGGTGAACGGCTTGGGCGCGGGAGACGCGTTCGGTGGAGCGCTGTGCCACGGAATCTTGGAGGGTTGGCCACTGCAACGCGTGCTGGAGTTCGCCAATACTGCGGGTGCGATCGTGGCGTCGCGATTGGAATGCTCCACAGCGATGCCGGACACTGAGGAAGTAATGGCCCTTCTGCCGCGGAGGTGAGCGTGAATCCCGACATCGAACAGATCAGGGCCCTGCGTGTCGAGGATCCGGGTGCGATCGAACGCGCTGCGAAGGCCCGCTCACACAGGGCCCCCACGGGGCGGATGGTCTTGATTGCCGCCGACCATGCCGCTCGCGGAGCGATCGCGGCTCGGGGCAGACCGCAAGCCATGGCCAATCGCCAGGACCTGTTGGAGCGACTCGTGACGGCACTCGAGCGCCCGGGCGTCGATGGCGTCCTGGGGACCCCGGACATCGTCGAGGACCTGCTCCTGCTCGGAGCCCTGGAGGACAAGGTCGTCATCGGGTCGATGAATCGAGGCGGTTTGGCGGGATCGGTGTTCGAGCTCGATGACCGATACACCGCCTACGACGCAGGATCGCTGGCTGGCATGGGCCTCGATGGGGGGAAGATGCTCATCAGAATCGCTCTCGAGGATCCGGGAACGGTGCGCACGCTCGAGCACACCGCGCGTGCCGTGTCCGAGCTCGCCGCGTCGGGGCTGATGGCATTGGTCGAGCCCTTCATGGCCAATTGGGAAGACGGGAAGCTGGTTAACGACCTTTCAGCGGATGCCGTGATCAAGTCCGTGGGGATTGCTTCCGGGCTCGGGTCAACGAGCCGCCGCACGTGGCTCAAGCTTCCGGTGGTCGATGACATGGAGAGGGTCATGCAGTCCACGACGATGCCGACATTGCTGCTGGGCGGAGACCCGAAGGGGTCCGACGACGAGGTTTTCGCCAGCTGGGAGAAGGCCCTCGGGCTACCCGGTGTACGGGGTCTCGTGGTCGGCCGCACCCTCCTCTACCCCCAGAACGACGACGTCGCTGCGGCCGTGGACGTCGCAGCCGGCCTCGTAGCCAGGGCCTGAATCGGGCTTTCAGCCGATCAGTCCAGGAAGTTGTTGTCGTGAGCCTGGAAGAAGTCGGCCCGCTCTTCCGGTGACATCTCGTTCAAATGGTTGAGACCTTCGAAATACTGCTCGCGTGGCGCGCCGGGGGCGAAGTGGATGAGCATCGAGGCCGGCGTTCCAGACTCGTTGCTGAAGCCGTGGATCCCGCCGGGCGGGACGTGGGCGAAGTCGCCGACGCGTGCATCCACCCATTCCTCGCCGTCATAGATCCGCACTGTGCCGGAGAGGATGTAGAAGGACTCGGCCATCGTGCGGTGGAAGTGGGGATCCGCCCCGCCCCGGCCCGGGCCCATCGACCACCGGTAGAGCCCGAACAGGCCGCCAGTCGTGTCACCGGTAGCGAGGTAGTGCACTTCGGTCCCGCTGGTGCGGACCAGGTCGGGTTCGCCGCCGGCTCTCGTGATGGTGGCGGTGACGGCAGCATCCGATGCCGTATAGAGGGGGTCTGGATAAGTCACTGGTGGACTTCGCTACGTTACGCGTGACTTGAAAAGGAGAACGGATGACCGCGGAGTCTCCGACCCTGGCCGATCAAGTCAGCAAGCTCTACGACCTGATCGCCGGATACCACGCCACCCACATGATCGAAATCGGGCACCAGCTCGGTGCATGGGCCGCGCTCACCGAGGATCCGGGTCTTACCTCCGCCGAACTCGCTGCCCGCCTTGGCACCGACGACTTCTACACCGACGTCCTGTGTCGTACCGCGTTCGCCTTCGAGATCGTCGACCGGGACGGGGCCGGTTGGCGATTGGGGCCGCATTTCGAACAGATCCTGGGAGATCCAGAATCGAGCTTCTATTTGGCCGCGGCAGCAGGGGTTCACATGGAAGTCGGAAAGGACTACCCGGACTACTTGCGTCATTTCCGAGAAGGCACAGCCCGTCCATACCAGGAGCACGACGAGGCGTTCATGCGTGAGGTCGCCGAAGCACTCAAGGCACTGCCGCGCATCTTCTTCGATCTGGTGCTGCCTCAGCTCCCCGTCTTGCAGCAGCGTCTCGAGGATGGTGGCCGGGTGCTGGACGTGGGCTGCGGTGGGGGATGGGCCGTGGTACAGATCGCCGAGCGCTTTACGGGCGTCACCTGTCTCGGGATCGATGTCGAGCCCATCTCGGTCGGGCTCGCTCAACAGCTGATTGCAGATCGAGGTCTCGGGAACCGCTGCGAGGCTCGTGCGATCAGCGTGGACGAGCTAGGCGAAACAGGCACCTTCGACGTCGCGACCAGCTTCCTGGTGGTCCACGAGATCGCGCCCGAACTGAAACCAGGAGCGTTCGCCGCGGTGGCACGGGCCCTCAAGCCAGGCGGCTACTTCCTGATCTTCGACGAGGTCTACCCGGTCACCGACGATGCCCTTCGCGCCATGCCAACCCGCTTTGCAGCCCTGGCACAGTGGTACGAGCTGACCTGGGGAAACGTTGTCGATACGCGAGCCGGTCTCGAAGAGCTATGCAACCAGGCCGGGCTCACAGTCGCCGACGAGACGAGCTTCTCCCGGTTCCACATAGTGGTCGCAGAGAAGCCCGCCTAAGACGATGCCCCCACGGGGGCAGCGCGGATCACATGATGTCGAGAGTCTCGGCGACCTCGATGGTCCCGCCCGACGGCAGCTGCGGCGAGCCCTTGGCGAAGACCAGGGCCTGCTCGAGGCTGTCTGCGCTAATGACCGAATAGCCGGTCACCGGGTTGGCGCCGCCCCCCTGCGTGGTGGACCCGTCAGTCGCGACGGTGGCCGATGCCCCCGTCGGGTGCCCTTGATCGACGACCGCCGTGCCCAGACCGTCGAGCCATTCATTCCACGCCTGCATCACTGCCGCCCCCTCCTCTTCCGACTCCGGGGCACTGCCGCCGTGATAGACGAACAAGAACTTGGCCATTGCATCTCCTTTCGCACGGCCACCTGGTGTGGCCTGTCCACCTAGAGACGAACGGGGCTGACGCTTTTCGACAGCCGATGTCCAGGCGATTTCGTCGTAGTGGCTTGGCGATAACTACCGTCCCGTCGCCGATGAAATTCAGGATCGTCCCCACCAGTCGGGAATTCTTCGACGATTTCTCCTTGGCAGCGCAGAACATCGCCACCTGTGTAGACAAGCTCAACGACGTCCTCGCCGACACAGCCCATGCGGCAGAGCTCCACGTTGCCGTCAAGGAGGTGGAGCGGGCCGGTGACGAGTACACCTCGCGCATTCTCACCAGGCTCGACTCCACGTTCGTTACCCCGTTCGATCCTGAGGACATCCAGCGTTTGGCGCAGGGGATCGACGACGTGGTCGACGACATCTACCACGTGTCTGAGATGGTGGTGCTCACCAACATCACCGAACTGATCCCCGAGGTTCCGGAACAGGTGGAAGTGCTCACGCAGATGGCCTTGAAGATCGTCGAGCTGTTCGACCGTTTCGAGGATATGAGAGGTCTCCGTCAGATCATCAGCGAGATAGAAGGTCTCGAGAGCGAGGGAAATCGCATCTACCGAAGAGCTGTCGCCCGACTCTTCTCCGGGGAGATGGAACCGGTCGATGTCATCCGCTGGAAGGACATCGTCGAGTCGCTCGAGGCGGTGCTCGACCGAATCGAGGACATGACCAACATCGTCACCACGATCGTCGTCAAGCAGGCCTAAGGGAGCATCGATCGTGGAGGTCGGCGCGATCATCGTCATCGTCGTCGCGCTGGCATTCGACTTCACCAACGGATTCCACGACGCGGCCAATTCGATCGCGACGGTGGTGTCGACCAGAGTGCTTTCGCCTCGCTATGCGGTGATATGGGCGGCGTTCTTCAACTTCGTCGCATTTCTCATCTTCAGTACACACGTGGCAAACACCATCGCCAAAGACGTGGTTGTCCAGGAGGCCCTCACCGTTGGGGTGATCTTCGCCGGACTCCTCGGTGCGATCGCCTGGAACCTCCTGACGTTCTGGCTTGGCCTCCCCACAAGCTCGTCGCATGCCCTTGTCGGTGGCATGGCGGGTGCGGCGGTGGTGCGGGGCGGTTTCGATGTCCTGATATCCGAAGGGCTGGCGACCATCGGCGCCTTCATCGTCTTGTCGCCGTTGGTCGGGCTCGCGATCGGGCTGTTGTTGACTGTGATCATCCAGTGGGTGTTTCACCGAGAGAAGAACCTGCAGCGATTGAACAAGGGCTTCCGCCGCGGCCAGCTTTTCTCGGCGGCCGCGTTCAGCCTTGGCCATGGCGGCAATGACGCTCAAAAGACGATGGGGATCATCCTGGCTGTCCTCATCGCCGTCGGGAGCCTCCCAGCGGATGCCGAAGTGCCGTTGTGGGTCGTCCTCTCCGCACACACCGCGATCGCGCTGGGGACGCTATTCGGCGGATGGCGGATCGTGAAGACGATGGGGTTCAAGCTCACCAAGCTGCAGCCTTCGGGCGGTGTCGCCGCCGAGAGCGCTGCCGCCGCGACACTCTTCTTTGCCTCGGCACAGGGGATCCCGGTCTCGACGACGCACACCATCACCGGGGCGATCGTCG
>Ga0105092_10000617_pt1 | contig 18528 bp, 18 predicted proteins | sample PPLLak2March2015_FD_87021 | JGI IMG/M metagenome (GOLD analysis project Ga0105092, IMG submission 87021) | Freshwater sediment microbial communities from Prairie Pothole Lake near Jamestown, North Dakota, USA - PPLs Lake P7 Core (1) Depth... | ecosystem: Environmental > Aquatic > Freshwater >... | reverse complement strand
GCGAAGGCGACTGACCAGAAGGACGTGAGGTCCCCAGATCGTCTATCGGCTACCGTCTGGTGATGAAGCAGCAACCACCTTAATCCGCAATCCGAAATCTGCAATCCGAATTCGATTCAGCGGGCGGCGGCACGCTGGCGCGCATCAAGATCGGACTCCCGGACCCGCGAGCACACCCGGGTATCCCGTGCAAGAAAGGTGGCAAGATCCGTGTGAAGCGCATGCCCGGCGCGATGGGCGTGGATGTGTCCGAGGACAGGATAGCCACAGAGAGCCACGTCTCCGATGAGGTCAAGGGTTTTGTGGCGCACGAATTCGTCGGGCGCCCGGAGCTCTCCGTTCATGATTCCGGTATCGCTGAGGACTACGGCGTTGTCCAATGAGCCACCCCGGATAAGTCCCTTCTGTAGCAGCTCTTCGACCTCGGAATAGAACCCAAAGGTGCGGGCAAAGGCCACCTGGCCCGCGTAAGATTCGGGGCTCAGATCCAGGTCAACGTCCTGCGATCCGATCGCCGGATGATCAAACTGGATGACGTAGGAGACGCGAAACCTGCTCCACGGGCGACCGGTGATGAACTTGTCGCCGCTGGACAAGGTGAACTCGCGTTCGATCCGGAGGTAAACCCGTTCCTTTTGCTGTTCCTGGATTCCCGCCTCGGTGATGAGATGGACGTAAGGAAGGGCGGACCCGTCGAGGATAGGCAATTCCAGGGAGTCGATATCGACGAAGAGGTTGTCGATCCCACAACCGTAAACCGCGGAGAGCAGGTGCTCTACGGTCGACAGCATGACTCCCTTCTTCATCAAGGTCGTCGCTAAGACCACGCGGGACACATGCTTTCGCAGGGCTTCGATTCGGAAGCCGTGCAGATCAACCCGCCGAAAGACGATCCCAGTGTCCTCCGGCGCCGGATGCAGCTGGATGTTGACTTTGCAGCCTGTGTGGAGACCGATACCCGATACCCCGACTGCATTGCGTATGGTAGTCTGCATAGCCCTGTTCCGCTCCCCCTGTCTCTGACCCGGTGAGACCGACGCAGCTCCGCTTCGCAGAGCGCAAGCACGAATCGCACCAGAACGAGAGGCCCGAAAAACCGGGGTTTCGGAGCAGTCTGCCGGGAAGTATGTAGCTGGAACGTTACAGCGGCTGTTGTTTTAGCGATACACCGGTACCGGGCGGGCCAGATACCAGCGTTGGAAAACGGACATGAAGCCGACGTACAGATAGCCGTTCATGAAAAGGATCAGGAAGGGAATCGTCCCATAGATTCCGATCTGCGCGGCGTACAGCACCAGCAGGAAGAAGTACGAACCGAGGGCAAGCTCGATAAACGGGAGAATCCCGGACGAAATGCGGTAACGCTTCTCCCGCCACTGGTCCGATTGGCCGCAAACCGAGAACTTGGGCGTCCGAACGAAGGAAGAATCCATCCCGATGATCGCCTCGATGACCGCCTTCGCATTGCTCACCGAGAGGCCGATGCCCAGGCTCATGAGGAAGGGCAGGTACTTGATCCTGGACTTCCAGTCCGGGTAGATCTCTTTTTGGGAGACAATGTAGAAAGAGCTGACCGAAAACGTCGCCGCCATGAACAGCGGGAGGTCGAGGAGCATCAATTCAAACCATCCCTGGTGGAACCGGATGATCAGCGCGGGGAAAAGGGCGAGAGCCAGAACGATCATCAGCGGATAGGCGATGTTGGCGGTCAGGTGAAAGAAGGCTTCGACTTTGACGGGCGTGGGAAGGTCGCTCGCCAGCACACGCGGGAGGATCTTCTTGCAGGTCTGGATCGACCCTTTGGCCCACCTTGATTGCTGGGATTTGAACGCATTGATGTCGACCGGGATTTCTGCCGGCGCGGTGAACTGAGGCAGAAAGACGAACTTCCAACCACGTATCTGCGCCCGATAGCTGAGGTCCAGATCCTCGGTCAGGGTGTCATGCTCCCAACCACCCGCGTCTTCGATTGCTTCACGCCGCCAGATCCCCGCGGTTCCGTTGAAATTGAAGAATCGGCCGGCCCGGTTACGGGTTGCGCTCTCCATCATGAAGTGCCCGTCGAGCATGATCGACTGGACCTTGGTCAACAGCGAGTAATCGCGATTGATGTGCTCCCAGCGGATCTGCACCATGGCGATCTTCGGGTCGGAGAAGAAATCGATCGTGTTGTGAATCGTGTCTGGATTGGGCACGAAATCCGCGTCAAAGATCGCGACAAATTCGCCGCGGGCCTGACTGAGACCAAACTCGAGCGCTCCAGCTTTGTACCCGTCCCGGTTGCCACGGCGCAGGTATTGAATATCGAAACCCTGTTGAGCGTACTCCGACACCTTCCTCTGAGCCAGGCGCTGCGTTTCATCCGTCGAGTCGTCAAGAACCTGTATTTCCAGCAGTTCCTTGGGGTAATCCAACCGGCAAATCGCGTCGACCAGGCGCTCGACCACGTACAGTTCGTTGTAGATCGGCAGCTGAATGGTGACGACGGGCAGAGTGTCCAGTCGGGCGACCGGCTTCGGAATGTTGTCCCGATACTTGTAATACAAGTAGACCAGATGGTACCGGTGGAGGCCGTAAACGGCGAGCACGCAGAGGACGCCGAAGTAAAGCGCCAGGATGAACCAGTCAAAAGTGCTGTACTCGTAGAGATACGAGAGGTTATCCGTTTCCAGGAATTTCTGGAACGGTGTAGCTTCAGGCCCGAAGAAGTCCATAACAGTGTCAGCTAGATGGTGTGAAAGGCCCTACCACACTTGCCCAAAAATGCCTGGACAACTGGGGTATTATACTTATCGGATCAGTTCTGTCAACGATGTGACCGCGGCGCTGGCTAGTCCTTCTTTTCCGGCTTGGGTTCCAGAAAATAATCTTCCGGAATCGAAACGTTGTACTCGATTTTTTCGACAAAATTCTGTTGAGTAATCTGTCCGTCGACCCTGGTGTCGATCCTGAGGGGCGTGTGGACGTTCTGGATCGTGTGCCAGGTGAAGAACTCAGACTCCTCCTTGTGACGGATTCCCATCTTGTCTGTTACGTGAGTCTCCGTTTTGACGGGGAGGTGACTTTTGGTATCAAAATATATTATTACAGATTGATTGGTGGAATCCAAGAACTCAACCGCTTCTGCCTCACCTGACCCCGAAACCTCGTCTGACCCGTAATAATAGAGGTTCATCCCGTCTTCGTCGATTCGATTCCGGAGCAGGATGTTCCAGTCGCGGTTGACCAGTTTCTTGAAGTTTTCGATGTCCTCCGGTTTGGCATCCTCGATGGTCTCCTTGCCTTCGAGAGTCCACCCTTTTCCGAGCTCCAGGTTGTAGATGGTCACCGAACGGCGTTTGCCTTCGCCCATCTGGAAACGAGACTTAACCGGCTTGTAGACGGTCCAATCCATGTAAGCTGCGTATCCTTTGCGCCCCTCCCGGTCGAAACTAAAATACCGGCCCGTTGAATACGTGTTCTTGACGTTCAGATAGTCCTGACCACCCATGGCCTTCACTGCCTGGGCAATCACTTCCTTGGCCTTGGTTCCCTTCGTTTCTTCGGCATGCCCAAGAAAGGGCGTAAGAGCGAGTACTGAAACAATTACGATTCGCTTCATCCCTGTCATAGATGATTCCCTGAGGCTAGTTGATTCAACTGATCGCAAGAATCTCTCACCCTCCGATGTAACGGGCATAGACTGACTTGGCCTGCGCCGGGTCATCGGTCCCCCGGATGATTGCCCGGCCATCGGGAAACAGGGCAATTTCGAAGGTATCGACCGTGATTCTCATCATATACGAATTGAACTGGACTGACCCGATCCCTGAAAGCCGTTCGGCAAGTGCCTCAAAACTGACGCCCAGGCGGCTCGGCGGCGAAATCTGAACGGCATTCCGGCCACACAGGCGGGTTGTTCGGGAAGCTGCTCCCGGCGTGAGGTACGCCATCCGGCGCAGCCCGCAGCACTCGCAACTCGGATCAGGCTTTTCGCCTAGCGGTGCCGTCCGCCAGGAATTCGTCCAAACGTCCACCTGCAACAGTCCGGCGTTTGGCGAATGCCCGCAGAGGATACGCAGCGTTTGCGTCACCTGGTAAGCAGCCACTACATGAACAACCGAGCTCAGAATGCCAGCCGTATCGCAGGTTTCGGCCGTTCCTGTTTCCGGAGGGACCGGGAAAAGACAACGGAAACAGGCGGTCTGGCCGGGCACAAAAGCAAACGCCGCTCCCACGCTCCCAACGCAAGCTCCGTAGATCCAAGGTGTTCCGCTTTTGACGGAGAAATCGTTCAGGAGAAATCGTGTCTCGAAATTGTCGGTGCCATCGACGACCACGTCGGAACCGCCGCAGAGTTCTTGGACATTGGCAGAAGTCAGGTCATCGACCCTTTCTTCTACTCTGACTTCCGAGTTGATTTCGGAGAGAACCCGGGCTGCGGCAACGGCCTTGGGGACGCCTTCCCTGGCGTGGGTCTCGTTGAAAAGCGTTTGCCTCTGGAGATTCGTCAGATCGACGAAATCCCGGTCGACGATGCGAATGGTTCCCACCCCGGCCCGGGCCAACATTTCGGCGCTGGCGCTGCCCAGCGCACCGCATCCCACGATTGTAACGACACCGGCGCGAATCCTCGCCTGGCCCTCCTGGCCGATCGGCGAAAAAAGAACCTGGCGCGAGTATCGTTCGAGTGCCATGCCGAACCTACTGACCACTGACCGCTGCGCACTGCCAACTGCGCACTGCCCACTGCCTGCTGCCTGCTGCCCGCTGCCCACTGCCCGCTGCCCGCTATTTCCTGCCTGCCTGGCCGGCCACATCGGTAAACAGGCGTTCTTTCTTCGCCTTTCGCCGCTTGCCTGGCTCAAGGAACCCGCTGATGAGCAGTACTGCCATGATGGACCAAAACAACCAGACGGGGAAATGGACCTCGAAAGCCTCCAAGGTTAGTTTGAGACCAATCCAGGCGACCAGCAGATAGGCGGATGTCTCCAGCCTGGGGAAGATGTCGAGCAGTCGAAGAAATCCTCCCGCGACAAATCGCATGGTAATAATGCCGAGAACTCCTCCCAGATAGACAACCCAAATCTTGTTCGACATGGCAACGGCGGCAAGAATGGAATCGACTGAAAAAGCGATATCCGTCAACTCCACAGCTACCACAGTAGACCAGAATCCCTTTCTCGAGATCTGGACGGAGCTCGGGTTCTCTTCGCGCTTCAGGAAGAAATGACTCGCTGCAACATAAATCAGGTAAAGGCCACCGGCCAGCCTGAAATACCAGAATCGTCTGAGTTCCTTGGCCAGCAGAATAGCGATCGCACGAAATATGAAGGCGCCCCAGATGCCGTAACGCAAGGCCTTTTTGCGCTGGGTTTTGGGGAGATGCTTAACGAGAATGGCGAGCACCAGGGCGTTGTCAGCCGACAACAGTCCTTCCAGAACGACCAGTGTTAAAACGATGAAAAGATTTTCGAACATGAGGAATTCATGGCAGCAAAACAGTGGCACCGCTCGGATCAAGATCGAGCACCACATAGCGAGACGAGACGCCGTGCTTTCTAAAAGTATCGACAATCCAGGTGCCTACGGCATCGCAGCACCCGTCCGCGTATGCCAGGACGGCTGACCCGGATCCGCTGATCGCTATCCCGAGGATGTGACCTTCGATTTGCCTTCCGATCCCGTCGAGCTGGAGTAAAGCCTCGATGCCCGGCACCAATTCTGAACGGTACGGCTGGTGGAGCCTGTCCCTGATCGCCTCGCGGAGCAGTTGCTTTTTCCCGGCATGAAGCGCGTGGACCAGCAAAGCGCATCGCTGCAGGTTAAAAACGGCATCTTCTCGAGAATAGTGAGCGGGGAGAATCCCCCTCGCGTCGCGCGTTGAGACTGGGTCGTCGGGAATCCCAACCACAAAACGGCAGGCCAGAGTCGCGGGCAGCCTCTCGGCCTTCATCACTCCACTCTCGACCCAGGATATCGCCCAACCACCAAGAAAACTTGCGGCCAGGTTGTCGGGATGGCCTTCGAGCGGATATGCCAACTTGAATACCTGCTCCTGGGTCAATGCACAACCGCTGACTTTCTCGGCGATTTTGATTCCCGCAATGATTGCCGCTCCACTGCTGCCGAGCCCCCGGCACAGCGGAATCGGGTTGTCCATTGCCAAGGCGAGTCCCCGCGGCCGAAAATCGATGAACTTCAGAGCCTTGCGAAGGGCCAGATCGACGACGTTGTCTTCGGGCGGACCGTCCCACCCTTCGACCCAGGTGATCCGTCGATCTTCGGTTGGTGTCACCCTGATTCGAAGGTGCAGCGACATGGCGGCAGAAAGAGTATCGAAACCAGAACCCACGTTGCTCGTACTTGCCGGCACCCGAACGGTGAATGACTCCGTCATCGGGATTCCGCCTCCATTCCAGGGCCCAGTTCGGCCATGAATTGACGAACCAGCGCCCGATCGGGATCAACCCCCGTCCATGCCTGAAATTGAAGAGCCGCCTGCTCAATAAACATTCGAGTCCCGGTGATCGTGCGTATGCCTTTGCTCTCAGCCTGCCTGATCAGTTTAGTCCTCTCCGGCCGGTACACGAGGTCGTAGACCAGCTCGAAACGCACATCCTCGTCCTCGAGCGGCGAGTCCCCGATGTCCGGCTGCTGCCCGACTGACGTGCAGTTGATACACCAGTCCGCCGCCAGGGGGAGGTCGTCAAAAACCGCCGTCGCGCACCCGTATCGCTCGGCAAACTCCCCGGCCTTTTCCCGGGCGCGCCCGACGACGGTGACACGAACCCCATGGTCGGTCAACGCCTTGACTACAGTGTGCGCAACTCCGCCGGTTCCGAGGACCAAAGCGGTCGTCCGCGCTCGAGGAATCGGTAGCAGCGGATTGAGAAAACCGAAATAGTCTGTATTCAGGCCGCGCCAGCCGCTCTCGGTTTTCACGAGAGTGTTTAAAGCCCGATCTTCGGCCGCGCCGAAACCTGCGTACTTTACCACGTCCTTCTTGAACGGCAAAGTAACACTGAAGCCGCCAAATTCGACCCGCGATTTTGCTAGATAGTCAAACCAAGGGTCAACGTTGTCCAAATGAAACGGCAGGTAAACGGCGTTCACGCCATAGAAATTGAACAATCGATTGTGCAGCGCCGGCGACATCGAGTGAGCGACCGGATTGCCCAAAACGCCGTAGATCGTGGGCTTTGTCGTCCGCGGAACCAGCCCCCACTCGCCATGCGCCTGTCGAAGCGTGAATAGACCTGGAGCCACCTGGTCCTGCTCGCTTGCGTACGTCCATTCGTTGCCGAGGAAGAAACCGAGTGAACGAGAGGGCTGGCCAAAGGGCCCCATTCCGATGACAATCCGTCCGCCTTCCCCGCCCTTTTCCATCCAAGAGAGTAACCGGGCCAGCTGATCGGTGCTTTCCACCCGGACGGCCATCTTGCGAACGTCGACTCGTTTGGCAACCATCAGCCGCGACCACGCGGCGTCGAGGTCCGACGGGAACCGGCCGAAATCGTGATGAGAGCGGACAATGCGAACGTCCGCCGGGAGATCCGGCGGTTCGGCTGCGTCTTGCTCGAGATCCACCCAGTCAAATCCTGACCGGGCTGCCTGCCCGAGCAACTGCAGCCGATCTGTTTCGCTTCCCTGGAACCGCCCACCGTCCTCCGGCCGCCGGCAAGTGGCGATGAGCGCTGGCCGGGGCTTCGACGGGACTCTGGGAATCTGCGGGTGCTCGAGGTAATCGAAGCGCACTTCGACATATGGGGAGGAGCTACGGCAGGCGTCGAGTTTCCGCTCCAGGGCCCCCAGGTCCTTTTCGGCGAGAATCAGGCAGAGGCGTGACATTGGTCGGGATTTGAACAGTAAACATCGGCGGTGAAGACTTCGATGACCGCGCCGTCCTTCCAGGCGTCCGAAGGTAGACCGGCTTTACGGCAGGTCAGTTCGAGAAATCTTTCCCGGTCCAATCGCATTTCGGTGGCGACTTGCGGCAGCAAAAGGCCATGGAATATGCCTTTGCGGATCACCAGCCCATGTTTGCCAATTTCCACATCATCGGGCGATTGGATCGCCTGCAGTTCGCCAAGAACCGACACATCGATGTGAAGCAGGCCGAGTTCGTCCGCCGTCACAGGCTCGAAGCGTGGATCTCGCAGGCCGGCGGCAACTGCGCAATCCGAAACGACGCGAAACAAAGGCTCGTTGGGCAACAGCCGGCCCATGCAACCGCGTAGAAGCCCGTCCTTCTTCAGAGTAACGAAAGCACCGGCTGGCTCGAGCAGAATAGCGTGAACCGGAAACTCGTAGCGGACGCTGGTGGACAACACTTGTTGGTACAGGGCGTCCCGGGCAATCACGAGCAGTTCTTCGGCTTCGTCAGGCTTCAGGGATCGCATCCGGGTTTCTGCGCTGCTTCCGCAAAAGACGCATTCGCTTGCGGTTTCTCAGCTTCCTCCGTGTTTTATAACTGGCATCGATCTTGTTCCAAAAACGATAGAAGTACTGGACCATGGATACGAGAGCCAGAACTACAACAACCCACAGCAGTGCCCGCCCGGTGCGGGAAAGCAGGCCTTGAGGAAACCGGACCCCCAAAACCAGGAAGCCGACACAGATGACCTGCCCTGCCATCTTGTACTTACCAAGGCGTGAGGCAGAGATCGTGAAGCCTTCGGCCGAGGCGATGCTGCGAAGACCCGTCACTGCGAATTCACGGCCAACGATGATAACCACCATCCAGGCCGGCGCTATGTTGAGCTCGACCAGCGAGATGAAGGCAGCCGATATCAACAGCTTGTCAGCGATCGGATCAAGCAATTTGCCGAGAGTAGTAACTTGGAGCCGCTTCCGGGCAAAGTACCCGTCCAAATAGTCGGTTGCCGAGGCGGCAACCAGGACGGCAAAAGCCCACAGTTCCCGATTCCGGTTGCCGGTCAGCAAAAGCACGACCAGCAAAGGCGCCAGAAATATGCGGGAAACCGTCAGGCCATTGGGCAAATTCACGAACCAACTTATAACACAGTTTGTGCTAAATTGCCGATCATGAGAGCTTTGATCTTGGCAGGCGGGCTAAGCAGCGGGTTGGTGCCGTTGACCCTAAACACACCCAAGCCCCTCTTGCCGATCGGGAATTATCCGCTGCTGCTTTTTCAGCTCTACCAACTGAAGAAAGCGGGCATTACCGAGATCATCCTCAGTCTCTCCTACCAGCCCAGAGCGATTCGGCAGATCTTCGACGACGGGTCCAATTTCGGCGTCATCCTTCGCTACCATGTCGAGAGCACGCCTGTCGGCACTGCCGGAGCATTCAAAGTGGCCGAACACCTGCTCGACGACACCACGTTGGTCATAAACGGGGACGTTCTGACCGAGGTGCCGTTCAAGCAATGCGTTGAGGCTCACCGCGCTCGGAAAGCCGTGGTTACGATCGCCACCTGCAGCGTTGCGAATCCAACCGCCTATGGCGTCGTCGAGGTGAACTCCAAGGGCACCGTCACCCGGTTCATAGAGCGGCCTCGCGGCAAGCAGGTTCGTGCCAACACGATCAACGCCGGGGTCTATGTCCTGGAACCCGAAGTCCTTCAGTGGATTCCCCGCAACACGCCGTTCTTTTTTGAGCGGGATTTGTTTCCTATCCTGCTCGAACGGAAGGTCCCCTTCGTGGCGACTCATGTGGAGGAGTACTGGCGGGAGATCACGCGGCCGTACGGATACCTCCAGTCCAACATGGACTTTCTCGACAGCAAAGTCGCCACTCCCCAGTTCGTGGCGCTTCAGAAACGCAACCATCGCCCGGACAACCCGCTGGTGGAAGTTGACGAATCAAGCCTCATCGATGAAAGTTGCATGATCAAACCGGGAGTCCAGATCGAGCGTTCGGTTATCGGCTGCAACTGCAGGATCGAGGAGGGGGCCGCCATCCGCAACTCGGTCATCTGGCCTGGTTCCACAATCCAGCGCAACGCACAGGTTTCGGGCAGCATAGTAGGCCGGGCATGCATGGTCGGAGAAGGAGCAAGCATCCACGCCGGCAACATACTGGGCGATAAATCCTGTCTGACCAGTCACTCCCGGATCTAAAGTCGCCTGGCGGCTCGTTGATGAGAACGTGTCACCTTCCAGCTAACGGATTGCGAACCGATCGGACCGATCCGTCCGCTCAAGTCCCGCACTGATCGCTTCGTGAACTTTACCACCCAATCGGAACGAAATTACCTAAACGATACCGTCTCAAATGCCTGCCGTATAAGGCTTTTGTTGGACCGCAGTGCTTGGAATCGGCCCCGCGCATGGTTCTGAGTAGACGTGCCTTTCCCTTTCGCTTATAATATGGGTCTTACGGGGCCCTAATGACGTCCACGCTTTTTCAGGGCGACCCCCTGGCCTCAAGAAGAAACTGACGGTTCTTCCCCGGAACCGAGAACCAGACAGGAGGTCCACTCGATGAGACACCAGACTTTCCGAAGCGACGCGCTGTTCTGGCTTTTTATCGCTCTGCTCGGATTCTCTATCGCCATTTTTAGTTTTACCGCTCCGGTACCGTCGCCGAAGCCAGCAGCCGAGGTCGCGAGTGTGGAGAACTATGATCTGGAATTCAGCGACCAGAACTTTGATGACAGTCAGCCGGAAGAGGGCTTCTCATCTTCTGGTCCAGTCATGCATTTTGAGGCGACGGCGTACAGCCTGAGCGGGACCACCGCCTCGGGTGTTCAGGTTAACACCGGAATCGTAGCCGCCGATCCCGAGGTCCTGCCGATCGGATCCGTCATCGATGTTTCGGCGGGACGCCATAGCGGCATCTACACCGTGCTCGACACCGGTTCGGCGGTCAAAGGGCGAGAGATCGACATTTACATTCCCGAAAAGCCGGACGCCCTTGAGTTCGGCCGACGCAAAGTCCGTTTGCGGGTGCTCCGATTCGGCTGGGACACGAGCAGTTCGCTGCAGCCGCTCTCGACGGCAAGAATCGGCTAAACGGTTCAGGGTTAAACGGTTCAGGGTTAGGCGGTTCATAGCGACCTTGAATGTCAGAGGGTTAAGCCGAACGGACCACCCTGAACCGTGTAACCGTTCAACCCCGAACCCTTTAACCCTGGACCGTGTAACCCTGAACCGTGTAACCCTGAACCGTGCAACCCTGAACCGTCCAACCCTGAACCGTCCAACCCTGAACCGTCCAACCCTCCCCTACCCTCCGCCTTGATATAATCGCCCCGATGGGTTCCGAGGTACTCAACGCCAAGCTGCAACTGGTGCCGGACAAGCCGGGCGTTTACCTGTTCAAGGACGGGGCGGGCAAAACCATCTACATCGGCAAGGCGAAGAATCTGCGAAACCGCGTGCGCTCGTACTTCCAGAGCAGCCGGACAGTTGACACAAAGACCCAGGTCTTGAGGCAGCACATCAGCGACCTCGATTACGCAACCACGGACAGTGAAGTTGAGGCGCTGATCCTGGAAAGCACGCTTGTCAAAAAGCACAAACCGCGCTTCAACGTTAACCTGAAAGACGACAAGGCGTTCCTGCACATCAAGCTGACGGTGCAGGAGCCGTTCCCGCGCGTCCTTCTGACCCGCCGGATCCTGAACGACGGGGCTCTCTATTTTGGCCCTTACCTCCCTGCCTCGCTGGCTCGCAACACGGTAAAGATCATCAACCGGCATTTCCTGCTGCGAACGTGCGACATCAAGATCGACGGAAAACGTGACCGTCCGTGCCTCGAGTACTACATCAAGAGGTGCCTGGGCCCGTGCGTCGAAGGCCTGTGTGGCGCCGAGGAATACCGCAGGGCCGTTCAGGACGTTATCCTGCTGCTGGAGGGGAAAAACGAAGAGCTCATCCAAAGCCTGTCCGGGAAGATGAGGGACGCCGCCGAGCACCAGATGTTCGAGGCGGCGGCGTTCTACCGGGATCGCATCCAGATGGTCAAGGACCTGGCGGAAAAACAGAAGATGATCATGAGCGGCGTGGCCGATGTGGACATTTTTGCTTTCCACCGGCAAGGCGGGTTCGTCGCGCTGCAGCTCTTCACCTTGCGCCAGGGCAGTGTCGTGGGCAAGCGGGAATTTTTCTGGGAAGACCTCGAGTTCTTCCACCCGGCACAGTTCCTGAGCGACGCGCTCCAACAATACTACCTGTCGGCCCCCTTCATCCCGTCGGAGATCTACGTGCCCGTGCTGCCAGAGGACGAGGATCTGATCAGCGAATGGCTCAGCGGCCGGCGGCCAGCCGGCCGGCGCCGGGTGCGCATCCTCACCCCGCAGCGAGGCGAGAAAGCCAAGCTGGTGCGCCTGGTCGAGGACAACGCCAAAGCTGCCTTTGAAACGCGTTTTCGCGTACACAAGCCGGAGAAGCAACTGGTTCTCGAACGTCTTCAGAAGGAACTGCGACTGAGCGAGCTACCGGACCGCATTGAGGCCTTTGACATTTCCAACATCCAGGGCGCCGAGACGGTTGCCTCCATGGTGGTCTGCGTCGGAGGGATGATGCAGCCCTCCGAATATCGCAAGTTCCGCATCCGAACGGTTGCAGGCTCTAACGACTTCGCCTCCATTTATGAGGCAGTCAGGCGCCGTTATACCAGGGTCATCGACGAAGGCGGCCCGCTCCCCAGCCTGATCCTGATCGATGGCGGCAAAGGCCAGCTCCACAGCGCTTACCAGGCACTAGGCGAACTTGGAATCGACGACCGGGGACTGGCCAGCATCGCAAAACGCGAAGAATTAATCTTCGTCGAGGGCCAGGAGGAGCCAATCCGCTTCGACGGAAGCTCCGCCGTTTTGCACTTATTGCAGGAAGTCCGTGACGAGGCCCATAGGTTCGCCGTGACCTACCACCGGAAAAGGCGCTCGATTCGGGATTTCGCGTCGGAACTGGACGAGATTCCTGGTGTGGGCGAGAGGCGCCGACGCTTGCTCCTGAAAACCTTCGGCAGTGTAAAAAGGATCAAAGAAGCAGGCATTGACGAGCTTGTCCCGATCGTAGGCGAGAAGCTCGCCCGGACGATCAAAGACCGGCTGTAGTGCCCCGGAGCAGGGATTTGCCAACCGGGCCGAAAAGCGGCGGATTCTGAACAGCGAATCCGCCCTACGACTGACCGCCTTCGCACGCCGAGCGGTCGTAGGGCGGATTCGCTGTTCAGAATCCGCCGCTTTTCGGCCCGGTTGGCTGAGTTTCTCGTCGTTACCGGTATGCTTCCGGGTTATAGAAGGGCGCAAACGCGCAAATGAGGGCGATCACGAACGAGCGCTTGCGATCAAGCAACTCGCACGTCAGCAGACCGGAGACACCCTGTGGGCTGAGGCTGCTTTGGGGACCACCGACCCGGTCAATGACAATCGCCATCTCGATCCCGCGGTCGATGACCGGATCGCTGATCTTCCCAGGCACATACGGCCCCGCCCCGTGACCGAAGTAACCTGCATGCCCGTCCGATACATAGACCCAACTCTCGAGGAAAACCTGCCGGCGCGCGCCTTTCCAATCGACGACGTTCAGGCCGCTCTCCAGTCCGACATAAAAGTCGGCCTCCTGCTTCTCGCGTTTTAACTGCAATATCAGGTTTTCGACACGCGCCCGCGCACCCTCCATCAGTTCGCTGGTGCTCAGGGGCAGTTCCCGGGTGGTTTTCCTCACGTCGTAAGGAAGGAAAGTAAGCGGCTCGTCTTCATGAGGAACGATTCGGGCCCCGAAGACGTGCCATGCCTCTTTGACGGCCTCAACTTTGGCCTCGCGGGTGCTGCCGATCGCGATTCTCATGACGGGCGTATTCTAGTCGCTGAATCTGACGTTTTGGACAGGAGATCAACGAGGTTGGAGTGGATTCGCCCGTTGCTCGCCAGGATCCCCGGGTCATAGTGTGTGCAAGGACTTCCATCCAATGCGGTGACGATGCCCCCGGCTTCCCGAATGATCAGTATCCCGGCTGCTACGTCCCACGGGTGGAGGGTCAGTTCCCAAAAACCGTCGAATCGCCCGGCCGCAACCGCGCAGAGATCGAGGGCGGCCGACCCGTCGCGGCGGACGGCTTGAGCATTCATGCTGGCCGTTTGAAAGAGTGACAGGTTCTCGGCCAGTTCCTCCCGGTGGTACGAAAAGCCGGTGCACAACAGGCTGTCGATGAGCGAGTCACAAACCGACACCTGGAGCTTTTCCCCGTTCAGGAATGCCCCGCCGTTCCGCTGCGCCGTGTACATCTCACTGTTCACGGGGTTATAAACGACACCGGCGATCAGCTCGCCGGCCGCTTCCACACCGATCGATACGCAGAAGACGGGGTAACGGTGAGCGTAGTTGGTGGTTCCGTCAAGCGGATCGATAATCCAGCGATAGTCGCTCGCCCCGCCAAGCTCACCCTGCTCCTCGCACAGGATGCGGTGGTCGGGAAACTCCTGGGCGATTCGGCGGAGGATCACGGCTTCCGCCTTGAGGTCAACGTCAGTCACCAGGTTGACGATGCCCTTCTTGTAGATCTTGAAGTCGCTCTTCTGCTCGGCCAACAGAACCGCTCCCGCTTCCACCGCAGCTTCGCGGGCTACTGAAAGTATGCGAGTGATGTCCATCCTTGCCTCAGTGGATAAGGAAAGGACCCCAGGGACCTTAAGGACCACAAGGACCTCAACGAGTCAGCTTTCTGCCAGACCCTGTCTTTTGTCGTTGTTGTCCTTGTCGTCCTTGAGGTCCCTGGGGTCCTTTCCTTCGTTAAGCGCCCTCCGCCTCAAGCAGGACCACGGCCTGCACCGCGATCCCTTCGCCCCGCCCCACGGCTCCCTTTCCTTCCATGGTTGTCGCCTTGATGCCGATTTCGTCGGGCTTCAAGAAGATTACGCGTCCGATGTTCGCCTTCATGGCATCCACGTGCGGACGGATTTTCGGCTCTTCGGCGATGACGGTCACATCCAGGTTGACCGGTTTGTATCCTTTGCCTCTTATCAAACGGTAGGCTTTCTCGAGGAGAAGGAGGCTGGAAATGTTCTTGTATTGGCTATCGGTGTTCGGGAAGTAGCTTCCGATGTCACTCATTCCGGCGGCGCCAAGCAGCGCGTCGATCACCGCATGCAGAAGAGCGTCCGCGTCGGAATGCCCCTCGAGGCCCCTGATGTGTGGGATATCGACTCCTCCCAGAACCAGGCGCCTGCCCTCCTGGAACGGGTGAAAATCGAAGCCGCTGCCGACCCTCATTTTCATGGGAGATTTGCCAGATCAGTCTTCCAGGTGATCTTTCGGTTCCCCGGTTCTCCGGGGACAACAAAGACCGGGATGCCAAGGCGCTCGACCAGAACCGCTTCGTCGGTCCCGTGGTACCCCTCTTTGATCGCCTGATCAAAGGCTGATTCTAGCAGATCCTTACTGAAACCCTGCGGAGTTTGGACAAGGACGAGGCGTCTCCGGTCGAGCGTCCGCAGGATGAAGCCGGATTGCACTTCCTTCACGGTATCGGCGACCGGCAAACCGGGGATACAGGCTGAATGGAGGCGAGTGCCGTCGATGACGGACTCGATCAGGTGGGCGGAGACGAACGGCCGGGCTGCGTCATGCACCAGAACGAGCTCGACATCCGGGCCAAGCTGCTCAAGCCCTCGCTTGACAGTTTCCTGACGATGCTCGCCGCCCGGGTGGATCGTCACCTTGCCGGCAAACGGGCAATCGCGGACCAAGGCATCGGCTCTGGTCTCCCAGCCCGCGGGCACCAGAACCACCGCCTGCTCACAATAAGGTTCGAAGGCCCGCAACGCCCGAACAATAAAGGGAGTACCTTCCCAAGGCAGGAACTGCTTGGGGATCGGGGCGCCAAAACGCGCCCCGGAGCCGGCAGCTGCGAGAATCAGACCGATCACGCGCGACTCATCCGTTCACGTTGATCCAAGTCGGGTTTGGAATGAAACTCTCCGTTGCCGTGGAACTTGCCGAAGATCATCTTTCCCGCAGTGGTCTGAAGCACGCTCGTGACCTGGACATCGATGGTCTTTCCGATCATCTTGCGGGCGTTATCCACGACCACCATAGTTCCGTCGTCGAGGTACGCGACGCCCTGGTTGTATTCCTTACCCTCTTTGAGAATAAAGACTCGCATGGTTTCGCCAGGGAGCACCACGGGCTTCAGACAGTTGGCCAGTTCGTTGATGTTCAGGACATCGACGCCACGCAACTGAGCGACCTTGTTGAGGTTGAAGTCATTGGTGACGATCTTGGCACCCGTCTCCTTGGCGAGCTCTATCAACTTCATGTCGACGCCTTTGATTTCCGGGTAATCCTCCTCGACGATCTGCACTTTGATGCTTGGATCCTTCTGAATCCGTTGGAGGATATCGAGTCCGCGCCGGCCACGGTTTCGCTTGATCGAGTCGGCTGAATCGGCCACCATCTGAAGCTCCCTCAGCACGAACTCAGGCACGAGCAACTGGCCCTCCAGAAACCCGGTTTCAACGATGTCGGCCACGCGGCCATCGATGATCACGCTCGTATCGAGCAGCTTGGCCGATTTGCGAGCCGGTCGTTCGGCGAAAAGACCGCCGAAATTCAAATTAAGAAGGTCGCCCTTAGTGAGACCCATGATCAGGCCGACATAACCCATCACGCCGAGGATGAGCACCTGCATGAAAGTGGCGGTGTTGGGTGGCAGGAAAGTCATGTTCTCCACAATGGAGCTGACCAGAACCGCGCCAACGATTCCGAGCGTTGAACCCAAAGCCGCCCCAATCAGTGTCTTGAGGGAGCTATGCCTAACATTGATCTCGAAGATGATAATGGCACCAGCAAACCCGGCCCCAAGCGTCAGGGCCCCCCACTGGTTAAGATCAAAGGGTCGCAAGTAATAAGTGGCTGCGGTAAAAACGGCTGCAAACAAGAGACGGATCAGCCACAAGCCCATATGAAATCTCTCTTTCCTTTGATGAAAAAAGACGCAAACTGAAAGGAACGCGGACAGTTATTCACTTTCATTCTAAGCCCATGATCGCCCGGGTGTCCAGACAGCCAGGCCAGTCGGAAAGAGAAGACCAGCCTGCAAGTTCAATGCCCACCTGATTCAACGGGAGGTTCCCGGCGGGAAGGACTACACGTTCGAAACCGAGTCCCGATGCCTCCTTGACTCGGGCGTCAGGGAGGCGAACAGGCCGCACCTCGCCACCCAGTCCCACTTCTCCAAAGACGGCGGTCCGTCCGAGCAACGGCTTATCCTTCACGCTCGACAAGAGGGCAACCACGAGTGCCAGATCCAGGGCGGGCTCGCTCAAGTTGAGCCCTCCGGCCAGGTTGACGAAGACATCCGAGGACATCATGGGGAGGCCCAGACGCTTCTCGATCACCGCCAGGAGGAGGGAAACCCGGTTGGGGTCGATGCCGTTCGCCACCCGTCTCGGGTTCCCGTAGTTCGTCCGGCAGACCAGCGCCTGGACCTCCACCAGGACCGGCCGAGTGCCTTCGAGTGAACAAAGGGCCACTGAACCGGGCACGCGGCTGGCGTTGTCCGAAAGGAACATCCTTGAGGCGTTCTCAACCGGGGAGAGTCCGGAGGACGACATCTGAAAGATGCCCAATTCATTCGCCGGTCCGAAACGGTTCTTAACAGCGCGGACGATTTTGTGGTTCTGGTTCCTGTCGCCCTCGAAGTAAAGCACCGTATCCACAATGTGCTCCAGAAGCTTGGGGCCGGCGATCGAACCATCTTTAGTGATGTGCCCGATCAGGAAGGTCGGGACGTTCTTCCTTTTGGCATATTCGAGGAGCTCGGCGCAACATTCGCGGATCTGGCCGACGCTGCCCGGCACCGCGCCCAGCCGTTCCGCGTAGACTGTCTGGATCGAATCAACAATCAGCAGTGCGGGTGAGAGTGCACTCGCCTCCTGAACCGCCCGCTCAATGCAGGTCTCGCACGAAAGAAAGAGCCCGGATCCCGAAACTCCGAGGCGCTCTCCCCGCAGCTTGATCTGCTGCAGTGATTCCTCGCCCGCGACATACAGCACTTTCAGGCCGCGCGCAGAGAGGGCCTCGGCGACCTGCAGCAGCAAAGTGGACTTCCCGACACCAGGTTCACCACCCAGCAGGACGAGCGAACCGGGGACAATGCCACCTCCGAGCACTCGGTCGAATTCGAGCGTTCCCGAGGACAGGCGGGGGAAATCCGCCATTTCGATCTGCCCGTAGGCCACGGACGGGGCCCTCCCCAGCGTCTGCGCAGGCGCCGCTTCCGCCCTCTCTTCGGCGAATGTGTTCCAGGATTCGCAGGTAGGACAACGGCCCAGCCACTTGGGACTATTGAAGCCGCAGGACTGGCAGACGTAGACCACTTTTGCCGTTTTCTTCACGCGGGGATTCTACTGCGTGGCGCTGACGGTTCTGTAACGCTTGCCAACCGGTCCACGCAGCGCTCTTCAATGACGGCGGTGCCCGAGCACCGCGTGAGAAATGCGGGCTACTCTGTCGTGTAGACGCGTTCGACCCGCGGCCCGATCGAGGTGAGCACTTCGTAGGGGATCGTCCCCAGCATTTCCGCGAGGCCGGCCGCGGAGATCGGTGACGCAGTATCGGCCTCGAGCAAAACCG
>Ga0105092_10000615_pt1 | contig 18587 bp, 17 predicted proteins | sample PPLLak2March2015_FD_87021 | JGI IMG/M metagenome (GOLD analysis project Ga0105092, IMG submission 87021) | Freshwater sediment microbial communities from Prairie Pothole Lake near Jamestown, North Dakota, USA - PPLs Lake P7 Core (1) Depth... | ecosystem: Environmental > Aquatic > Freshwater >... | reverse complement strand
GATGGGTTTGAAATACCTAGTTATTAAAATATCAAATACTGCTCAAGACAAAATATATGAAACAACGTGTTATTGCATTACTTGTAAATAAAATCTTTCAAATATGTTACTGTATCATGGTACAGAAGATCATTAAGCCAACGATTTTCTACCTATCTTGAAACGCAATTGGTTAAATCATGTAGTAAAAATGCGCTCTTTCTCCGTTCTCTGCATCTCGACAAACGTTTCAGTATTCTGAACTCCTTCGATTTTTCCAATCTGCTTTATAACAACATTGTGGAGTTCTTCGAGAGTAGTAGCACTAATGGTCACCAAGATATCGAACCTGCCAGTTACTTCAGAAATTGAGATTATTTGAAATATTTTCAATAATGCTGTGTGAATTTCCTCTTTTAATTTTGGATCCCTGTTTATTCCAACCACGGCCTTGACATTTATTCCTAAAAGAGGTTCATTTACAACTATAGTAGATTTTTGGATTAAATTTCTCTTGTATAGTCGCTTAATTCTGCTGTATAGGACAGACGAATTAGTGGATAATAATTTACTCAATCGTGGCACCGAAATATTAGCATTCTTACAAAGTTCTGACAATATTTTCATGTCTAAATCGTCGAATTTTTGCAATTTCTAGTCAATAATATTCTTAAGTATTAATAAATGTAATTTTTGGTCAAAACTGCGTATTATTACACATTGGGCTAAAAAAAATTAATAATATTGATATTCCCTTCCAAATCGCATTCCACCAAGTAAGAAGAAATGACAAATTGGGAATATTGAAAAATGACATGTACAAAAAAATAATGGATAGTTTTTGTCTAATTCGCTCATTGAGCAAAAGAAACTATATATATTTAAAATGCCATATTTAGGCACACCTAATGCTACTTCCATCAGAAATTGAATCCAAATTACTAATCCCTGCGGTAAGAGCTATATTATCAAAAGAGATGGTAATTGAAAAAGGGCTAAAGGAAGAAGAGGTAGCTAGAATGTTAGGAATTACTCAAGCAGCCGTAAGCAATTATCTAAGAGGCACACGTGGAGATAATGAATTAATCTCAAAACTAATGTCACTAAGTGAAATTATGAGTATGATTAAAGAAATTGGTGATGATCTTTCAACCAATAGGGCATATACTGCAAAAACATTATCGAAATTTATCGCATTGTGCAATTATATGCGATATTCACTTATCATTTGCGATGCACATCATAGTCTTGAAAGAAATATTGATGAAAAAGTATGTGAACAGTGCAAGATTATCCTAACTGGAACCCAGCAGTGAGTATAAGACAAGATTAGATTTCTATTTCTTCTTTTGTGTGCTTATCATATTCAATACATTTGAAATTACTTCCGATCCTTTCAATGTACCGATGGAACCTTTACTTGCCCAAGACTCTGTAAAACGCTGACTTCCATCACTTTTGATACCGTTTCCTGATATCAATAATGGGATTGGATCATCTGAATGTGATTTTTTAATACAAGGAGTGGAGTGATCACCTGAAATTACTACTACATGTTCCTTAGTTACAGATTTCAAAAATTCACCAAAGAAATTTTCATCTATCAATTCAATGTTAGACCTTTTACCCGATGCATCTCCATCATGTCCATATTCATCAGGTCCTTTTATGTGAACATAGACAAGATTATATGAGTTTAGGATTTTTGCAACTTCTTTTCCCTTTTGTTTATAATCATCAATTTTTTGTGAACAAAATAGATCCATTCCAATTATTTTTGCAATTCCGATTTCTACAGGCATATCGACAAGACAAGAAGTAGAAATGTCATACTTTTCATTAATAGGTTGAAGATGAGGAACACTATTCCCGGCATCTCGCAATAGTATTACACTCATTGGCTTCTTGTTGTTTGAAATCCGGTTAAGGTTTACTGGGTGTTCCTTCATTAGAGAAATAGACTTACGAGTAAATTCATTAACAATTTTTGCTGACAAGATCGATGATTCAGAATTGTCTTCTGATTCAGATTCCTGGACAACCATATTATCAACGTCAGTTTTAGCAATCCCGATACCATTCAATTTACCATATGCGGGATCGGTATTAGTTATCTTGCCAGATAAAGATTTCTTGTTGTGTCTAAATTTAATAATTACACGATGGGAGATCGTAGGGGTTATCTTAACTGAGACATCTGGATCGTCAAATTTTATATTGTCTTCCAGAAATGAACATATAGTGATTGCTTCTTGCTTAATGATGTCCCGTCCCGCACGCCTATCTATTATTTTACTGTTATCTAATGTCGCAAAATTACCTCTTAAGGCCAAGTCACCATCACGGAAATCAACTCCGGATCCAATTATTTCCACAATTCCTCTTCCTGCATATTTTTTTCCCTGAAAATCATATCCTAGCATATTGAATACAGCGATATCAGATTGAGGAGATATTCCCTTGCCTACGCTTATCACCTGACCCATTTTCCCCTTTCTTGCTAGAGAATCAATATTGGGAGTCTTGGCCGCCTCCAGTGGAGTTTTCCCATTCAAGTCCGGATTTGGTAGGTCACCAATTCCATCAAGTAGAACGTATAATATTCTAAAATCCTGATTTTCAGACAATGCTGAAAGAGATAAAAAACCATGATTTATCTGTAATGTCAATCAGACCTTGCTCATGAAATATCATACAAAGGATTAAAAAGAACTACCGAATTAGGTGTTTAAGACAAATTGAGAATAATGGCTGTTGGAAGTAGAATTTTTGTAACAAGCTTTCAATTGGCCGGTGTCGAAGGCGTTAAGGTAGAATCGGCGTCAGAAGCTCTTCATCACATCAACAACCTAGATAGCGTTAGTGATGTAGGACTTGTTCTCATAAGTGAAGACATTGGTAAGGAAATTCGAACTCAACTAACCAATATTAGAGCCAATCGCCCAATTCCACTAATTTTTGAATTACCTGCACCTGGCAGCAGCAAAGAAAATGTGGATTACAGGGCCTTACTAAAACAGATTTTGGGTGTATGATCCCTTTAACATTGAGATCGGCATTAGAAAATGAGTATGAATCAGCATCTGCTCCAAATTAGTCAATTTGATAGAATACACGTCGTTATCATCCAACCTAATTTCAAACGTATAGTCTATATTTAGAATAACTTAACGATACCAATTGCTCCTTATTGTACTTCTTGGTATCATATTAGCAATCAATATTGGTATCCTTGCTTGCTGGTCCTATTTTCTTGTTTTGATCACCTGGTCAATTTCAAAATCACCAAAATTAGAATGGTCAGCAAGATATAGAATAAAATCAAAACCTAAGATCAGTATCATTGTACCAGCAAGGAATGAAGAAGGAAAAATATCGAAATGTTTACAGTCATTGTTATCGCAAGACTATGATAACTATGAAGTAATCGCAATTGATGATTCATCTACAGATAAGACGCTCTCAATTATTTCAGAATTATCTAAAAAAAATCATAGATTGATACCAGTAAAGTCTCCGCCTAAGCCGGATGATTGGGTTGGAAAGAGTTGGGCATGTTTTCAAGGCTACCAAAAATCATCTGGAAAAATCCTTTTGTTTACTGACGCTGATACCGTGCACAGATCAGATGCTTTGTCATCCGCAGTTAATACAATGGTGCACGATGAGTTAGATGCCCTTACATTAGTGCCTAAGCTTTTGTGCTCGGATATTATTACAAAATTCACCTTACCCGTACTGTCTGTATTTCTACATACAAGATATTCACCACTTCGTGTAAATAATCCAAAGAATAAGATCGGCTATTTCTTTGGTAGTTTCTATTTAATATCCAAAAAAAATTATGAAAAAATTGGAACTCATGAACAAGTACGTCAAGAGTTAGTTGAAGATGGCGCATTAGGACGAAGAGTAAAAGAACAAAGAATGAAATTAAGATTAATCAGAGGCGAAAACTATGTCGATGCATTATGGGCGAGAGATCCGCGTTCTTTATGGCATGCATTGCGTCGTATAATCATACCATTGCACACACAGAAGAAAAGATCTGCAATGATGGTTACAGCTTTTATCTTTTTTATTCTGATGGAACCATTTCTAATTTTGCCTACTGCTTTACTTTATTTATTAGACAATCCACTAAGAGGACCCTTGCTGACTATCAATTTATTAACAATAATTCTAATGCTTATCTGCACAATTGTTCAATCTCATTTCGGCCTCTTACAAAAATCAATTTATGGTCTTGGTTTTGCAATAGGATGTGTTGTAATCACTCTTTGTTTCTTGATCTCTGCTTTTAATTCAAAAGGAAATAGAGTGGTAAGGTGGCGTGATAGGAGCTACTTCGTAGCTACGAAGCAGCATCCGTTTCATTTATAAAATTGAGGCACATTGGGTCTTCAAAAATTCAATGGCCATTGGTATGTTTTATGAATTCTACGCAAATCAATTATCAATACTGTTAGTACACGTCATTCAAAACATCCAAAATTGTCCTGAAACAAATTATTAATAATAAAGCCCATCAATAATAATAGGACATTGAAATCTCAGCTGGATGGAATAGATCTATCTACGATGAATGACATGGTTCAGAGAGTACAGGACTTTCCGATAAGCAAAGAGGAAGTATTTGAGCTAGTGGAAAGGTATGATACAAAATCTCTATGTACCTTAGCGAAAGCATTAAGGGATATATGTAAAAATGATCCAATTACATATTCTAGAAAGGTATTCATAAACTTGATCAACCTCTGCAGGGATACGTGTTCTTACTGCACATACAAAAAAGAGTTATCGGATCTTGATTTGTCAATGATTACAAAGGATCAGGCTTTACACATAGCAAGTCTAGGTAAGCGTCTAAAGTGTACCGAGGCATTAATCGTCACTGGAGAAAGGCCTGAACAAAAATATCCAGAATACAGAGAATGGTTAAAAAAATATGATTGTTCAACTACCGCGGAATATGTAGACCAGATAAGTAAATTAATTTTGGAAGAAACAGGACTGTTACCACATACTAATGCTGGTACATTAAACTATGATGAATTATCACTCCTTAAAAAATCAAATGTAAGCCTTGGATGTATGTTGGAAACATCTAGTGAAAGACTTACAGGCAAGAACATGCCACATGAATTTGCTCCCAGTAAAAATCCAAGAGCTAGAATTCGAGTTCTTGAAAATGCAGGTAAATTAAAAATTCCTATTACAACAGGGTTACTAATTGGAATTGGGGAAACATTAGAAGAAATAGTTGACTCATTAATTGTAATTAGGGAAATTAATCAAAAATATGGAAATATCCAAGAGGTAATAATGCAAAATCACGTTCCGAAAGATATTACCAAAATGAAGAGCTTTTTGCCACCAACACCTGATTTATTTTTACTCACTGTTTCCTTAGCAAGGATTATTATGCCACATATGAACATTCAGGTCCCGCCTAACCTTAATCCTAATCATTATTCCACCTTTATTGAAGCAGGAATTAATGATTGGGGTGGGATATCTCCCTTAACAATTGATTTCGTAAATCCAGAGTCCCCATGGCCCGATATTAAAGAAGTTAAACAGGCAACCAATATGGCAGGCTATAACTTTAGAGGAAGACTTGCAATTTATCCGGAATTTCTCTTGAACAAAAGAGAGTTTATTCCAAAGAATCTTTGGAACTATATTACTCCACTATCGGATAGTTCTGGACTAGTGAAGGAGGAATTAATTTGATGTTTGAGTCTATGTTGAAAGCGATAGATCCGATTGTTTCAGATATATTAAATCAGTCACTTGATTCTAAGAATATCTCCATAGAACAAGCTGTTGAATTGTTTCACACAAAGGGGACCGAAATGATCATGACTACAATGGTGGCTGACATGTTAAGGAGAACAAAAGTAGGCGATAAAGTAACTTATGTTATCAACAGGAATATCAACTTTACAAATGTTTGTATCAAAAGATGCGGCTTTTGTGCGTACAGTAGAGATTTTAGAAATGATGAAGGTTATTTTCTCCCGATATCAGAGGTCGTGAGGAGAGCGGAAGAAGCATCGAAACTAGGCGCAACTGAAATTTGTATCCAGGCAGGATTACCACCGCAGATGGATGGTTTATTGTATGTCGATATTTGCAAGGCGATAAAAAAGGAATTACCCGATATACACATTCATGCTTTTTCGCCTGAAGAAGTTATGTATGGGTGCAGCAGATCAGGACTTTCTGTTAAGGAATACTTGAGTATGTTGAAGGAAGCTGGATTAGGAAGCTTACCAGGGACAGCTGCAGAGATTCTGGATCAGGATTTAAGGGATCTGATATCGCCAGGTAGAATCTCGGTAGCTGATTGGATTAATGTTATTACCACAGCACATGGACTAAAAATTCCTACGACATCCACAATAATGTATGGTCATGTAGAAACAACTGAACATAAGGCTAAACATTTAGAATTGATAAGATCGATTCAGAAACAGACAGGAGGGTTTACTGAATTTGTACCCCTGAGTTTTGTTCATAAAGAAGCTCCAATGTATAATCATAATCTAGTCAATGGTATTTCACCAGGTCCTACAGGTCAAGATGTGATAAAGATGCATGCTGTTTCGAGAATCATGCTAAATAAATTCATAGACAATATTCAAGTTTCATGGGTCAAGGAAGGTGCGAAGATGTCTCAACTACTTCTTGACGCTGGAGTAAATGATTTTGGCGGGACTTTGATTAATGAAAGCATTTCCACCTCAGCAGGATCCGAATTTGGACAGCTAATGAAACCTAAGGAAATAAGGTCATTGATAACGTCTGCAGGTAGAGTACCTGCTCAGAGAAATTCGGTGTATGGAATCGTAAAAGTATTTGATGAAAATAATAAAGAAAAAGAATCGTTGCTAGATGAAGCAGAAGCATCAAAGTTTGGTTCTTATCATGAATTGATAAAACTGGATAAATTCAGATACAATCATAAAAAATGAAGATATGATTTTGTAGGTCAGCACTTTAGCCATGACAAATGACAGATATTCTAATTTTTGTTTTGTAACGAATCAGCCATGTCTAATTGATTCTGTTTATTGTCATACATTTTATAAAGATAATACAGTCCAGACAATTAACATATGGAACAATTTGATAGTAACAAGTTGATAGTCAAAGAAATAGAATCATTACATTAGTTTACTGATAATAATTATATTCCAATTCGATACTTGTACTTCTTTCACTACATTTAAGAATCTCAAACTTACACATTAGGAACATTTGATAAACCTTGGGATATTAATTTCTGGAAGAGGTAGTAACATGGAATCAATCTTAAATTTCTTGAAAGAAAATGCGATTGCAGATGTTTGTCCTAAAATAGTAATCTCCAGTAAACCAGAAGCAGAAGGTCTCAAAAAGGCTACAAAGTTTGGAATTCCCACAAAGGTTGTTTCAAATAATTTAAAAGGTTGGGATTATGACAAGGAAATAGTAAATGTATTACAAAAATACGAGGTAAATCCAGAAAATGGGCTTGTATGTTTGGCTGGTTATATGCGGCTTCTAAGTCCGGAATTTGTAAGAACATACAAAATGCGCATCATGAATATACATCCATCACTTTTGCCATCATTTCCCGGGCTTAATTCGCAAAAAAAAGCACTAGATTATGGAGTAAAAGTAACTGGATGCTCTGTCCATTTTGTTGACGAGGGATTAGATTCAGGACCTATTATCGCGCAGAAACATGTGATAGTATCGGACAATGATACATATGAAACACTATCAGACAGGATCCTTGAACAAGAGCATATTCTATATCCTTATTGTGTAAAGCTTTTTTCTGAAAGGAGGTTACTTGTTGAAGGTAGAAAAGTAGTCATTACTTAGCAGTGAAAGAAAAAATAATCTGGTCGATATAGTAAAGCAAAAAAATGACGTCGTGATTTTTTAAAATATTTGGGCAAATTAATAGACGGAATGCTAGTGTCTCAACACATTAAACAGACGATCAGAAATGAAGTATCAGCTTTAGCAAATAAGGGAATTAAACCTTGTTTAGCTACCGTCTTAGTTGGCAATAATCAAGCATCTGCCACATATGTTAAAAATAAGCAAATCGCGGCAAGCAGTGTAGGAATATTAACAAGAGATTTCAAACTTCCGGAAAACATTTCTCAAGAAGAGCTCGTCAAGACAATAAATGAATTAAATCATGATGAGAATGTTCATGGAATACTGATCCAACTTCCACTACCAAACCAAATTGAAACATCTATTACCAATATGGTAAACCACGAGAAGGATGTGGATGGATTAACATCTTACAACTTAGGTCTTTTGTTGGAGGGAACTCCGAAACTCATACCATGTACTCCTTTAGGTATTCTCGAATTATTAGATTATTACAACATAAATGTTAAGGGGATTGATGTGGCTATAATAAATAGAAGTAATTTAGTTGGAAAGCCACTAGGGATCTTATTAATGAATCGCGATGCAACTGTAACGTTTTTCCATTCAAAATCAAAAGGAATGGAAGATAAATTGAAAAACTTTGATTGTATCATTACGGCGGTTGGAGATCGTCAAAAATTTACTCTCACAAGCAATATGGTCAAGGATGGTGCTATAATATTTGACGTTGGAATTTCAAGAATAAATGGAAAAATTCAAGGAGATGTAGATTTTAAATCAGTTTCAGAAAGAGCATCATACATTACTCCTGTGCCTGGTGGAGTCGGTCCAATGACAGTTACAATGTTATTAAAAAATACGGTGCATGCAGCCAGTCTCATAAATAAGATTAGCAATCATTAGAACGATGAAATTAGACAATCAAGGACAGAAATCAATTTTGAGAAAAGAGATTCTTCACAAAAGAAACTCCTTGAGTCAATTTCAAATAACCAGCATAAGTAAATTAATTCAAAAGAACCTCATAGAAAGTCCAGAATTTATTGAAACGAAATCTATTGGGATTTATCTACCCATTGGTTCAGAAGTACGAACAGCTGATATTATCAGAAATGCACTAGAATCAAAAAAGACATTACTGTTACCTCGTGTGATAACTAATGATCTCCGATTTTATATTGTAGAAAAAAAGGAATTTGATCAAGATTCGTTTGACATAAATAAATTTGGAGTTAAAGAACCAAAGGAAACAAATGGGATTTTAGATTTTATTGACTTGCTAATTGTTCCCGGAATTGCATTTGATTACTATGGATATAGAATTGGATATGGACACGGTTATTATGATAAATACATGACTAATGGAAAATTTTCAAAAGCTATTGGTCTAGCATATGACCTTCAAGTAATAAAAAGCCCCATTCCAAAATCTGAATACGATAAAAAAATAGATGCTTTATTCACTGAGAGCGGATTTCATATATTTGATACCTTTTGATGCTATGTCCCTTCTAAAGTATTCTTCATTATCTCCCCAGTGAATTTTAGATACCGCTAAATATGATTTATTTTTAGCTCCCTCAAGGGTATCATCCAGTGAGGCAACCGATAAAACCCTCCCACCATTTGTAATAATTTCCCCCATTGAATTTTTCTTGGTTCCTGCATGAAATACGTATGTATCAACATCAAATTTCGAATTTAATCCATGAATGACTTTCCCCGTTTGATACTTTCCAGGATAACCTCTTGAAGCCATGACTATACAAACTGAATTTTTATCCTTCCATCTAATGGGTGGCATTGAATCAAGCTTTTCATCCATAGCTGCTTCAAGATATTCCAAAAAACTAGAATCCATTCTTGACAATATAGATTGGCATTCGGGATCACCCATTCTCACATTAAATTCCAGTACGTATGGTTCATTTGAACCGCGTTCTATCATGATTCCTGCATATAGAAAACCTCTGAACTTAATTCCTCTATCATTTAACCCCTTAAGTGTAGGATTCATTATTTTCTCCATTATCTTGGTACTTATTTTTTCTGTAATGAGAGGTGTAGGAGAATAGCTACCCATTCCCCCAGTATTAGGACCATTATCTTGGTCGAAGATACTCTTGTGATCTTGACTTGTTGCCAGTGGAACTATAGATTTTCCATCGCAAAGAACAATAAATGATGCCTCATCGCCATAAATTCTCTCTTCTATGAGAATCTTATTTCTGGAATTTCTGAATTCATTGTCATTAAAGATTTTCTGAATGGCTTGGATAGCTGACTTTTCGCTATCACAAACAAACACACCCTTACCGGCAGCGAGTCCATCGAGCTTAACAACTACATTTTTTGTGGAGGATTTGACATGATTTATAGCAGCATCGGCATCTGAAAAGATTGAAAAAGAAGCGGTTTGAATTCCCATGTCACGCATGAAAAGTTTTGCGAATACTTTACTTGATTCTAATCTGGATGCGCTTTTACTAGGACCAAATATTGGCAATTGACTCTTTTCAAATAAATCAACAATGCCCAGTGAAAGGGGCTTTTCAGGTCCCACTATTGTAAAGGAATTGTTCTCCTTTGCAAATTGACAAAGCTTCGTTAAATCGTTGGAATCTATCTCGATGTTATTATCTGTTCCTCCATTCCCTGGAGCAAAAAATACCTTTTTCTTAGTATCATGGAAGAGCTTCCACCCAATGGTATGTTCTCTTCCTCCGGAACCGATAATCAAAATGGTATCATATTGATTCAATTCAGATCATGAATTTAGAATTCAAAATTCCACCCAACTCAAGCTAGATCGCCTGTTTCATTTCGAATCATGAGGTAATTATCATTTATCACTGATCTTACAAAATCATAATATTCTGAATCAGAAAAGCGAACAGTATCAACTTTTGAACTTATTTTTTCCTTAGCAAAACCTAAGTGATAACATGGACCCTGACCGGAAAGTGTCCTAAAATAGTAATCGTTACAAGAACAATAATCCAAATCTAAATCAATCCAATATTCATGATGTTTTCCAACGATTGTCCAGATGATTTTTCTACTAGGTTCAAATAAATGACACTTCAGCGATGGGAATATTGAGAATATGCACCTCTTACCTGAATATCTGTCATCTAGAATCCCGCTTTATAAATATGATTTCTCCCGATTCGATTGATTCTAACAAGAGTGGGTCTTCGATGCAGCGGCCTATGTGATTCATGTTAATCCCGTTAGTATCTTGCAACACGATACAAATGGAACCATTAGAAACCATGAATCCCAGATCTCCCCTCTTAAACGTTGATTTCTGTTTTTCTGCTCCCACAGTTACTCCGGTTTCTACATACCCTATTTTATGCTCCATAAAATGCAGTCTTCCGGAAATTGGCATTTTTTTAATAATATTAGAAAAAGTGATGGGTGACAGATGACGTACAAGTTCCAATAGTATTTTCCCCTTGCCACCGGCCTCTAATAGAACATGAATCCTTGAGACGGAGTTTGGGTTGCTCCAGGTCATATCTAGCTGTAAATTAATTTCTATATCGCTATTAATTTGTTGATTTATTAGCAACATTTAATTATATATTCACTTTTTTTGCTTTTATTCTTGGTTTTAAGACGTTCTAGCGCTGAAAAAAATAAGGGAAAAAAACTCGTCAAAGTGAAAAAACAGTCCAAAGTAAAAAAAGATACAGAAACAAAGGGCAAGAGTCATCAAGAAAAAGAAAAGAAAAGTAAGAAAACCAAAATTGAGATATTGGAAACTGAAGAAGAATCAAAAAGTGGCAGGCCGAAAGACGAAGTAGTAGTTTATCCAGAGATGGACTTTGAAGCTAGGGAAATAACCCCTCAAGATAGTCAAGTATTGATAGGTCCACCAACATTGACTCGATTTGAACGTGCGAGAATAATTGGTTCAAGATCGCTACAACTATCACTTGGTGCACCAATTTTAATTGATTCATCGAAAAAGTTTAATGATACAATATCAATCGCAGTAGCAGAGTTGGATTTGAGAGTTCTTCCTATTTCCATAAGAAGAGTACTGCCTAATGGATTATATCAGGACATTCCGATTGACTGGTTAAAATAAGTAGAAAAAATAAGGAAAAATAACCGTCCAAATTTTCGACGATCTACAACCCATTAGTATGAATCATGATCAAATCTGTGTAGGTAAAGTGTAGGTATTTGCTTGTCAATCAAGTTAGGAAAATTTAAATCTCGATATTTTACAACTCTATGAGGGTCAAAATTCCTACAATTCATGGTAATCACATAGGCCTTAATGCGATGATAATTTTAGAAGATGGTTCAACGTATCGAGGTACAGGTTTTGGCTATCCAAAGACAGTTGGCGGCGAATTTGTTTTTAATACGGGAATGGTAGGTTACCCGGAGACTTTAACTGATCCCTCGTATAGAGGGCAAATCTTGTGTTTGACTTATCCGCTTATTGGGAACTATGGAGTGCCGAGCAACTCTATTACTGATAGCTATGGATTGCCAAAATATTTTGAATCTGATAACATTCAAGTTTCTGGATTGATTGTTCACGAGCTGTCTACTGTAGCTAATCATAGAGAATGCCACAAGACTTTAGATCAATGGTTATATGATGAAAAAATACCAGGAATTAGCGGGATTGACACACGTGACTTAACCAAGAAAATTAGAATAAAAGGAGTAATGAAAGGTGCTCTCTCAGTTTCGGAAAAACAAATAAACACAAAAGAACTATTGAATACTATCAAGAGGACCAAATATGATGGATTTAACTTCATGTCTCAGGTATCTGTTGACAAAACAGTTGAATATGGAGATCCAAAATTAGAACCGATAGTGTTGATTGATACGGGCACAAAATATAGCATTATTCGTAACATTTTACGGATGGGATATAGGGTTATTCGAGTTCCATGGGATATGTCGTTTAGTAAGATTATTTCTTATAAACCCAAGGGTATTATAATAAGTAACGGTCCCGGAGATCCTAAAATGTGTAATAGTACAATAGATACCGTCAATAAATTGTTTGATTCAACATTACCAATATTAGGAATATGTTTAGGAAACCAAATTATCGCACTTGCTGCAGGTGGCGACACATACAAGTTGAAATTTGGACACAGAGGTCAAAATAAAGGATGCACTGACCTAAACACCAATCAAACCTTCATGACTAGTCAGAATCATGGATACGGGGTAAAATCAAACACGCTTAATAAAACTGGATTTAAAGCTTGGTATATTAATTCTGATGACAATACTATTGAAGGCATCAAACATGAATCGAAACCTATAATCGCAGTACAGTTTCATCCAGAAGCGTCTCCCGGACCTTATGATTGTGTGCACATATTCGAAAGTTTTAAAGATCTTGTTGAACAAAATAGATCTAACGAAAAGTCTATTCAGAGTGATAGAGTAAATGGAGGTGGGAAAATTTTCCAAAGAATGAAACCATAAAGAAAACAATAGTATTGGGAAGCGGAGCAATAAAGATCGGAGAAGCGGGCGAAAGTCAGAAATTCTGACCGCCAATTTGACTATTCCGGTTCGCAATGCCTCAAAGCTTTGTCCGAAGAAGGAGTTAAGACCGTACTCGTAAATCCCAATATAGCAACCATCCAAACAGATACTAGATTTGCGAATAAGGTATATTTGTTACCAGTAAACGGATATTACATAAACCAAATAATAGAGAAGGAACTTCCTGATTCAGTAATGTTAGGTTTTGGTGGCCAGACCGCATTAAATTGTGGAGTATCATTACATGATGAAGGAATTCTAGATAAATATAAAATACAAGTATTGGGCACTCCTATAAATAGCATAAAGATTACTGAAGACAGACAACAATTTAAAACTGCAATGATAAAGAGTAACGTTCCTGTACTAGAGAGTGCTCCAGCATATAATTTAAGAGAGGCACTGGATGTTGCAGATAAAATAGGGTATCCGGTGATAATCAGGGTTGCATACACTCTTGGCGGCAAAGGAGGAGGAGTTGCGCATAATGAATATGAACTGCAAGAGATTGTTCAGCGCGGACTTTCATTGAGTCTAGTAAATCAGGTATTAATTGAAAAATACATCGGAAGTTGGAAACAAATAGAATATGAAATGATGAGGGATTACACAGGTAATAGCATCGCGATTTGCAATATGGAAAATGTTCTAGGAATGAGAGTTCATACAGGGGACAATATTGTTATCGCCCCGTCACAGACAATCAATAATGAAGAATATCATAGATTACGTTCCGCTGCAATTAGAGCAGTAGAATATTGCGGCATTGTCGGAGAATGCAATATTCAATTTGGCTTGGATCCGCAAAGTGAATCATATTGCGCAATTGAAATAAATGCTAGACTCTCGAGATCATCGGCTCTAGCCAGCAAGGCAACTGGATATCCTTTGGCATATATGGCAGCAAAAATGGGACTTGGTTACTCCCTCACAGAACTAGTAAACAGCATAACTAAGGCTACAACGGCTTGCTTTGAACCCTCATTAGATTATGTAGTCTTAAAAATGCCCAGATGGGACTTCAGGAAGTTTGAATTGGTTAACAGAAGGATTGGCACGAGTATGAAGTCAGTGGGGGAGGTTATGGCAATTGGCAGAACATTTGAAGAAGTCTTGCAAAAAGCAATTAGAATGACCGATACGGGAAAAATGGGCCTTGTTGGAAATGAACAAGATATGAAGGAAGAATTAGAATTAATTGAACAAAAATTGTTGTATCCAAGTGATGAAATTTTATTTGATGTTGTTAAGGCTACGCGATTGGGAATTGCCATATCCAGAATAAGTAAACTTTCAACAATAGATTCATGGTTCTTGGTAAAAATCAAAAATATTGTGGACATGTATGATAAATTGCATGGGGTCGATGTGTCTGATATTTCCGAGGGTTTATTGAGACATGCAAAAAAGTACGGATTTTCAGATTTACAAATAGGAAAATGTTTGGGTATAAAAGAAATAAGTGCCAGAAAATTGAGGCAAAAACTTGGTATTAATCCAGTTGTAAAGCAAGTAGATACGTTAGCTGCAGAATGGCCTGCAAAGACAAATTATCTGTATTTAACTTATGGAGGAGATAAAGATGATATTGTTTTTAGGAAAGAGAAAAATTCTGTAATGGTACTTGGGGCAGGACCATACAGAATCGGCAGTAGTGTAGAATTTGATTGGGGTACGGTCAACATGGTTTGGGGCCTAAAAAATAATGGCATAAAATCAGTATCAGTTATTAATTGCAATCCTGAAACGGTTTCTACTGACTATGATATCTCGGACAGACTATATTTTGAGGAATTATCATTAGAACGAATTTTAGATATTTATGATAAGGAACGTCCTAAGGGAATAGTTACATGTGTTGGAGGGCAGACCGCAAACAATCTTGTACCTAAATTAGGAGAACTAAATGTACGTATCATTGGTACTGATAGTATCCATACTGATATGGCAGAAAACAGAGAAAAGTTCAGTAGATTGCTAGATTCATTGAATATAAAGCAGCCCCCTTGGAATAAGTTTACGGATCTAAATGGAGCAAAAACATTTTCTCAAAATGTAGGATTCCCCGTTTTAGTAAGGCCATCATATGTGTTAAGTGGGGCGGCCATGAAAGTGATATGGAATGACGAACAATTAGAGCGATACATAAATGAGGCTGCGCAAGTAAGCCCCGAGTATCCAATTGTGATTAGCAAATTCTTTCAGGATTCAGCCGAGGTTGAAGTAGACGCAGTATGTAATGGAAAGGATGTCATTATAGGCGCACTAATTGAGCACATTGATAACGCAGGTATTCATTCTGGAGATGCTATGATGTGTATACCTCCATGGAGATTGAACAGACAAACAATGAACACAATAGTAGATTATTCAAATATGATAGCTAGAGAATTGGAAGTGAAAGGTCCGCTTAATATCCAGTACTTGGTCAAGGATGATGAGGTATATGTGATAGAGGCAAATGTCAGAGCATCAAGGACTACCCCCTTTGTATCAAAAATAGTTGGAATTAATTTAATTTCGTTAGCCGCCAAAGCGATAACTAATGGTAAATTACCAGACGGTCTTAATGAACCTTGGTTAAAAATTAGTGGCTTTGGAATAAAAGTCCCACAGTTTTCATTTATGCAATTGGAAGGTTCAGACATAGTTTTGGGTGTTGAAATGCAGTCAACAGGAGAAGTTGCTTGTCATGGTAACAGTTTTTATGATGCCTTGTCAAAAGCGTATGAAGCAGCTGGATATAATTTACCACTGTCAGGATCGGCATTGATAACAATAGGAGGACAAAAAAACAAAGAAAAAATGCTTTCTCCGATCTCGCTCATAAACTCGATGAAATTCAATATTCTGGCAACAGAACATACAGCTGAATTTATCAAGAACAACATCACTACAAATGTGCAGGAAGTACACAAGATTAGCGAGCCGATAAGAAAGCCAAATATTGCAGATCTCTTATATGACAAAAAAATAGATTTCATAATAAATATTCCATCTACATCTACCATCGAAAAGTACGTAGGTATGCTAGATGACGAATATCAGATCAGAAGAAAAGCTGTAGAAATGGGAATTCCAGTACTTACCACTGTGGAGTCAGCAATTTCATTCATACATTGTTTAGAGTGGAGAAATAATAATAAACCGTCAATAAGTCCATTATCCAAATATCATATTAACTAAAGTCAGGAGTTAAAGACTTCACTTAAGAGATTTTCATTACCAATAATGGTTCCATCAATTGATACAATCAGACACCTATCTATACTTTCCTTTCTTAGTATCTTTTTCAAAATAGGCGAATTAATTTTCCTATTTTTCACTCTGCCGTTACCATAAATATATTTATTAAATGAAGGTAACAATATAAGATCCAATGAACCCTTTGTACTTGGAAATATAGATTCCTTTTTTAATTTTAAGAAAATCCAGATTTTTTGTCCATTCAAAACACTGTTTTCTCTGAAAAACGTCGGATGAATGTGTCCCATAACAATTTTATTAATATTGGACCTAAGCTCTGACGGAAACGTATGTCCGTGTGTTAGGAGAATATCACCCAGTACCATCCCTTTAACTCCAATCAGATGTACTTTCTCTGGTGTAATCAATCCTATCCTCGAATCATGATTTCCTGGAATCAAATAGACTTTACAGATTTCAGACAGCGAATGTAAAAAATTAGGAATCAAATTCCAATCTTCCTTTCCTACTTTATAGATATTGTTTTTTATATCGCCGAGTAATACAATAGAAGTTACTTTGTTTGAAATAACAATATCACTCAACTCTTTTTCAATTTCTTTTACAATATGATACCAATCAATAGCAATATCAGTATTTTGCAACCAGTACGTTTTACCAATATGCAAGTCACTGATTACCAGCACTCTGTTTGTTTTATTATCATTAAATACATCAATCAATAAAGCTGGTTTGTTCTCAATTATATTGATTTGACTCATGATATCTTACAAAGTTCTATCGCATATTAAAAACATTAGATTCTTTCAAAAATAAGACAAAATTTTTCACACATCGCAATCATATAGGAAGACAGAGTTTAGAAATAATTATCATCGAATAGAATAATACCATAAGAGTTAAGACCCTCTATTCGTGAACAATATCATGAATTTTAATTTGCTGGTAACAACCTTTAGATACAGAGAAGGTGAAGCTTTTGATGAAGTATTGCAACTGTTAGACGTTCTAGGCGATAAGGATCCTTCAATTGAGATTTCGTCTGTTTCGGGGGTTATACTTGTAGATACTTGTCTTGATCCCTTTCAAGTTGTGGAAAATTGTAGAGAAATGGTTAGAAATGAACCATGGAAATTCAGATATGTTCTCAGAATCATACCATTAGAAAAGAATTGTAAGGCAGAATTAACCGAGATCCATAGTGTTGTCAATCAGCTTTGTAGAAAAATGGACGTACATGAGACCTTCATGATAATGATTGAAAAAAGACATTCTAAATTACATTCTAATGACATTATTTCTACCGTGGCAAGCAAACTGGATATGAAAGTCAATTTAGATGATCCAAATTGGGTAATACTAGTCCAAATAGTAAATAGAGTAGCGGGTATTTCGATTCTCAGACCCAATCAAATATTTAGTTCTGTAAAAGAAAAAATATCTTTACAGTAATATAAAAAAATATCAACAGGATAACATTCATGCAATGTAATTTGAACAACTCAATATATGATATCAGGATTTTGAATACGACCAATTTCTCATCCATTGCAATAAATTAATTATTGATTCTACTAATTCTTGTCCTTTTGTAGGTGTATCATTATGTGTTTACGTCTTTGGTAAAGTTTCAATGGCTCATTTTAACCCCGCCGTTACAATAGGTTACTTGATTACAAGACATTTACCAAAAAATTTGATAACTTGCTATCTGGGCGCCGAAATAACAGGTGCCTTACTTGCAAGCATTTTTGTAAAATATGCAATTGGAACAAATGCTAACCTAGGAGATAATGTTCCAAACTATAACTTTCCGCTGCCTATTATATTCGGGATAGAAATTTTTGCTTCTTCCTTGCTAAAGATAGTTATTTTGCTTGTGATATACACAAAAGGATTGAAAGGATTTAGTGGTATAGCAATAGGAGGAACTATTGGTTTAGATATTTTCTTCTTTG
>Ga0105092_10000614_pt1 | contig 18649 bp, 17 predicted proteins | sample PPLLak2March2015_FD_87021 | JGI IMG/M metagenome (GOLD analysis project Ga0105092, IMG submission 87021) | Freshwater sediment microbial communities from Prairie Pothole Lake near Jamestown, North Dakota, USA - PPLs Lake P7 Core (1) Depth... | ecosystem: Environmental > Aquatic > Freshwater >... | reverse complement strand
CCCCGGGTGACCGACCATTTCGTCATCGAGGGGCAGGGCCAATACCTGGTGATGGATTACATCGAGGGAGAAGATCTGCGCCAGCGCCTGGACCGCCTGGGTCCGCTCCCTGAAGAAGAAGTCATCGTACTCGGGGTTGCGATCTGTGAGGCGTTGACCTATCTGCATTCACGCACGCCTTCGGTCTTGCACAGAGATGTCAAGCCTGGCAATGTAAAAATTACCCCCCAGGGACAAATATTCCTGGTCGATTTTGGCCTTGCCAAGGTGGTCCAACGCGGCCAGGCTACCACTACCGGAGCCAGGGCAATGACCCCTGGCTATTCGCCTCCCGAGCAATATGGGACCGCTCGCACCGATCCTCGCACCGACATTTATTCTTTGGGAGCGACCCTGTATTCCGCGCTGAGCGACACCTTGCCCGAAGATGGGCTGGCGCGGGCCATGGAACAGACAACCCTTACCCCGATCCGGCAGCGGAACCAGAAGGTATCCAAGCGCCTTGCCGCAGTGATCGAGAAATCTCTGGAGGTGCGTCCAGACAACCGCTACCAGAATGCCGAGGAGTTCAAGCAGTGCTTGCTCAGCGCACGCAGCACCACCCGGCGTAAGATTCCGGTTGATCTCACTCTCTCTCCGCCACCGGCGGGAGAAAATGAAGAAGGCGACGCAGAATCCGGCTCACAGGACAGCCAGGAGCCCTCTGGCGAGAATCAGAGCGATCTACCGGTTGTGATCGACAGCCGGCTATCGAACAACCCCGATAAAGAATACAGGCCGAGGCGAAAGCGTAAATCCTCCCGACCCTGGCTGGTGTTAGCGACGTTGTTTGGTTTGATTTTCACCGGTGGGTTTGCCGCTTACGTGATCAATCCGGCTCTTCTCATGGGGGCCATGTCATGGCTGCCCTTATCGTCCACGCCGGCGTCCACAGCAACGCTCTTCGTGGCGAGCAGTCATACGCCCGTGGTCACGGTCGATGTCACACATACGGCCACCCTGGAGCCTGAACCGTCCGCGACCTCGACACAAGAGAGTACGGCCCTGCCCACCCATACGCCCCGCCCCACAAACACCCCACCCCCAACCGCAACGTTTACCGCAACCCCAGTGCCTACCACCCAGGGAGGTGGCCTTGCCCAGATTGCTTTTGCTTCAGACCGCACCGGTGTGCCTGAAATTTACCTGACCGATCTCGATGGCGCTGAGTGGGTGCAGATCACCGATATTCCTGAAGGCGCTTGCCAGCCGTCGTGGTCTCCAGACGGCACCCGCCTGGTATTCATCTCACCGTGTAAAGAGGACCAGGAGCTGTACCGCGGCTCGAGCATGTTCCTGATGGATGCCGATGGCACTCATGTACTGCCGCTTCCCAGCGCGCCTGGCGGAGATTTTGATCCGGCCTGGTCTCCGGATGGAAAGACCATCGCATTCGCCTCCATGCGTCAAACAGAGTATCCTCAGATCTACTTGCTGGACCTCGCTACCAGCGAAGTAACCATGCTGCCAGACCCCAATAATAAGGCTAATTCACAGCCGTCCTGGTCTCCGGATGGAAAGCAGCTGGCATACGTTGGACCGCGCGTTCAGATCTGGGTCATGGACGTATCCGGCGAAAATCGCTATCTGCTGGGGCGGGGCAGTGAAAATTTAAGCCGCTCCCCGAGCTGGTCACCTGACGGGCAGGTGGTTGCGCTTACCCAATGGCAAGAAGGGTTTTACGGTTTCCCCTGGCTCTCAAAGGTTCAGGTCGTGGAAGGGGGCTCGCTGGTCGCAGAGCTCCCCCACGAATTTGGTATGGCAGATGCCAGGTATTCCCCCGATGGTTATTGGCTGGTCTTTCACAGCTGGCCTGACGGCGAAAATCATGATATCTACATCATGAACCCCAGCGGCGTCAGCCGTGAGCAGATCACGTCTGATCCTGCCAACGAGTTTGACCCTGTCTGGAGGCCTGGGTCTTAGCGCCGCCTGGCGGCTAAATTGCCCCCTTGCGCCCGAATTGACGTTGAAGTAGATCCACGGAAAGATGGATCATGGTCGGCCGCCCATGAGGGCACGTACGCGGCGAGTGACAGGCTTCCAGGTCGTTTAACAACGCCTTTTGCTCGTCTGCCGATAAGACCTGGCCGGCTTTGACCGCTGCCCGCTTGCAGACCCGCGCAATGATCTTCGCTTCGATCTCATTCTGCAAGGGCGTTTCATCCTCTTCGAATTCTTCTACCAGTACACGGAGGGCTGCAGCCGGATCGCTGCCCGTCAACATAGATGGGATCGCCCGGACCAGGAATGTCCCCGGGCCAAATGGTTCCACCTGGTACCCGAGCCTGCCCAATACCGGAAGCTGCTCTGCGAGAAGGCGAGCGCTGGCGGGAGGCAGGTCGACGGCAACGGGCTGGAGCAATGCCTGGGCATGGATGGGTCCCTCCCGCTGAGACATAAATCGCTCGAACAGCACCCGCTCGTGGGCAGCATGCTGGTCGATCAGGTAGAGACCATCCGGACCCTCGGCGACCAGGTAGGTGAGAGCCACCTGGCCCACAAGGCGCAGCAGCGGCATCGAATGCCTGGGGAGAGATGGCTGAGCAGGGGTCGAATCGCCAGCGGTCGGGGCGAGGTCAGCCGCGCTGCTTTCTGGCGTAGTAGAAGAAAACCACTGCTCTTCGCCCGAGAGATCTTGCCCTTCATCCGGAGGCCAACGGATTTCGCCGGGTGCACCGGCTGGGAAGGAGCCTGACTTACCCGGACTGTCCTCCGGGAACGACCAGGCTTTCCCGGGGTCGATTTGGGGTACGGGTGAATACGCCAGGAGAGCGCGCCGCACTGCCCGCTGAATCCCGCTGAAGATCCGGTCTCGGTCTTTGAAGCGGACTTCGGCCTTGGTCGGGTGGACATTGACATCCACCGATTCGGGAGGTATTTCCAGGAGCAGGGTAGCAAATGGGTAACGACCTACCATGATCAGGTTCTGGTAGGCCTGGACCACTGCCGCAGATAGAGATGCGTCTTGGACGGGGCGTCCGTTAACGAAGAAGGTGATCTCACGCCGGTTCGAGCGGGTGAGCGAGGTGGGGCTGATAAACCCGGTCACGCGCAGCCCTTCTTCTTCGAATGTGACCTCGAGCATCTGCCGGGCCACCTCGACGCCGTACAGGGCTGCCAGCACCTCGCGGTGGTCGCCGTTGCCGCTGGTTTGCAGGGCAGGCCGGCCTTCCTGTTTCAAATGGAAGCGCACGTTCGGATAGGCAATCGCATAACGGGTAACCAGGGCATCGATCTGGCCTCGTTCGGTGGAATCACTTTTCATGAACTTAAGCCGCGCCGGAACGTTGTAAAAAAGGTTCTCCACCCGGATCACCGTTCCGGTTGGCGCGCCGACCGGCTGGACTGTCTCGGCCAGTCCGCCCTCAACCTTCAAGCGCGCCCCCACTTCGCTATCAGCCGTTCGAGAGGTGATGGTGAGCAGCGCCACCGAGCCGATGGAGGCCAGCGCTTCTCCCCTGAAACCCAGGGTCCGGATGTGAAACAGATCTTCGGCCGATTTCAGCTTGCTGGTCGCGTGGCGAGCTACCGCCAGGGACAGCTCTTGGGAAGGAATACCACTGCCATCATCGCTCACTTCGATCAGGCGGCGACCGGCTCCTTCAACCTTGATGTTTATGTACTGTGCGCCTGCATCAATGGCGTTTTCTAACAGCTCTTTAACCACAGACGCCGGTCGTTCGACCACCTCACCGGCAGCAATTTGAGAGGCAACCTCTGGAGAAAGGATTTGGATAGACACAGGGGTATTATACAGGCGATAAGAGGTGGGGGGTAGGGCGTATTTCCCTGTATAATTGCCCCATGCGCTACACCACCCTTTTTTTTGACCTGGATGAAACCCTGTACCCACCTGGCAATGGCCTCTGGGATGCGATCCGCGATCGGATGAACCAATATATGGTCGACCGCTTGCAGCTCCCGGAAGAAGAAGTCCAACACCTGCGGCGCTATTATTACGAGACCTACGGCACCACCCTGCGTGGGCTTCAGCGGCATTACAATGTGGATGCCAGCGATTACCTGGCCTATGTTCACGATCTTCCCCTCCAATCTTTTCTGCAGGCTGACTCCCGCCTGGTCGATCTGCTTTCCAGCCTGCCCCAGCGCAAGTGGATCTTTACGAACGCTGATGCCAACCATGCCAGGCGAGTGATAGCGGCGTTGGGCCTGTCAGGGTGCTTCGAGGGCATCATCGATGTGACCGCCATCGGTTTTGCCTGTAAGCCTGAAGAAGACGCCTACCGCCTGGCCCTCTCGATTGCCGGCGAAAGCGACCCCTCACGGTGCTTGATGCTCGACGACTCGGCGCGCAACCTGGCGCCCGCCAAAGAGCTGGGCCTGCTGACCATCCTGGTAGGCAGCGCCGAACCCAACCCGGCAGCCGTCTACAGCATCAACACCTTGCTTGAACTGCCGGATATCCTGCCCGAATTATGGAACAATAACGAAAAATCTGTTTAATCCAGAGGTCAATCATGAACAAGCAAATGACGATGGAACAAGCAGCCGCCCTGGTACCCTCCGGCTGCATGCTGGCCCTCGGCGGGATGACCCTCTACCGGCGCCCTGTGGCATTTGTGCGCGAGCTGCTCCGCCGCCACAGCCAGACCGGGCAGCCCGATAACCTCACCCTGTTGGCATTCACAGCCTCTTTGGAGAGCGACCTTCTGGTAGGCGCAGGGATGGTTCGCCAGGTGCGTTCCTGTTATTTTGGGCTGGAGATCTTCGGTCTGGCACCCATGTTCACCTATTGCGCCAACCGCGGTGATATCGAGATCCTGGAAGAAACCGAAGCCAGCCTGGCATTCGGCCTGCGTGCTCAGATGGCAGGGGTGGGTTTCATGCCCGGGCGAGCCTGGGTGGGCACCGATCTGCCGCGACTGCGGCCCGACGTGCGCACCGTTGTCGATCCGTACAGCGGTGAGGAGCTGATGGCTTTCCCTGCCATCAAACCCGACGTGGCTGTGATCCACGCTTTAAAGGCCGACCTGGACGGGAACGCATTAATTGGCATCAACAAGGCAGTCGATGAGGAGCTGGCGCTGACCTCCACTCAGGTCATCGTCACTGCCGAAGAGGTTGTCTCCGAGCTGTCTCAGGCAGATCTGGTCGCCCCGGTGGTCAGTGCAGTGGTTCACGCTCCGGGTGGGGCCCGTCCAACCTCATGCCACCCGCTCTACTCGCTCGATGGAGAGGCTCTGCTTGACTACACCGCACAGGTCAGCGATCCTGCCTCATTTGCGCTTTATCTTGCAGGAATAAACGCATAGGCAGCGATTACTCAGATGGGTGATTGCACTCCACTAAACCCTCGAGCGAAGAAGACGATTTTTGGATAAATTTGCCGCACGAATGTGCGGCAAATTTATCCAAAAATCGATCATATGGGGGGCGAAGCCTGCTCCTCAACACCGACCAGATAGGCAAAGTTGGGGGTGCGATCACCCGTATTTATAATTCTCTAATCATTGTATGGTAACCTTAAATGACATCTTCATCTTGCCGGGTATTCCCGAGATCATACCCTTGGGCTGCGGCATACAGAGAACCTTTAGGAGTAAATCATGAGGACAAAATTCCTTTTTATTTTCGCGGGCGAATGCCTTGCCCTGATCTTCTTGACAGGCGCTTGCTCAACCGGTTTTGTATTGGGTCGAATCCTGGCAACACCTACCCCCTCGCAAGCATTTGCCGCCCCAACCCAGGCGGTGATCCCGCAAAACGGGAATACCGAAAGTGAGCCGCAAGCCCCTACTGAGACCGCTCCGGAAGATTCCACCGGCCCATTGGCCGGCCCCAACCCGAATCAGACCGCTCCCGAGGATTTGGAGGATCTATTCGATCCCTTCTGGGATGCGTGGGATATTGTTCACGCCCAATTTGTCGACCAGCCAGTCGACGATGTGGTCCTGATGCGCGGCGCTATCCAGGGTATGCTCGAAGCGTTGGGCGATGAGCATACCTCTTATATGGACCCCGACCAATTCATGCAAGCGAATATCCCGCTGGAACAGGAATATGAGGGCATTGGAGCCTGGGTGGATACGAACACAGAATTCCTGACCATTATCAGCCCAATGCCCGACTCTCCTGCCGAGGCAGCCGGACTGCAAACCGGAGATGAGGTCATCGCCATCGACGGCGAGGATATGACCGGGATCGACGGCAACCTGGTCGTCCGCAAGGTGCTTGGCCCGGCCGGAAGCAAGGTGACCCTGACCATCCGCCGCCAGGTGGAAGGTGCAGAGCCGGAGATATTCGATGTTGAGGTCACCCGCGCCAAGATCGTTATCCACAGTGTTACCGGCGAAATGTTGGATGACGGCATCGGTTACGTGAGCATCAACTCGTTTGCAGATAACACGCGCGACGAGCTTCGAGATGTCCTCGAAGAGCTCTTGGCTCAGAATCCTAAGGGCCTGGTGGTAGACCTGAGGAACAACGGCGGTGGTTTCTTGAATACAGCCATCGAAGTGACCTCTGAGTTCGTTGGTGATGGTGTCATCATGTACGAGGATTATGGAGATGGCTCACGCGATACCTACGAGGCCATCCCTGGTGGTCTCGCCACAGAAATACCTCTGGTCGTCTTGATCAACCAGGGCAGCGCCTCGGCCTCAGAGATCATGGCCGGCGCCATCCAGGACCGTGATCGTGGCGTCCTGGTCGGTGAAACTTCTTTTGGCAAAGGCTCTGTGCAAAACTGGGTTCCACTCAACAATGGCCAGGATGGCGCCGTCCGGGTGACCATCGCCCGCTGGCTGACCCCTGACGAGCGCCACATCCACCAGGTGGGCCTGACGCCCGATATCGAAGTGCCTTTGACCGAGGAGGACTTCACTGCTGGTGAGGATCCCCAGTTAGACAGGGCAGTGGAATATTTATTGACTGGACAATGATTGTATTGTTAGGAGGGAAAAATGCCTTTCATGTTCTTTGATATACGCTATATGATTTTCATGCTGCCGGCCTTCATCCTGATGATGGCTGTGCAGTGGTATGTCAGCTCTGCATATAAAAAATGGAGCCGGGTGCCGGCGCGCAGCCGCCTGAGCGGCGCCCAGGCGGCGCAACGGCTGGTCCAGGCTAACGGCCTTTATGACGTCCAGATCGAAGGAGTTCCTGGAAATCTAACCGACCATTACGATCCCCGCCGGAAGGTACTGCGCCTTTCGCGAGGGGTATACGAGGGCTCTTCGGTTGCGGCCCTTGCGATTGCCGCTCACGAGCTTGGCCATGCGGTCCAGGACCAGGAAGGATATTTCTATCTGCGGCTGCGTGCGACGTTAGTGCCGGCGGTCAGTATCGGTTCCTACCTGGGCTGGATATTGATCATCGTCGGCATATTCCTTCGCGCCGCCGAGCTGTCCTGGTTGGGTGTGGCGGTGTTCTCAGGAGGCGCTCTCTTTGCCCTGGCGACCCTGCCTGTCGAGCTGAATGCATCGGCCCGCGCCCGGCGAATGCTGGTCGAGGGCGGCCTGATCGTCGGCTCAGATGAAGAGCGCGGTGTCAGCAACGTGCTGAATGCAGCCGCTCTCACCTACGTGGCTGCATTGATCACGGCTGTGCTGCAGTTGCTCTACTGGGTCACAGTAGTTATGGGGATGGGCCGGCGCAGGGACTGACCGGCCAACAATTGAGCGACAATATCCGTTATAATCGCTGCTATGCGTAAATTCATCCTGGCGGTTGTACTGCTGCTCGGCGTCGTTTTCATCATGTATCGATTGGCAGAAGTACAGGCCATTGTTGAGACGTTAGAGCGAGGTGATTGGCGTTTTTTATTGATCGCTTTTTTCCTGGTCCTCATCTGGACCATTAATCTGGCCGCTCTATTCAAGTCTGTCTACCAGGCAATCGGATTAGAAGAGAAGATTTCGACATTGCTGCCAGTGGTGCTGGCAGCTTACTTTGTTAACGTTGTAGCGCCTGCCGGTGGGATGAGCGGCATGGCTGTATTTGTGGCAGAGGCCAAAAGAAGAAATTACTCGCCTGGGCGGGCTGCAATTGGAGGCGCCCTGTATTTGCTGTTTGATTATTCTGCATTTTTGTGCATCCTGGCTGTGGGGCTCTTTGTCCTTTTCAGGCGCAATAACCTCAATACCGGAGAGATCATCGCTTCGGCGCTCCTGGTGGGGATCTTCCTTGTGCTGGCGTTATTGGTATACCTGGGTATGCGTTCGGCCAGGGAGCTTGGCCGGGCTCTGGCCTGGATGGCCTACATCGTCAACCGGATCCTGAGGCCTTTCCTGCACCGGGAATACCTCTCGGAGCAGCGCGCCCACGAATTTGCCCAAGAAGCTGCCGGCGGTCTTAACGAGCTGCTGAAGCAACCTGAAAAATTGATGACCCCGGCTGTTTTGGCCGTGACCAAGCAGTCGTTGATGATTCTGGTGTTGTGGATGAGCTTTTTGGCGTTTGACGTACCGGTATCCGCGGGCACGCTCATCGCTGGTTACAGCATCGGGTATTTGTTTTTGATCATATCTCCCACGCCCTCAGGCATGGGGGTGGTCGAGGGGATTTTAACTCTGGCGTTAAGCTCGATGTACATCCCGCTCGGCGCGGCTGCCGTGATTACCATAGCCTATCGCGGGTTTTCCTTTTGGATGCCGCTCCTGATGGGAATCGCTGCCTTCCGCTGGCTAGGGGGTTCAAAAGATATCAGGGCTACGGCTTAGCGAGCACACCCTAATTTCATCCGGTGACTCTTGACGCCAGGATCAAGGAAAGGTATCATCAATGGCTTGATTCTATTGTGCATGTTGGCACTTTTTAACATGGTATTGTAAGTAAACGATATGACAAAAATCAACGGAGAAGAACGAAACGGCGTAACCGTTCTAAGAAAGTCAATTGAATATATTCCCCGTCCTTCGCTGCGGACGTGGTTAATTGGGCGCCCGCTTTCAACCGCAGATGCGCCTCACCAAACGATCGGCAAACTGGTCGGGCTGGCAGTCTTTGCATCTGATGCGTTGTCATCCACCGCTTACGCCACTCAAGAGATCCTGGCTATCCTGGCTGTTGCCGGCACGGCTGCGTTCGGTTATGCCTTTCCAATATCCGTCGCCATTGCACTGCTATTGATCATCGTTGCGATATCTTACGAGCAGACCATCCATGCTTATCCGGATGGCGGCGGCGCCTATATTGTCGCCCGCGACAACCTGGGTGAGCTGCCCGCTCAAATTGCTACCTCCGCCCTGCTGACCGACTATGTGCTCACGGTAGCCGTCTCGATCTCTTCTGGCGTTGACCAGTTAGCCTCGGCTTTCCCGACTTTGCTGCCCTACCGGGTTTACATGGCGGTTGGGCTTGTCTTTTTCACGATGATCGTGAACTTGCGCGGGGTGAGAGAATCGGGCCTGGCGTTTGCCATTCCAAGCTACTTTTTTGTGGCCATGATGTTCCTCACCGTCGGTTTGGGCCTGTTGAAATATGTGACCGGTAACCTGGAGATGTTAGCAGACCCACCGCCTATAGAGGTATTAGGCCCTCTGGTTGCGGTGACGCCATTCTTGATCTTGCACGCCTTTTCCAGCGGTACGGCCGCTCTTACCGGCATCGAAGCCATCTCCAACGGTATTACGGCCTTCAAGGAACCCCGCAGCCGCAATGCCGGAATTACCCTCATCTGGATGGCCGGGATCCTGACCGTCCTGTTCCTTGGGATCACATTCCTCGTCCATCCCATCGGCGCAGTCCCATCCAGGGAAGAAACCGTCATCTCCCAGCTCGCTCGGGCTGTAGTCGAAGGCCGGGGGCCGCTGTGCCTGGCTGCCATGGCTGGCACAACAGTGATCCTGGTTATGGCCGCCAACACCTCTTTTGCTGGTTTCCCTCGCTTGAGCGCACTGGCAGCAAAAGATGGTTATTTGCCCAGGCAGCTTACGTATCGAGGCAGCCGCCTGGTCTACTCGCGTGGCATTGCCGCCCTTGCCGTGTTTGCTTCGATCCTGGTGATTGGATTCCAGGCCAATGTCAGCCGGCTGATCCCGCTCTATGCCATCGGTGTATTCATGTCATTTACACTATCTCAGCTCGGTATGGCCCGGCGCTGGTGGAAGAGCGGCCACCTGGCCCCAGGAGAAGAGATAAAAGAGCGCGGGTCTGTCCTGGCCTACGATCGCGGCTGGCAGGTCAAGATGATCATCAACGGCGTCGGCGCGATCGCTACCGCTATCGTGATGGTCGTTTTCGCTGTGACCAAATTTAAAGATGGCGCTTATATTGTCTTAATCGTCATTCCAATATTGGTGATTATCTTTTTGGGCATTCACCGGCATTACATGAGCCTGGCGCATAGCCTTTCCTTAGAGAATTATGGGGCGACTCCGCGGTTGGCGCGCCACCGTGTCATTATCCCGATCAGCGGCGTTCACCGCGGCTCGCTGGCTGCGCTGCAATACGCACACACCCTCTCAGACGATATTACGGCTGTCCATGTGTCCACCGATCCGGATGAAGCCGAAAGGGTCTCGCGCAAATGGGAGACCTGGGGCGACGGTATCCGGCTGGTCATTCTGGATTCACCGTTCCGCCTGTTCCTCGAACCTCTGCTTCAATATATTGAAGAAATATCAGACAACAGCCAGCCAAATGAGGTGATCACCATTGTGGTGCCTCAGTTTGTTCCCAAGCATTGGTATCACAACCTGCTTCATACTCAGACGGCGATCTTGTTACGTTTGGCCTTGCTATTTAAACCGGGGATAATCGTAACCGACGTCCCTTATCAAGTCGATTAGAACGGAGCGACCAGGCATGAATATTATTGTGATCGGTTGTGGACGGGTAGGCGCAGAGCTTGCCTACCGGTTATACAAAAAAGGCCACCGGGTGACCGTTGTCGATCAAACCGACTCGGCATTTGCCAATCTACCCCATGATTTCCGTGGGCGGACCATCGAAGGAGAGGCGCTCGACATGGATGTGCTTCACCGCGCCGGAATCGAGCAGGCCTCCGGTCTTGCCATGGTCACCAGCTCTGACTCGCTTAATGCAGTGATCGCTCACCTCGCTCGCACGGTTTACAATATCTCCAACGTGGTGGTACGCAATTACGACCCGCATTGGCGTTCTCTGTATGAGGCCTTTGGTCAGCAGGTGATCAGCTCGTCCAGCTGGGGTGCCCAGCGCCTCGAAGAGCTGCTCTATCATGCCGAGATGCACACGGTGTTTTCTTCGGGGAACGGCGAAGTGGAGGTATATGAATTTGCAGTGCCCGAAGCCTGGGCCGGTAAGATACTTCGTGATCTGCTCCCGGAGGCCGACATTCAACCGGTGAGCGTCACGCGCGCCGGTCGGGCCATGATGCCTGACCTTAACGAGCTTCTGGTAGAGAGCGATATCATCCTCGTCAGCGCCACGTTGGATGGTATTGAAGCGCTGCGCCAGCGGTTGAACCAATTACAGGAGGGCTGAAATGTTCGTGATCATTGCTGGAGGAGGACGTACCGGTACTCAGCTTGCGATCCTGTTGCTGGAGCAGAATCACCAGGTTCATGTTGTGGAGAACCGCAACGAAGTGTTGGCGCGCCTGCATCATGATTTGCCCACCGAAGTGATATATGAAGGCAACCCGACCGACACCGAAATCCTGGAACAAGCCGGCATCCGGCGGGCTCAGGTGTTGGCGGTTTGTACAGCCAATGACGCCGACAATCTGTCCATCTGTTACCTGGCGCGCACCCAATACAACGTGCCTCGCACCATCGGCCGGGTCAATAACCCTCGCAATGCCTGGCTTTTTGACGAGAAGTTTCACGTCGATGTAGCCTTGAACCAGGCAGAGATCATGGCCAGGTTGATCGAAGAAGAGATGTCGATGGGCGACATGATGACCCTGCTCAAGCTCAGGCGGGGAGAATTCTCACTCATCGAAGAGAAGACCCCCCCTGGCGCCAAAGCGATCGGCGTCGCCATAAAAGACCTGGCCCTGCCTGAGCACTGCGTCATCGCGGCGATCATCCGGCATGGAAACATCGTCTTACCGCGGGGAATAACGCAGCTGGAGATTGGTGATGAGGTCCTCGCCATCACCGATGCGGAAGGCGCTGATCAGTTAGCGGTCCTGTTTTCTGTACCGCGTTCGAATTCGATTTGACCAATCCCCGTGCGATGCGGTATAATCGTGCGGCAATTCATCAAGGACCACTTGTCTGTTTGATGGCAAGCCATTAAGAAACTATCCAAAAATTCTGGCTCCGGCTTCGGGACCATGCGAACGGATCCGTAGACCAGGACACGAAAAGGAATTCTACTTATGCCAAAGCGAACATACCAACCCAAAATCCGCCGTCGCTTGCGCGTCCATGGTTTTCGCTCCCGTATGGAAACCGCCGACGGAAGGAAAGTTCTCAAGCGCCGGCGCCTGCGCGGTCGCCATCGCCTGACCGTGGAAATGAACCAGCATGTTAAAAAAGTCAACTGGAAGAGTTGACGAGCGCCAATACCTCGGCTATCCGGCAAACAGGTGCAACGCAGGTTCCGTCTATCCAGCTCAAATGACTATAAGCGGGTGCGGCGATTGGGAAGATCTTTTGCCCACCCGCTTGTTGTGCTGGTAGCTCTTCCAAGTGAGCAAAATGAGAGCAGATTTGCAGTGTCAGCAGGTCGTTCTGTGGGGAAAGCCGTACAGCGTAATCGTGCAAAACGCTTACTCCGTGAGGCAATCCGCCCCTTGATCCCGAATATCACCCGTGGGTGGGATGTGCTCCTCATCGCCCGCCACCCTTTGGCTGGAGCCTCATGCCAGGAAGCACAAGCAGCTTTGGTTACTATGTTAAAGCGCTCGCATTTATTGGAAGAATCGTATGACGCATGAGCAACACCCGGTAGATGATCAATTTGTCGAGCCACAATTGCGCGATTTGCCTGTAACGGTTTGGAACCTGCCTCGTATTCCGCTCCTTGCGTTGATTCGCCTGTACCAGATGACCATCTCGCGCGGCCTGCCTCAAGGTACCTGTCGCTTCTATCCAACCTGCTCCCATTATGGATACCAGGCAATTTACAAGTACGGCGCAATCAAAGGAAGCCTGATGGCTGCATGGCGGGTTTTGCGTTGTAACCCATTCAACCCGGGTGGGTTCGACCCTGTACCTTAGTGTGTGATCGAAAGATTGCCAGTGATCGTCCGATCTAATAGTTTTGTCCTACACAATCAAATATGAAACCTCCTCGTTTTCACCTGATCTTGTTTGTCTTAATTTCGTTGTCTTTCATCCTCAGTGCTTGCGCAGGGTCTGCATCGGTTGCGTCCAGTTGGCCCGGGGTAACAGTGAGCGAAGACGTTGCCTATGTGGCTTACAACCAGTTTGTTTATGCTATCAGGATTAGTGATGGCTCGATGATCTGGAAATACCCCGAAAAGGGCTCGGCAGCTATCTCTTTCTATGCAGCGCCAACGCTCACCGAAGATGGGCAGCTGCTGGTTGGAGGCTATGACAATATTCTCTACAGCCTGGATGCCGAGTCAGGCCTGTTGAATTGGTCTTTTGCAGAACCAAAAGACCGTATTATTGGCAGCCCTCTGGCAACCGAGGTGGGTATTTTCCTCCCGTCCGCGGACGGTAACCTGTATGCATTGGACTACGAAGGCCAGCTTCTGTGGAAGTTTACGGCAGGCGGACCCTTGTGGAGCACTCCGGTAACCGACCAGGATTGTGAATGCATTTACCTGGCCTCGATGGACCACAACCTGTATTCATTAGATGCCAGCAATGGAGATCTGCGCTGGAAAACCAACCTGGGCAGCGCCATGGTCGGATCGCCGGCACTCAGTGAAGACGGCATTTTGTACGTGGGCAACTTTGGTAAGGAAATGGTGGCAGTCAACGCCGAAAATGGAGACATTGTCTGGCGAACACCACTGGATGGTTGGGCATGGGCCGGGCCTACCCTGGTCGGAGATCGCCTGTACTTTGGCGATCTTGTGGGTAACGTATACGCAGCAAACCGTGCTGATGGCGACATTATTTGGAAGGTAACGCCTGATGGCCCGATTACGGCCCCGCCTGTCTTCCAAAATGATTCGGTTTATGTCACGACCGATACCGGCACTTTGTTTGCACTCGATCCAGCTAATGGCAGCAATCGATGGATGCAAGCGGTCGGTGGTAAGCTTCACGGACCGGCAATTGTGGTGGAAGATGAAGTGATCTTGGTTGGGCCGATCTCGAAAGACGAGATCCTGGTTGCTCTCAATACAAGCGGCAGCCCGAGATGGTCTTTCATCCCGCCCAAGTAATGCTCCATTGCACACTGGCCAAGACAGGTTAAAATAGAGATTGGAAGAATAAATCTATGTGGGATACCCTCATCATTAATCCGATGGTTAACACCCTGCTGTGGATCTACAGCGCAGTCGGGCAAAATTTTGGTCTGGCGATCATCCTGTTCACAATCCTGGTCCGCCTGATCACGCACCCGCTTACGGCTCAGCAGATGAAGAGCAGTAAGACGATGCAAGATATGCAGTCTTCCAAACGGTGGCAGGAAATCCAAAAGAAATACAAGGACGATAAGCAAAAGCTGCAGCAAGAGCAGATGAAGCTCTACCAGGAGATGGGGATCAACCCGCTTGCACCCTGCCTGCCGACGTTGATCCAATTTCCCATCATCATCGGCCTGTACCAGGCAGTGATCCGTGCTCTGGCTGTGACACCAGTCCAGCTGCTGGATCTCACGCGGCACATTTACCCATTCATTAACGCCTCCGCCCTGATACCCCTGAACAGCCGCTTCCTTTGGATGGATCTCAACCAACCTGAGCGCCTGTTCTTGCCCTTGATCCCCTTTGGCATCCCCACTCTGGCAATCCTGGTCATGGTAACCACTTACCTCCAGTCAAAGCTCATGACCCCTCCGTCTGCCAATCCGGGAGACCAGGCTGCTCAAATGTCGAAGGCAATGAACCTGTACATGCCGATTTTCATGGGATACCTGGCTTACAGTTTTTCGGCAGGCCTGGCACTGTATTTTGTTGCCTCGAACCTGGTGGGTATCGCACAATATGCTATTCTAGGAAAGGCAAACTGGCGGAATCTACTGCCGGCCATGAAGAAGAAGTAACCGCCCCAGGCAGAGAGCTACACTCACCGAGCCGCCTTGCCCTGTCTGGAGCTCATCACCTTAACCTCCGCATGAATTGATTTGTATCATTGGAGAGGGATATATGCAAGATAAACGAGCAACATTAGAAATAATCGCCCCCAGCGTCGAAGAGGCGATCGCCAAAGGCCTGGCAGACCTGGGCCTCCCTGAAGAAGCTGTTGAAGTTGAGGTGCTGGATCAGGGAAGCCGCGGTCTGTTCGGTATTGGATCTCGCCAGGCAAGGATACGCCTTGCGGTGAAATCGGCGCCTTCTGAAGAACGACCTGAACCAGAGCGCGTCCATGAGGCGCCCGCCCCGATCGAAACATTTGAAGAGGAGCGTGAAACCATCCCTGAAGAAGCACCTGCTCCTCGCCGGGTAACCCCTGCTGACGAGATGTCTTCTCCTGAAGAGGAACACGATTTGCAGGTAGCCCGTGATACGGTGAGTGAGCTTCTGGAAAAGATGAAGATCCGGGCGCGGGTTTCGGCCCATTTTGGCGAAGCTGACGAAGAGCGCACTCGGATCCCCATCCACGTGGATGTCAATGGCAATGACCTGAGCATTTTGATCGGCCGCCGTGCAGAGACCTTGAATGCCCTCCAATACATCGCCTCGTTGATCGTTAGCAAAGAGCTCGATAAATCGGTCTCTTTGGTCGTCGATGTAGAAGGCTACCGTATGCGGCGTGAGGGCCAGTTACGCCAGCTGGCACGGCGCATGGCTGAGCAGGCTGTAAAGACCGGGCGGCGCCAGGTGCTCGAACCAATGCCTGCCAACGAGCGGCGTATTGTCCATATTGAATTGCGGGAAAATCCCGACGTCAGCACTGAAAGCATCGGCGAAGAGCCTCGCCGCAAGGTAACCATCATCCCCAAAGATTAGGCCCTGATCCTGTCATCGTATTTTATCCATGCGGCGCATGAGTCACGTGCGCCGCATGGTTTTAGTATTCATCCGATAATTCGGTCTGGGTCATTCCATTCGCCTATCCTAATCAGGTATAATCTACTCATGCGTAACTTGACCCCTTTAGAACCCATTGATTACCTGGTCATTGGTCACATTACTCGTGACCTGACGCCCGATGGGCCGCGACTGGGTGGGACTGCAGCCTATGCAGCCCTTACGGCGCGCGCCCTGGGTTTGAGGGTCGGAATCGTAACATCTTGGGGTTCTGAGCTGCCTCTAGGACTTCTCCAGGGGCTTCCCGTGATCAATTACCCTGCCGACCAAAGTACAACTTTTGAAAATAAGATGACGCCAGACGGGCGTATCCAATTCGTCCACAGCGTCGCTTCCAGTCTCGATTTTTACCATATTCCTGAACCCTGGCGGAATACACCCATCGTTCATCTTGGGCCGGTTGCCCAAGAAGTGGAGCCAGGGCTGGCGCGTTATTTCCCGGCCTCGCTGATCGGTGTAACTCCTCAAGGGTGGCTGCGCAACTGGAGCAGGCATGGACAGGTCGCTCCTTGCGAATGGCCCGAAGCTAACTTCTTGTTGGGCCAGGCCGGTGCCGTAGTGATCAGCACTGATGATGTGGGCAGAGATGAAGGTCGCATCGAAGAGATGGTCACTGCCAGCCGGGTCATCGCCGTTACCGAAGCTGCCGAGGGGGCGCGGGTCTATTGGAATGGAGACGTGCGCAGGTTCAGGCGCTCACCCATGCGCGAGGTAGACGCAACCGGCGCCGGAGATATCTTCGCGGCTGCCTTTTTCACTCGCCTGCACGTCACGCGCGATCCCTGGGAAGCCGGTCGCTTTGCGACCCAGCTGGCTTCTTATTCTGTGATGCGTCCTGGCCTGGAGGCGATACCGACGCCTGAAGAGATTCAGGAAACCATGGTTGAAGTGTTCGAATAAGAGTCGATATGGGCAAACTCTACACCCTCGTCAACCAGAAAGGCGGTGTTGGTAAAACCACCACCGCTATCAACCTGGGGGCTTACCTGGCTTATTACGGTCAACGGGTGCTTCTGGTTGACCTGGACCCTCAAGCTAACGCGACCTCATGCCTGGGGATCGATAAACGCAACGTGAAGGGTGGTACTTATGAAGCCCTGATCGGCGCCAGCCCGGCGGCCCCTCATATCCTGCACAACCCGCGTCTCAAGCTGTCGATCTTGCCCTCCTCGCTTGCGCTGGCAGGCGCGGAGGTCGAGCTGGTGAACGAGCTTGCCCGCGAAAGCCGGCTCAAAAAGGCAATTGAGCCGCTTTCCGAGCGTTATGACTATATCCTGGTCGATTGCCCTCCATCGCTTGGTCTACTGACATTGAACGGGCTGGTAGCCGCCGAAGACGGCGTCTTAATCCCCGTTCAATGCGAATACCTGGCCTTGGAGGGCATCAGCCAGCTCAACCATACTCTGAACCGGGTCCGCAATGCGATCTTCCCGGACTTGTGCGTTCGGGGTGTCATCATGACCATGTTCGATGGTCGCACCAACCTTTCAAACGATGTCGTTTCTGAGGTTCGCCGTCACTATCCGGATAAAGTATTCGACGCCATCATTCCACGCAGCGTCCGGTTAGCCGAGGCCCCTTCCTACGGCCAGCCGATTTCTGTCTACGCGCCTGGTTCGAACGGCGCCCAGGCTTATGCCTGCCTGGCGAGAGAGATCCTGGAAGGCGACGGGATCAAAATTGGTTTGACTCAAGAACAATAGGCCATGTCCAAAAAAACCGGCCTCGGGCGAGGCCTCGATGCACTCATACCCGGCGGTGATAGCGCCCTGCCTGTCAGTGGCATTAGCTTTCTACCCGTCGATGCCATCATTCCCAACCCTCACCAACCTCGTACCCGTTTCGATCCTGAAGAGCTGTCCGAGCTGGCTGCTTCCATTCGGGAACATGGCGTCATCCAGCCTTTGCTCGTCACCAGGGGGTCGTCATTCGACCAATATATCCTGATCGCTGGCGAACGCCGCTTGCTGGCTGCCCGCCAGGCGGACATGGAGCTCATTCCGGCAATCGTGCGTGAGGCCAGCCAACAGGAATTGGTAGAGCTGGCGCTGGTGGAGAACGTGCAGCGCTCCGACCTGGGACCGCTCGAAGCCGCCGATGCCTATCGACAGCTCGCCGAAGATTTCGGTTTATCGCACGACGAAATTGCAGCTAAAGTGGGTAAAAACCGTGTCACCGTGACCAACACGCTGCGCTTGCTCAAGCTGCCTCCCTTTGTGCGCCAGGCGCTGGCCGACCGGCAGATCACCGAGGGCCATGCGCGTGCCCTGCTGTCGTTGGCAACGTCTCAATCTCAGATCGCTGCCCTTCAAACCATCCTCGCGAAAGGCTTAAATGTCCGCCAGACCGAAGAGCTGGTGCGTATGCTCACCGGGCAAAAACCCGAGCGCCCTCCCCGCCCGGCAGCACCCCCCGAGATTGCTGCACTCGAAGAACGGCTGCGCCTCCACCTGGGGACGAAGGTCAGCCTGAACCGCCGCCGGAAAGGGGGGACCCTGGTGGTTCATTATTACTCCGATGAGGAGCTCGACGCGCTGG
>Ga0105092_10000613_pt1 | contig 18665 bp, 16 predicted proteins | sample PPLLak2March2015_FD_87021 | JGI IMG/M metagenome (GOLD analysis project Ga0105092, IMG submission 87021) | Freshwater sediment microbial communities from Prairie Pothole Lake near Jamestown, North Dakota, USA - PPLs Lake P7 Core (1) Depth... | ecosystem: Environmental > Aquatic > Freshwater >... | reverse complement strand
GGGGACGCCAGGCCATTTTGGAGTGCGGCGGCAACGAGAGGCCGACGCTTTATCAGGCCTCGAGGCGACGCCGCTTTCCCCTATGCAGGATCGAGCCAAACGGCATCAGCATTGAACCTGATTGATTGTGCATAGGGGAAAGCGGCGTCGCCTCGAGGCCTGATAAAGCGTCGGCCTCTCGTTGCCGCCGCACTCCAAAATGGCCTGCGCCCCCCGGTTCTGCTAAGTCAATGCAGCAACCCCCGCCGACTTAGTTCCTCCTTGAGTTGTGCAGCAGACGTGAAGTGTATTGTCTGGAATCCCAATTGGTCGGCGACTTCGATGTTAGGCTTTGAGTCGTCGATGAACAGGCAATTGCCGGCCGGCTTGCCCACCCTCTCGAGCATCAGCTCATACACACGGGGATCCGGCTTCACGATCCCGACTTCCCCTGACACGAGGATGTCGTCGAACCAGCCAAAGAACGGGTAACGGTGCCGGATGAGATCAAACTTCTCGACCGACCAGTTGCTCAGCCCGTAAAGTGGATATCCGGCCTCCCTCAATTGGCCGAGGATCTCGACCGTCCCTTTTATCGGCCCACCGAGCGACTCCTCCCACCTCTCGTCGTAGGCGCGGATGAGCTCGGCGCGATGAGGGAAGAGGCTGCATAGCTCCTGGACGCCCTTCTTGAAATTCCGACCTTTGTCCTGTTTGAGATTCCAGTCGAAGAACGCTATTTCGGAAAGAAACGCCTCAACCTCCTGGTCATTTTGAAAGAGTTTTGAATACAGGAGCCGGGGGTCCCAGGCCACCAGGACATTGCCAAAATCGAACACCAGAGCCATTTTCCCGTTCCGTATCTCAGACATAGATCCATTCTAATTGAAAGAAAAAGCCTTGACAGGCAGGCTGGTACGCTTAAAATACTCCCTGCTTTTTGAGACAATCGAATAAGGATATGCGAGCTCTATTAGCCGCAGCCGCCGCCGCTACCGGCACAGCCTGGGCGACGGTGAGAGGCTCAACGATCATTTAAGCCGCTCTACTGAACGCCATGGGCTGGAACGACGGCCCGTGGCTTCTCCTTTCGCAGCCCCGGGTCACCCGATCCGGGAACTCAAATCCCCTGGCTGTTTCAGTGACCGCGACAAAGACAAGGGGGAAACTATGTCGGAAGGGTCTGTCGTTCAGTTTGCGCAGCGGATGAGTTTACTGCCGCCCTACCTGTTCGGAACCATCAACAAGCTGCGGATGGAGAAGCGAGCGCAAGGGGAGGACATCATTGATCTGGGGATGGGAAACCCGACCGATCCGACCCCCCAGGCGGTTACGGAAAAGCTGTGCGAGGTCGTCAAGGATCCCAGAAACCACCGCTATCCGGTAGCCTCCGGGCTCGCGAATCTCCGACGCGAAATTGCCCGTGCCTACGAGAGGGATTACGGCGTTCATCTCGACCACGAAAGCGAGGTGATTGGAACGATTGGCTCCAAGGAAGGCATTTCTCATATGTGCCTGGCCCTGGTCGGTCCGGGCGACACGGTCCTCGTGCCCACCCCCGCCTTTCCCATTCACATCTACGCGACGATCATTGCGGGCGGCAACGCTATCGGGATCCCGCTCACCGAGGACGGCGAATTCGCGGCCAATATCGACTCGATGTGCCGCTCGCTCTACCCGAAACCGAAGCTGCTCGTTCTGAATTTCCCTCACAACCCCACCGGAAAGGTGACCACCCTCGAGTTGTATCGCGAGATAGTGCGCCTGGCTCGCCAGCACCGTTTCATGGTCATCCACGACGGGGCCTACTCGAGAATTACGTTCGATGGCTACCGCGCGCCGAGTTTCCTCGAAGCCGACGGCGCCCTTGAAGTGGGCGTCGAGTTCGGCTCCTTTTCCAAGTCGTACAACATGGCCGGCTGGCGGATCGGCTATTGTGTTGGAAATCGCCAGATGGTCCAGGCGCTCGGCCGGATCAAGGGCTACTATGACTACGGCATTTTCTCCGCGGTTCAGATCGCCGGAATTGTGGCCCTGCGCCACTGCTCGGAAGACGTGATGCACCAGGCGCGCATCTACGAGAAACGCCGGGACGTCCTTTGCGACGCGCTCAAACGGCTGGGTTGGCAAGTCGGCAAGCCCCGGGGAGGAATGTTCATCTGGGCCAGGATGCCCGACCGCTTCCAGGAGATGGGGTCGCTGCAGTTTGCCATGGAGTTGATCGAGAAGGCGGGCGTGGCAGTCGCGCCCGGCATCGGCTTCGGCCAGGAGGGCGAGGGTTTTCTGCGGCTGGCGCTGGTGGAAAACGAGCACCGACTGCGGCAGGCAGTGAGGCAGATAAAGAAGGCTGGTTTCCAATCCTGTTAATGCTGTTAATCCTGTCAAAAGGCCTTTTCGACAGGATTGACAGGATTAACAGGATTAGTCCACGAGCAACGTCAGCTCCTGAATCCGGTGTTCCAGCTCGGCCGATTTCTCCGGATCGGTCAGGTACGGCCGGAACCGCTCGGGAAGAAAGCGCAGATCGGTGCACTCGCGGATAGCGACCAACTCCTGGAGCTCTTTCTGGAGCGAGTAGTTGGGCGAAACGAAACGCGCGACCGCTTCGGAGATGATCTCAGGGGTAGGCGTGGCGAGACCCCGAACAGCGGCCAGTCGCGTCGCCTGGATGACGAGGCTTTCAATATCTGCGCCGGACAGATATCCGGTCAGCGGAGGAACCGATTCCGGGGCAAGATCGAGCTTGTTCTTGCGCGCCATCGCCAGGAACATCTCCCGACGCTCGTCATCGGTTTGGGGCGGGAAAAGCGGGATGTGGACCTCGCACCGCCCCTGGCGCTTCAAGTCGACGGTCAAAAGATCGGGCCGGGCCGTGAGCAGGACCCAGATGATGCGGCCCCGATACTCGGTGTTGCTCATTTGAGAACTGACCATCGCAAAGAGTCTGCCGGAAGTCCCGCTGTCACCGTCTGAGGAGCGCTTTCCCAATGCCGCGTCCGCTTCGTCCACGACGACCATCACCGGACCCAGAGCCCTGATGACCGACAGCACCTTCTGCATGTTCCTCTCGGATGACCCGACCCACTTTTCGCGGATATCCTTGAAAACGACGGCCGGTATCCCGATGCTTCCGGCAAAACAGGTGGCGGTAAAGGTCTTCCCGGTTCCGAGCATTCCGCAGAGCAGGTATCCCATGGGAACGGCATCAAGCGCGCCTTCCCGGATCAGAATGGCATCCTCCTGAAGACGTTCTCGAACCGCCTCCTGGGCAATAACCATCCGCAAATCGAACTTCGGATCGATAAACTCGAGGAGGCCATAGCACTCTTTCTCGATCAGCTCCTTCTTTGCCTTCTTCAGGTAAGCCGAATCGAATCCTTTGCCTACCCGCAGACTGCGGCGGATCATCTGACCGACGCCGACGAGTGTCAGCCCGTTCGAAACCGCTGCCAGGCGTTTGGCCTCCTCCGGCCCCGCCGCCCCGGCACTCGGGTCTTCAGCAAAAAGGTGCTCAATGAAATCGGTACGGGCTTGCTGGTTCGGCAAGGGGATCTCGATTTTGGAGACGAAGGGATTCTCGACCAGCCGCCGGTTCAACTCGCTCAAATTCTCACAGAGCAGGCAAATGGTGATATCAGCCTGCCTGATCGCCGGGTCGTTGGCCCAGTTCAGCAGCTTGATGAGGTTTGATCCGATCTCCCCACTGAGCCAGGCGGCATCGACTCCCGGCGCGATCACTTCCGCATATCGGATGACGATGGCAACGCTCTTGCGCCTGGCATCCTTCGCCTCGTTCGTCTCGAGCAGTTTGTGCAGGATGTAACGGTCGAGCAGTTCCAGAACCTGCCGGGGATCCTTCGGCCGGGTCTTGGCGAAATCAGTGCCGTGCACGAGGTCAATCGCTTGAAGCGAGCGATCAAAATCCTGGCGCATGGCGCGGATGCGATTAGGGTCATCGGACTGGAACGAAATCCCCGAGCCGCGATCGTACCTGATCACGCTGTCCCGCCTGCCGAAAAGTTGATGGGAGAGGAAATCCTCCAGCGAGAGGAAGGATTCGATCCGGCCGGACGCCCCGGGGAGGGGAACGAGATCATGAATGTTCCCATGCAAGATAAAAACGCTGGAGCCGCTGCTCAGATAGATTTCCGATAGCTCCCGGGACCAACCGGGCAACGCGGACTGGGGCAGTGCTGTCGTAGTTCCGTCGGCGGCTGTCTTGGTGGGTAGTGCCTCGCTCATAGGTGATGTGTCTCCGGGAAAAGGACCTCAAGGACCTCGGGGACCTCAACGACCCTGGAATTGCTAACGCTCGGCCTGCGTGCGGCCCAACAGTTCCGGCGCGGGACCGGTGGATGCGGTCTCCATGGAAGGCAGGTCAAGAGAGCCGAGCATCTGTTCCACGGAAGTCAATCCGGCTGTCGCGGAATTCACTTCGGCCTCGATGAACGCAGGATCCTGCCTCGTCAGCGCCTGTTCCTGAATCAGCATAATCGAATTCTCAACCCGAATCAGCCGGGCCTCAATCGTCTTGAGATTGGTCTCAGCCCGTTCCAGGTTTTCCAGGCGCTTCCTCAGGACATCGACGTTTTCCTGGTAAGCCGTACGCATCTGCTCGGAGAGGGTCTCCCCCTGCAATGCGGCTTCTGTCTTCTTCAACATCTGCTGTATCTCGTTGCGCGGCATGCTCGAAATGAACGATTCGAGCGCCTGTTCGTAGGCCAGGGTTCGGAGGAAGACCCAAAGGAGTTGATTAACGCTTTCCAGTTGCTGGTTCTCAAGCAAGCTGCTTACTTCGTTGCGTGATCCTGTCGGTCGCATGGATTCCTGCAGGCTGATGCAGCGTCCACGGACGGCGTCGAATCGGAGTTTGCGGCGTTCGCTGAGCCCTTCAATCAGGCGCGCGGCCACATCGAGCGAAACCGACTGAGTACGGCGTTGCTTTCGCGCCCGCACTACGGCCTGGAAACGGGTGTTGGTGGCCATGGTCATCAGATAAAGGATCTCCAGGGCGGCGACGATAGGCCAGACGACGAACGGCATGAAAGAGATAATGCCAGCCAACAGCCCCCCGATCAGGAGAATCAGGTTGTATGGCTCCTTGAAGGCCTCCTTGGCGTAGTCCTGAATTCCTAACTGTGGCATAGGTTCGTCCTGCCCGCTGGACCACTGACGCTGACAGCCGACCGCTGACCCGATGGGACGACCATAATACTGCGTGGTCAGCGGTCAGCGGTCAACGGTCAGTGGTCTCCGACTTCCCGTGAATTTTCGATTTCAGCAGCGCCACGACCTCCCGGAAATCGGCGCGCGATTCCACCTCCAGCGGAGACTCCTCCGGTCTCGGCAGCTTGATCTCCTCCACCAGGCGCCCGGGAGGTCCGTGCATCAGATACACGCGATCGCCCAAATAGGCCGCCTCGGTAATACTGTGGGTGACGAAGAAAACGGTTGACTGCATTTCCTTCCAAAGATCAATCAGGAGCTCCTGCATGGCATAGCGAGTTTCGGGATCCAGCGCCCCAAAGGGCTCGTCCATCAGGACAATCGAGGGCCGGACAGCCAATGTGCGCGCAATCGCTACCCGCTGTTTCATCCCTCCCGACAGCTCGTAAGGGTACTTGTTCTCATGTCCCTGCAACCCGACCTTCGTGATCCAGGAGTTGGCAATTTCCCGGCGTTCTGCTTTCGGCTTGCCCTGGATCTCAAGACCGAACTCGACGTTCTTCAGAACCGTTCGGTTCGGGTAGGACGTGTAGTCCTGAAAAACCATGGCCCGGTCCGCGCCCGGTCCGGCCACGGACTTGCCACCCACCAGCACCTCTCCCGAGGACGGGGGGAAATGCGGCTCCAGGCCGGCAATCAGCCGAAGGAGGGTCGATTTTCCGCAGCCGCTCGGGCCGAGCAGACAGATGAATTCCCCGCAGTCGGGCAGATTCTCGACCACGAAGCTCACGTCCCGGAGTGCCAGGAATCTCTCCTTGCCCCGCTGAAACTCCTTGGAAACGTTCTTAAATTGAACCACCGGCGGGACTGCCCCCTGCGGGCCGGTTTCAACTTCTTCGAACTTCCCTTCCCAGTTCTTGGGGCTTTCGTCGGTCGGGCACGAAGCCGCGTCGGCCGGCTTGGGATTCTCCACAGTCTTCACTCCTCAGCAAACATATAGGGGAACAGTTTCTTCTGTACCCAGAACAAGAACCTCTCAATGGTAAAGGCAATCAAGGTGATAACGAACAGTACCAGGTAGATATGCTCGCGCGGACCACGCCTTTGCGCGATCTGGATAATGTAACCGAGGCCAAACTTGGCATCGATCAACTCGGCCAAAACGATGTATCCGAAAGCCAGGCCAAACAACAGCCGCAATGAGTTGAAAATCGCGGGCAGCGCGAGAGGGATCAGAACTTTCCAGACAATATGGTGACGCTTTGCGCCCAGAGTGGTGGCAGTCTGAACGAACCGTTCGTCCACTTCGAGCACCGCAGCGGTGGTGTCAAAAATGACGAAACCCACGCAGGCTATGAAGATGAAAAAGACCTTCTGTGATTCGCCGAGGCCAAACCACACGAGCGTCAGCGGGATAAGGGCCGCGATCGGGACGTTGCGGAGGAAAACGGTGATCGGACGCAGTACCGCCTCGACCGATCGGAGGCACCCGGCCAGTATCCCCAGCGGGATACCGATCACAGCAGCCAGCCCAAACCCAAAAAGTATGCGGGTCATGCTCCAGCCGATACTCCGGGTCAGCGCGGCGTCAAACCAGAGACTCTTGATCTGAGCCAGGACCTCTCCCGGGCTGGGTAGAGTCAGCGGCGAGAGGATGCGATCCTCGGGACTTCCCGCAGTTACCGCATACCAGAGCAGGAGGATGGCCGCTACCGAGCCGATCTGAAGGCCAATCGCCACTGGTCTGGACAAGGCCTTACGCAAAGCAGTGTTCATGGTTGTGTCACGGACAAACACGGACGTACACGGACAAACACGGACGAAGTGAATCAAGCGCCCGTGTTCGTCGGTGTTAGTCCGTGTTCGTCCGTGTTCGTCCCCTTACTGTTGCTCCAAGGGGTAAACCTTGATTTCGACCCGGCGATTTAACGCGTGATTACTGGGTTCCAACTCCTTGTTCCAGCCCACTCCCTCAACCGAGAATTGGTTCGGCTGCAGCTTGAAGCGCTTGACGAGGTCTTCCTTCACCGCATTGGCACGAGACATGGAAAGGTCCCGGACAGCGTCAAAAGGCACGAACCCCTTCATGGAAGTATCGGTGTGACCTTCAATGACGATCCGCGCCATGCCGAACTGCCCGCTCAGCCGGCCGACCTCCTCCAGAATCTTGGTGACGTTCGGGTCATAGAGCTCGCCGTTCGCGTTTTTGTAAAACAGCTCCGAGGAGTTTGGAAAGAAGTGAATTCGCTGAACGTTCGTCAGGATTTCAGTCGCCTCAGCCTTGATGGAGGAGACCCCCCTGGGAGTGAATGTGACGGTGTATTCGTCGCGCGAGCTGGCATAAGGTTCAACGTTCTCAAGCGACTTGATGACCGAGAAGTCCGCTACCTGGTCGAACCTGACGGTGCTCGCAATGGAGCCGAGCTTCATGTAAAGGGTGCTCGCCGTCTCCCAATAACGCTCAAAATTGGTCGGGTTATTCTGGTTCATGAAGAAGTCGCGATTCTCGGCGTAATTCGTGGAATGCGCGTCGCCCAGCATGCTGACGGCTTCGTCAGCCGGGAGTCCGTAGGCCTTCCCCATCAGGGCCGCCGCCTTCTTCTTGTTCCCCTCGTTTTTCAACTCCTGCGCGGCGTCAAAGAAACCGCGCACGAGCCCATCGATGATTTTCGGGTTGTCCCGGACAAAGTCCGCCCGAGCGAACATCACATCGGAGATCAGCTTGTTCGCGGTCGCGGTACTGACCAGAAGCTTGTTACCCCGAATTTCGGACAGTTTGTAGATATCGGGGGCCCAGCTGACACAGCCGGCCAGGGACCGATCCGCATTAAAGGCCGCGGCCGCCTGAAAGGCGTCTTCCGTGAACTTGAACTCGACATCTGAGGGCTGGAGGCCGGCGTTAATCAGCAGGTTCAGCAGCAGGTAATGCGACGGCGAGTGCTGGGCAAGCGCGACTTTTTTGCCGCGCAGATCCGCCACAGACTTGATCGACTCGCGAACCACCAATCCGTCGCCGCCGCTGCTCCAATCCACCTGTAGGAAAGCACGCGGCAAGGCGCGCGAGTCGGCCTTCAGCTGCTCGTAGAACAGCGGAATCATGTCGAGAGTCCAGGCGGTCACGTGGACATCGCCGCCCGCAAAGGCGTTGATGGAGGCGGAGGGGCTGTCGATGATCTTGATGGCCACCTTGAACCCGTATTTCTTGGCGAACAGGCTATTGGGATTCGGGTCGGTGCCACCGTTGGCGTAGAAGATTGGCGCCCATCCGGCCCAAACGTTCAGGCCCATCACCACGGTGTTATCCTGCAGCGCCTTGTAATTCGCAGCCCCCTTGACCGGCGGCAAGACCTCGGTTGGGACGAACTTGTATTCCTTCACAGTGGTGACACCGGCTTGATCGGGTGCCTCCGGCTGTCCGCCCAGGTCTTTTTTGCTGATGTCCCCGCCCCTCTGACCCTGGGGGAAAATCCAGTCTCGGCCCTGGTACACTCCGAGCCCCACTAACCCCAGGACAACGATTATGATCAAAACCCACGCCATTGGCTTGAGCCTGACATCGTCTGCCATTTTCGTTCCCTTGCCTTTCTCTTTCGCTAAAAGCAGCGGAATATCGTCGACATGAAAAGGACCTCAAGGATCCCAAGGACCTTTAAGGACCTCAAGGACCTCAAGGACCTGAAGGACCTGAAGGAATATGAGTCCTCCTTGAGGTCTTTGAGGTCCTTGAGGTCCTTTAAAACGCCGCCTGACAGCACTCCGCCCAGCAACTCTACTGCTTTTCCGTCTCGATCTCCGGGATCTTCTCCATTTCGGCCGGACCCAGCGTCTTCGTTGGTTTCTCGGCTACCGGAGGAGCCACCAATCCCTCTTCGATTCTAAACTGCTGCAGAAGATCCATGGCCATGGCCTTTTCGGCCGCTTCCTGGGCCTTGAGCCGCTCGATACCTTCGCCCGACAGATCTGCGGCGACTTTTGAACGCGCCTTAGCCTGGTTGATCTGATCATCCAACTTGCCCATGATCTGGCCAAAGTCACTGGTGACATCGAAGTTTGCATTGAGCGCGCCGGCGGCTTCCGCCACCTCGGCGAGGGCCCGCTCCATCTTGAGCGCCGCCTTCCGCTTCTCCACTTCCTGGCGGCTCTTCTGGATATCCTTTAACGCGGTCCTCATCTTCAGCAGGTTGTTTTGGTAAGCCTCCTGATGGAGTCCGAGCTGCTCTTCATTGGCCGACAGATCGCCCTTGGCTTGACTCAGTTCCAAGGCCAACTGCGCGGCGACTTCCTCGTTGGCCGCCCGCAGATGGCTCTTGATCTCGGCAGTTAGGCGAGTGATTTTCCGCCGCCCTTCCTCCACCTGTGTCTGGACCTTGAGGACCAACGCCTGGTAGGTGACCAGCCCCTGGCGGCCTTCCTTCAGCCGCTCGGTCGCCTCCTGCAGCTTCGCCTCGGCCAGATCAGTCACATACTGGTCCTCCAAGCCAGAGACGAACTTGTTCATAATCGCGTACCAAACGCCCCTTAACCGACTAAACAAGCCCATGTTGAACCTCCGTCTCCCGTTGCGCGAATGTTAACTGATTTTCCAAGGGAAAGTCGATGTCACAGTCCTTTGATGAGAGTACGAACAAAATTCTTCTGCGGTTCAATCGGAGCGTCGGCTATACTGCTCGCGAACACGAGCCGGGTTTTGATATGCCGCACCAGGCGCGGCACTCAACTGCCGCGGCTGGGTTCTCATTAGCATGGAAAGGCTCTGCTTCACGCTTACGAACCGGCTGGACGAAATAGCCGGTCTTACACGCCGTACCGCTGCCTTCCTTGAATCACATCAGGTTGATGTGGATGCCGCTTTTGCCATCGACCTCGCCTTGGAGGAGATGGTCAGCAACGTCATCAGGCACGGCTACAAGAACGAAGACTCTCAGCAGATCTGTGTCCGACTGGAAGTAGGCTCGGATCAAATCGTTCTGGTCATCGAGGATTGCGGGCCGCCATTCAATCCCCTCGACTTGCCTGAACCGGATTTGGACAGGCCGATTGACCAACGACCGATCGGCGGCCTAGGGATTTTTCTCGTCCGCAAGACGGTCGACCGGATGGATTACGAACGCCGGGAAGATCGGAATATCTTGCAGATTACGGTAGCGCGCCACGATGGTTGATCGCGTGGATCTGAATGCCGATGTCGGCGAGAGCTATGGCGCCTTTCGCATCGGCTGCGACGAGGAACTGCTCGGGCAGGTGACCTCGGCCAACATCGCCTGCGGTTGGCACGCCGGCGACCCTTTGGTCATGGAGAGGACCGTCCAACTGGCCTTCGAAGGCGCCGTGGGCATAGGAGCACACCCCGGGTTTCCTGATCTGCTCGGTTTTGGCCGGCGTAACCTGCAGATCTCAGAACCCGAAGCCAAAGCCTACGTCCTGTATCAAATCGGTGCCCTCGACGCCTTTGTCCGGAAGACCGGGGAGACGATGCAGCACGTTAAGCTCCACGGAGCCATGTACAACGTTGTCTCGAAGGATCCCAACCTGGCCTCGGCTGTCATCGCAGCCATCCAGGAATTCGATCCGGACCTGATACTCGTCGGTCTTTCCGGCAGCCCGCTGATCAAGCTGGCTGAAGAACGAGGCCTTCGGGTGGCCCATGAGGCATTTGCGGATCGGGCATACGCCCCGGACGGGTCGCTGGTCCCACGCACCAGTGCGGGGGCGATGATAACAGACCCGGCAGCCGCCGGGGACCGGGCGCTCCGCATGATCACCGAGGGGATAGTGCAGGCTTCGGACGGTCAAGACGTCCGTATTCACGCGGATACGATTTGCATTCACGGTGATAACCCTCATGCTGTCAGCTTCGCCCGATCGGTCCGTTCCAAACTGGAGAGCGCCGGGATCAAAATCCAACCGTTGAGGGACTTTATCTGATTGATGATTGTTGATTGATGATTGATGATTGAGGAGGTGAAGCGGGGGCAAGGCAATCTTCAATCAACAATCAACAATCACAAATCATCAATCCTGGGCGCCGCTTTCCTGATGGCCACCTCGGCCATTGGTCCCGGCTTTCTTACCCAGACGGCCGTCTTCACGGAGCAGTATCTCGCCAGTTTTGGATTCATCATTCTTCTTACCATCCTCATAGACCTTGCCGTTCAGCTGAATGTCTGGACAATCATCGGTGTTTCAGGCCTCCGGGGTCAGGACGTTTCCAACCGTCTCCTTCCCGGGTTGGGATTCCTGGTCGCCGGACTGGTCGCACTCGGCGGTCTGGCTTTTAATATCGGCAATGTCGCCGGAGCAGGATTGGGACTCCAAGCCACATTCGGGATTGATCCCTGGTGGGGCGCGACGCTCAGCGCTCTCGCCGGAATCGCGATTTTTGCGGTCAGGGAGATCGGCGCCGCCGTCGACGCGTTTGCCAAAGCCCTGGGCGTTCTGATGATCCTCCTCGTCCTTTACGTTGCCGTGATTACTGCTCCTCCCCTCGGCGAGGTTGCCATCCGAACGTTTCTTCCCGCCCGTTTCGGTTTCCTGCCGGTCCTTACCCTGGTGGGGGGAACTGTCGGGGGTTACATCACGTTTGCCGGCGGCCATCGACTCGTTGATGCCGGTGTGACCGGGCCGGGGCGGCTGCCCGATATCAGGAGAAGCGCCATATCAGGGATTCTCATCGCTTCGCTGATGCGCGCGCTTCTGTTCCTTGCCTTCCTCGGTGTGGTGACCAAGGGAGTGGCCCTCGACCCCTCAAACCCGCCAGCCTCGGCTTTCGGAGCAGCCGCGGGATCGGTCGGCTACCGGGTGTTCGGAATGGTCCTCTGGTCGGCCGCTATTACCTCGGTTGTCGGGTCAGCCTATACGTCGATCTCATTCCTAAGGACTCTTTCGGGGCTGATCGGGGAACATGAGAGGCTCTCCATTGCCGTTTTCATCCTTACTTCCGCTGCAATCTTTCTCATAGTTGGCCGGCCCGTCCAGCTGCTGATTCTCGCCGGGTCCTTGAACGGGCTGATTCTGCCTATAACGCTCGCAACGGTGCTGGCCGCGGCATCGAAAAGAGCTATTGTGGGCAGTTATCAACATCCGAAATGGCTGCTTTACTCCGGCTATGTGGTCGTCCTGGTGGCCCTCCTGGCGGGATATCAGTCGTTGAAAGGCATTGTGGAGATCTGGAAGTGAGGTCCGATCGGACACCGCCCTTCGGTGACAAATGATCGAAAAGCCCCGTTACCTGATTGCCGGAGATAGGGCTCTGGTTGTCGAGTTCGGCGATCAGATTGACCCCGCGACAAACGCGCGGGTGCGCAGGCTGGACCAGCTGTTAGAGAGCCACCCAATCGAGGGCGTCCTTGAAACGGTCCCGACGTTTCGTTCCCTGCTGGTTGTCTATGATCCGTTGTTCATCAGGTTTGATGACCTGGTACTGAAACTCGAAGAGCTCGAGTCCGAACCGGCCGAACCCCGGGACCCAAAACAAACGGTCATAATCCCGACTGTCTACGGCGGCGACTTCGGCCCTGACATTCATTTCGTGGCCCGTCACAACCAAATCTCCGTGGATGAGGTCATTCGGCTTCATACGTCCAGGGAATACCTGGTCTACATGATCGGATTCACTCCCGGCTTCCCGTACCTTGGCGGCCTACCGAGGACCATCGCCGCGCCGCGTCTTCAAACCCCGCGGACCAAGGTGCCGGCCGGGTCGGTCGGAATAGCCGGAGAACAGACCGGTATTTACCCGACCGAGTCTCCAGGGGGATGGCAGCTGATCGGGCGAACGCCATTGAAGCTTTTTGATCCGAACAAGAAAAACCCGGTTCTCCTCGTGCCTGGCGACCGAGTACGATTCGAGCCGATCGACGAGAGGAAGTTCATGGAGCTGGTTCGGCTATGACAACCATGAAAGTCCTTTCACCCGGCATGATGACGACCATCCAGGATCTGGGGCGCTTTGGTTATCAACGGCTGGGAATTGCTCCTGCGGGCGCGATGGACACTTACTCGCTGCGCCTGGCCAACCTGCTCGCCGGAAATCAACCAGGCGCCGCCTGCCTGGAGATAACCCTCTTGGGCCCGCAGCTCGAATTCACCGGGCCAGCCGGTATTGCCTTGACCGGGGCCGACCTGACCCCCCAGCTGAACGGTAAACCAATCGAGATGTGGGCGACCGTGACCGTTTCGAAAGGCGACGTGCTGGGCTTCGGAACGGCCCGAAGCGGTTGTCGGGCCTACCTGGCCTGTGGAGGCGGCATCGACGTGCGTCCGGTTCTCGGAAGCAGGGCCACGCTAACCCGGGCGGGACTCGGAGGGACTCAAGGCCGACCTTTGGCGATGGGCGACGAGATTCGGATTGGCCCCGTGGCCGCCCCAGCTCCGGTGATTCGCGCGCCGAGCGTGTACAGGCGTGAATATGCCGGGAGGTTCACCGCGCGGATCATTCCTGGCCCCCAAGATGATTTCTTCGCGCCAGAGACGCTCGCCCTCTTTGCGAGCTCGGCCTTCACCGTACGAAAGGAATCGGACCGGATGGGAGTGCGTCTTGCCGGTCCGCGCCTGGTCCACCGCAAAGGTCCGGACATCGTATCGGATGCCTTGGTGCTTGGCTCTATTCAAGTTCCGGGCGACGGCTATCCGATTGTCATGGCCGCAGACAGGCCGACGACCGGCGGGTACCCTAAGATCGGGACGGTCATCACACCTGACATGGACGGTCTGGGCCAGCTCAGGCCGGGAGATGAAGTTCGCTTTGCGGCTGTCTCTCTGGAACAGGCCGACCGGATTTACCGGCACTACGTGACCACCTTCACCCGCTTTCCGGCAGGGGGGACGTAAAGCATCGCGGCTGCATTTTTTCCTCGGTCGCCCGCCGTTTTGAGCTACCATAGGCGCCGTCCACTTTGTGGGAAGTCAGGCGTTTCCTGCGTCAATTACTTTCTTCCGGTCCGCAGTCTGGCCGGACATCAGTGGAGGTCAGCCATGCATGTCGGGCATTCCCTTCTCGCCATCAGCATGTATTCAAGCCTTTCCCTCTTTGTCTTCAGTCAGGCAACCCCGTCTCAGGCGCTCGAAGTCATCTATGGAGAGACTCTCGTCGAGTGGCCGTCCTATATGCCTGATAGAGGTCTAAGCCTAACCGTGTCGGGTCCCGAAGGCCTGTATCTCAAGCAGGAACATCCCGCGGGCACTTGGGCGCGATTCGGGCTACTGGATGCTCAGGGACTGCCGAGGGCTGATGGCGTGTACAAGTGGGAGTTGGTGGTCCAGGCGGGATGGGAGGCCGCAGGCGACGCGAGCGCGCGCCAAGTGCAGTCGGGGTGGTTCCGGCTTCAGGGAGGAAGGGTCACCGGGGAAGGGACACCGCAGCAGCAACCTCTCGTGGTAGAAGAAACGGCTCCGTATAACAGTCTGTACGTGGACGGCCAGGGACGCCTGGGAATCGGTACCACCGTACCCGGGGCTCAACTACATCTTAAGGGGGCGGTTCCCAGCCTCGCGCTGGAGGACACCCATGCCGGTGGACGCGAGTACTTCCTAAGGAGCTACCAGGGAGGTGACGGTTCGCTTGGCCTTTTTGACGAGACGGCAGGAAAGGTCAGGTGGCTGGTTGATGCCGAAGGTCGAATGGGGATCAACACGGTCCAGCCGAACTCCACTCTTACGGTCGACGGTTACATCGAGGCGACGAAAGGATTCTTGGTGAATGGCCGGCCATTGTCGATCATCGGGGGCTTCGGCGGCGTCCAGCCGCTTTCGTCAGAAGGCTACGGAAACAACTTCTTCGGTACCGGGGCGGGAGCCTCAAACGCAGGAGATAATAACAACTCCTTCTTCGGTGGAGATGCCGGCTTTTCGAATACGACTGGCGCGAGCAACTCGTTCTTCGGTTATCATGCCGGCCGCCTTAACAACACGGGCTATTACAACTCGGCATTCGGCCGTTCGGCGGGCGCCGCAAACACAACCGGCCAGTCGAATTCCTTCTTCGGTCATTTTGCCGGCGATTCTAATATCAGCGGGAACGAGAACTCGGCCTTCGGAGCCTCGGCGGGCGCCGGTAATAACATGGGATCTACCAACACCTTTGTCGGTGCTCGGTCAGGGCAGCTTAACACTGAAGAGAGCAACAACACTTTTATCGGCGCCTACGCCGAACTCGACCCCGGCTCCAGCCCGGCAATCAACCCGGTGACCAATGTAACCGCTATAGGGTACCGATCCTACGTCAGCCGATCGAATAGCCTGATCCTGGGCGGCGTGATGGGGATCAACGGAGCGACCGCCGAGACGTTCGTGGGCATCGGAACGCCGAGTCCCGACCGTCAACTGGTGGTCGAGGGCAGCCAGGCGCTGGGGAAGTTCCGGCGCTACAGTGCTGTCAGCTCATCCCATGCGCCGGCCTTTCTTTTTGAGCGGGCACGAGGAACCAATATCTCTCCGTCGAACATCCTCCCCGGCGATTATTTGGGTAAGGTGCAGTTTCGAGCCTATGTGAATGGAACGACGCCGGAATACGGGGCGCTGGTCTTCGCTGCAGCCGATGCTAACCAGAACGGCCGATTTGCCTTCGTGGACAGGGATTTAACGACAGAACGCATGGTTATCCTCAATACGGGGAACGTCGGTATCGGCACCAGCACGCCTACGGCCCTTCTTGACGTTGCCGGAAGCGTGCGGATCAGGGGATCAATCTCCTACGGCCAGCCAGCCTCCTCCGTTCCCGACTACGTCTTCGAATCAGACTACCGGCTCATGCCCTTGCGGCAGCTGGGACAATACGTCAAGACCGAGAAGCACCTGCCTAATATTCCAAAGGCAAGCGAGATCCAAGACAACGGCGTCAACTTGGGTGAGTTCCAGATGAAGCTGCTGGAGAAGATAGAGGAACTGACCCTCTACACAGTCGAGCAGGCAAATGTCATTGAGCGGCAAAGAGAAGAGGCGGGCGCTCTGAGAGCAGAGACGACTGCTTTAGAGCTGGAGGCCGCCGGGTTAAGAGCGAGAACAGCCGGCCAAGAGTCCCGCATCAAAGCTCTTGAGGAGATCGTGAAGACGTTGGTGGAAAAGGAGAGTAGGCGCAAATAGTAAAGGGCACCTCGAGCCCGTGAGGAAGGGGAGCACACCGGTTCTGCGGTTGGCTGGAGCCCGGGTGCTCCCGACTCCAGGTGGGTTGAAAAACCGCAGAATACCGAAGCGGCGACCTGTTGTACCATTTGCCTCAGCGGCTGAAGACCTCTTCCCCGTTGCAGACCAGTCTCCTCATGATTCGGTCGGCCACATGGCTCCAAAGCCAGGAACCGGTGGCATGGTCGTAGGCCTGTTCCCGGAAGCGGGCCAGCTTGAACGGATCCTGCAGTAAAGAACAAGCTTTGTCGACCGCGAAATCGATCGAGAAGGACGGGCACACGAAACCGGTCAGGGCATTGACCACCGGTTCCGCAATCCCACCTTCGTTGGAGCAGATCACCGGGACGCCGTAGGTCATCGCTTCCACGGTGACGTGCCCGGCTGGTTCGAATCGAGAGAACAGGGCAAAGAGGCTCGCGTTCCTCAAAAGCGCCGCCAGTTCAGGACGAGGCAGGCGACCGAGCACCTTCAAGTTCCGCAGCTTGCGGGCCGGGAGGCTGCTTCCGGGTTCTCCCACCATCAGGCACTCCAACCCAGGTATGCGATCCTTCATACGCCCTGCAACCTGGTCGTAGAAATCGACCCCTTTGCGAAAATAGTCATTCCCGACGCACAATACCTGCAGACTGTCACGGGGGCGTAAAGCTTCTTCCCGGGAAACCAGGGGCATGTCGGAGCCCCAACCGATCCGGCAGATCTGGTCTGAATACGCGGGATGCAATGCCTTGTTCGCCTCGGCCGCCCATTCGGAATGCGTGAAGAAATTCTCGCAGTTCTCCAGCATTGTCTCTCGGAGTCGCAGTCTCATTGTCCGGGCGGGCTGACTGTTGACACGAAAATGACTGAAATAAGCGTCTGTCATGGGAACGTCACTGATAGCCGAGAGGCACCCGAAACGTCGCCAATCGGCGGTCAGCGGGAACAAGCCATGCCAGCAAATAACATGGGCCTGCCGGATCCCGGTGTTTTTCACGATTCCGTCCACCTCGGCTTTCACCCGAGCAGCGATCGCGACACGAAAACGATAGTCGAGGCGAGGGCAGTCCTTGAGCGGCAGTCCCGTATTCGTGAGCGCGCGTATCACCATTCGGCTTGCGAAAGGGAGCGAACCGTACCCCGCGAAGAGATAGTGCTTGCGATCAAAACGTTTGCTTAATTCTTTGAAGAGCTCGTCACCCTTGCGGTTGGAGGCGAGGTAGATAAGAGTGTTCTTCATTTAGCCAACCTGTGCTTGGCTGCAATCCACGCCGGTTGCGAAGGTTCGGCGTCGTGAACCATGGTTACGACCGGTTCCTGATGGCGAAGCTTCCAACTCACATGCTTGTTCATATGCGCAAGCATCGCGCGAAGCAGGATGGCCACCCCCGCCATCTCCAAATACTCCTCAAAGCCTGCGATGACTTTGTAACCGAAATTGTCTCGACCGTAAGCTTCGCTGTATTCGCCTCCCAGCATCTCAACGCCCAGGCACCCGGCAAAGAACACAGCAGTGCCAAGGGCGAAGCTAAACCGCGTACTCCTCGGAAGAGAGCCGAAGAAGCGTCGGAACGAGATGAGCAGAAAAACCAGGAAAGCGACGCCGGGGAGAACCCAGGCTATGGCGAACAAACTCCCCATGTCGACCAGCATTCGCACGGGTCCGTTGAGTTTCTCATGGAGTTGCGCGACCTCGTCCGCGGAAAAGAGGAAGGCCAACAGGCTGAGGGCCGACCAGTAATGCGCCAGGCGAGAATGCGCCTGGTATCCGGCCAGGGCGACTAGGGCAAACCCCATACCGCAGACTAGCAGCGTGGCCGAGGAATACCAGGTCGAAACGGTCGACTCGTTGTTTAGATCGAGCGCTCCGACGATCAGCCTGAAGAGAGACGAGTCGATTCCCGCGAAGTACAGCAGGTACTGGCTGATAAGGTGCAGCGCCAAGAAAACGCTGGCGATGAACATCAAGGAAATAAAAACTCTTCGGGTCGGAACACTCGTCCGAATCTCGGACCATGGCTGCCCCGCATCACCAGGAGGCAGAAGCTGTAGGAAACTCATACTCCACTTAGCACTCAGGAGGGACGGGCAACTTCGTTTAGAGCCGTTTCTGCTCGCGCTATTCCCAATCTTACAGGGGAAAGGGGGGATGAACAAGGAGGCGGAAAGGGCGGTCAATCCGGCGAGAAGAGATCTGGGCGGGCCTTTGAGAGCCGCGCACGGAGCGGCCCGCAAGCTCGTTCCGAGGTGTTGAAAAAGGACCCCGCCATCCTTTTGGAGTGCGGTGGCCATGCCCGGCTCTGTTGCGAAAATAAAGCCCCGTGCGCCTCGGCACAAGCGTGGGTTACGCGGCTTGTTTGTCTTGATTATCCGTGACTTGTACGGTGTATCCCAGATCCTCCAATCGTTTGATGTGGTAACGG
>Ga0105092_10000612_pt1 | contig 18673 bp, 20 predicted proteins | sample PPLLak2March2015_FD_87021 | JGI IMG/M metagenome (GOLD analysis project Ga0105092, IMG submission 87021) | Freshwater sediment microbial communities from Prairie Pothole Lake near Jamestown, North Dakota, USA - PPLs Lake P7 Core (1) Depth... | ecosystem: Environmental > Aquatic > Freshwater >... | reverse complement strand
TAAACACAAAGTACACGCAGGGTCTTGTCCTTTGTGTACTTTGTGGCCTTGGTGTTTAACGAAGACAATTGAATTATACTTTACTGGTATACTCGCCTCAACATAAGGTAACTATGCCTCGTTTTGAAATTGATGTCGACCCCTGTGACCATCTCACCGCTGACGCAATAGGCAAGCCAGGTCAGCGTGTTTTTTATATCCAAGCCTTTCAGGACCAGCGCACCATCACGGTGATCATCGAAAAGGCGCAACTTCACTCCCTTGCCATCGGAGTGGAGCAGTTCCTCGCGCAGGTGGATGAACAGAACCCTGACCTGCCCGATGCCTCCGGCGACTACGTGGAGGATGTGATGCGCATCAACCCGCCTGTCGACCCGCTCTTCCGCGTCGGAGAGATCGGCCTTGGCTACGACAAGGAACGCGACCTGGTGGTGCTGTTCGTCAAGGAAATGCTGACCGAAGAGGATGACCCCGAGACGGCGGCCGTCGTCCGTTTTTGGGCGTCGCGCACCCAGGTGCGGATGCTGTCGCGCTGGGGCGTGGAAGTTGTTTCACGCGGGCGGCCGATCTGCCCGCAATGCGGTCAGCCTGAGGAACCCGAAGGACATTTCTGCCCAAAGAAGAATGGGTATAAACATTAGCAATATTCAAAGTTTGACACTTGCTATCCTTGATAATGGATAAATCCCGGATCACGCAATTACAAACCGCTCTCCAGCACGGCAATTACGAAGTCACGGGCCAGTTTGCGCTTGGCTCGAATTATACGTTCCTTGTCACGGTCCGCCATGCAGGCCGGGAATATCATGCTGTCTATAAGCCCACCCGCGGCGAGCAGCCGCTCTGGGATTTCCCGGAAAACACTCTGGCGGGACGTGAAGTTGCCGCATACCTGGTGAGTGAGCATCTTGGCTTTCACATCGTTCCGTTCACCACCCTGCGCGCGGACGGTCCCTTCGGGGCAGGGTCGCTCCAGCAAATGATCGAGTACGACCCCGAATATCATTACTTCACCTTCACCGAGGAAGACAAGCAGCTCCTGCGGCCCGTCGTGCTGTTTGACGTACTTTGCAACAACGCGGATCGAAAGGGCAGTCATGTATTCTTCGAGAAGGATACGCACAAACTGTACGCCATCGATCACGGGATCTGCTTCCACGAAGACAACAAACTGCGGACTGTACTCTGGGACTTCGCCGGGCAAAAGATCCCGGAGGATCTGCTGGCGCCTCTCTCCGGGATCAAAAGCCTGCTTCCGGCTCTCGAGCCTTATCTCGACCCGCGCGAACGCGACGCCCTCTGCGCTCGTGCGGAAGCCATTCTCAAAAGAGGGGTCTTCCCTCGTCAACCCCGCGATCGCCGCGCCATGCCCTGGCCGCCGCTCTAACACGCTCGGGGTCGAAACGGATGCCGGGCGGGGTAAACCAGAGCAACAGGATGACGCCCAATAAACGTAAATAGCTGAAAGGAAAGACATTGAAGGCCGGCAGAATAAAGATGCTTGCTATTCCAATCCCCACCCATCCCGGCTTATTGCGGCCCTGAAGCGCAATGGCCCAAAGTGCCAGCGGTATGGCGACGACGAAGTGATGGTCCCAGGCCGAGGGGGCGATCAGCAAAGCCAGGACCGAGAAATCAAGCAGATGGCCAAAGTTTCGATAAACGTCTGCAATGGGTTCCGGTTCAAGTGACCCAAACAACTTCTCACGCTGGAAAAAGCGGGTACTCATCCAAGCCAGCACAGCGAAAGCAGCCAGGAGAAACAAAGGCGGAATAATCATCTCAGGCATGCCAGTAAAATGAACCAGGTTGCGTACAAAACTGAGCGTGCTGCTATTCCTGAACCATAATGAACTTTCTCTTTCCACAGGAAAGGAAAGGTAAAACGATACAAACTGCTTCCATATGGATAAATTTCTCCCCATATCGGTTTGAATGAAAATAACAAGCCCGGCCCCGACCAGCACGCCAAGGATGGCTTTCCACTTCTTCATACCCAATAAAGGCGCGCCCAGTGTAAATGGATATATTTTGATCAACCCGCCCAGAGCAACCGCCACACCACTCAGAAAGGGGAATCTTCTTAATGCGAGTACCGCAATTAAGACCGCGTTGAGCACATATAAGTTCACCTGATTTAGTTGTAGGGTTCTGACCAGTGGATAGTTAAACAAAAAAAGTCCCGAGACGAGCAGGATGCCTTCCAACCTGGGAAAACCAATCCTGAAAGCAAACCGGCATGATAACCAGTAAGCCAGGTTTACAAGAAAAAATTGCAGGCATTGATGAATATAATATACAAACAGCCACAAATTTATTGTTTCAGATGAGAATAACCAACCACCAGGTGAATACAACCAATCACCAAATGTATGTAGAGAAGCCATGGCCTGGGCAAATGGCGGTGGATACAAATAACGCATGCTCTCATAAGGATTGCGCAGCCTTACAATGGATCGGAAAGCGTTTTCATACTGTTCATAATCCCAGGATGGCTTTGGAGATTCCGAGATCAACACGAGGAAGGAAAAACCTACCAGAAAGGGTAATAAAACAATGATTCCCTTTTTTAAAGACATTCCCGGATGTTTCTTAATCTCCCGATAGGCATTAACGGCTAGAATCACCCACATACTAAAACCAAACAACTCGAAGAGCTGTTCACTTGTCATTGTAATGCGCGGTATGATGGGTAGATTAAGAAAGACAAAAATGAGAGGTAGAATGACAGCCAGGATGGGCAGAAACAGGTAAAAAATATAAGTTGAAAAATTTTTAGTGGTGAAAGAGGTAAAAGATATTGGCAACATGTTAGATTGATTTTATCATCACGCCTCGAAACTGAAAAAATCCCGGGTCGCTCTCGGAATCTTGCCTGCAGGAGAAATAAAGTGTCTCACTACAACCTGGCTTTTATCGGATTTGGAAACGTCAGCCCCGCGACCACTGCGCCATGCCCTGACCGCCGCTATAACCTCGCGCTGAGCGGAACGAGCCGTTAGGCGAGTGAAGACGAAGCGCAGTATCAAAGTAATATCTAACTCAGCAAGGAGATTGCTTCTCGAAGACTCGCAACGACATGACCATGGAGGACCTATGCATTACAACCTCGCTCTCATCGGCTTCGGTAATGTTGGACAGGCTTTAGCGCAAATTTTTCGCGATAAACATGCCAATTTGGCGCAACAGTTTGGCGCAGACTTTATGATCGTGGCAGTCTGCGATCTGCTTAAGGGCAGCGTATGTGACCCCAACGGACTCGATCCAGCGACTCTGCTTGACACGCTGACTGCAACCGGCAAACTTGAAACGATCGTCGCGCCGCATCATGGCTGGGACGCCTTGCGCACCATTGCCGACTCTGGCGCAGATGTAGTCGTGGAATTAAGTTACACCGATCTAAAAACCGGCGAACCCGCGCTGACACATTTGCGAGCCGCACTTAATGCAGGCAAGCATGTGGTTACCACCAATAAAGGTCCTATCGCTTTGCATTACGCCGAATTGAAAAAAATTGCCGAAACCAAAGGCGTGGAGATTGGCGCGGAAGGCACAGTGATGAGCGGCACACCTTCCCTGCGCCTCGGCCTGGAGTTGTTGGCAGCGGCGGGTATTACACGCTTGCAAGGCATCATCAACGGGACGACCAATTACATTCTCACCCAAATGGAAGCCGGAATGACATATGCCGACGCGTTGAAGGAAGCGCAAGCCAAAGGCTATGCAGAGGCAGATCCTACGGGTGACGTGGAAGGCTATGACGCGGCAGGTAAGGCAGTCATCCTGGCGAATCTACTTATGGGCGCGGCGCTTACGATGAACGATGTGGATCGCGTTGGAATTACTGGTCTCACCCCGCAAGACATCTCGGCTGCGGCGGCGAACGGCGAACGCTGGAAACTCATCGGCAAAGTGGAAAAGGCAAATGGTCAAGTCGCCGCGAGTGTGCGTCCCACACGTCTCTCGATTACGCATCCCCTCGCCTCCGTGGGCGGCGCCACCAATGCGCTCACCTTTACCACTGACCTGCTCGGTGATGTGACCCTCATTGGCCCCGGTGCCGGACGCCTGGAAACAGGTTATGCTGTTTTAGGGGATTTATTGGCAATCCATCGCCGCTTTGGGAAATAGAAAAACGGAAAACCTATGCATTACAAATTATCTCTAATCGGATTTGGCAACGTCGCGCGCGCGTTGGCACGACTACTGCTTCGCAAACAGGACTTGCTCAAATCCCGGTACGACATCACCTTCTCATTCACAGGGATTTCCACGGGGAGACATGGCTGCGCGGTCAACCCGGATGGCATCGACATCCACAAAGCCCTTGAGCGGGTGGAAAGCAAACAGTCGATCTCCCCTCTTTCCTCTTTCAATGTGCAAGACTCTCTGGCAGTCATTCAACACTCTCAAGCCAATCTGATGTTTGAGAATTCACCTGTCAATACCCAGACAGGCCAACCTGCCATCGACCACATCCGCACGGCGCTGGAACTCGGCATGCATGTCATCACTGCCAACAAAGGATCCGTGGTGCACGGTTATCATGAGTTGAGCGCGCTGGCAAAGTCGAAAGGGAAGACTTTTGGCTTCGAAGCAACAGTCTTGAGCGGTTCCCCGTTGTTTTCTGTCTTTCGCGAGACCTTCCCGCTTGCCGAGCTGATCTCGTTCAAGGGCATTCTCAACGCGACCACGAACACGATCCTCTCCAGGATGGAGAACGGAGAGTCCTATGAAGACGCGGTCAAGTACTGCCAATCGATCGGTTTGACAGAGACTGACCCCACCAACGACGTGGATGGCTGGGATGCAGCCATCAAGGTTGCTGCACTCATCACAGTTTTGATGGACACACCTTTTACGCCGCAGCAGGTAGAGCCCACCGGCATTCGCGACATCACGCCCGAGATGATCGCCAAAGCCAAAGCCGAGGGCAAGCGCTATAAGTTAGTCTGTTCTGTCGAGAAATCTGGAAAACAGATCCGGGCGCGCGTCGAGCCCAAGCTGGTTGATCCCTCCTCGCCGTTGTACGGGATGATGAATTCGTCCACGGGTGTGACCCTGCGCACAGACGTGCTGCCGGATTATTCGATCATCACCTCCGAGCGTGAAGGCATGACCAGTGGACCCGTCGAAACAGCGTATGGCCTCTTCGCGGATTTTGTGAACGCAGTGAAAAATTAACGCGGTGGTCCCTGCAGAATTCGCGCCTGCAAGCCACTTTCATCTTTATCCACAATCCACTTTGACGCCCATGGATTTTCAATCCACCAGGTTGCGCCGGCCTTCTCCCAGGGCTGGGACAATGTGCGCGCCTCTGTAGGGTCATTGCCGGGTGATTCGTTCTGGATCACAATATCGAACGGAGCTTTGAGAAGTCGTCTTTCCTGAACGTAGGCTTGAATGAGCCGCACATCTTCCGGGCTCACGTTGAAACTGGTTCCATCCGTTCGCTTTTCCTCCGGGAGAATTCCATCACAACGGATCACGCGCTGCATGGATTTTTGGCGCCGCCACGCGCCCGCCACCCAGATCGGGATGCGCGGCATTTGGAGCGGACGAAATCCTAACGAGACATCCTGCAGATTGTAGTGAGTACCTGAATAACTGAAAGATTCACCACTCCACAATCCATCCAATATAGCCAGCGATTCATCCAGCATTTGCGCGCGGACTTTGCGATCCGTCTCTTCGCCCACATTTACAAAGCCGGTGTCCACTGCGCCAAGACCGACTGTCACGATCAATCTTCCATGAGAGAAGTGATCGAGTGTTGCCGCTTCGCTTGCCACCTTCCACGGACGTCGACGCGACAGAGGTGTCAGCAAGGCGCCGATCCGGATCCGTGTTGTCTGCACGGCAATGGCCGTCATGCTCACCCAGGCATCCGGCCCGAACGTCTCATCCCAGATAAAAACACCATCCCAGCCGGAGTTCTCCGCCTGGAGTGCCAGTGCAGGAAGTTCTCTAAGGGGAACACCCATGCCTGCCAGAGTAATCCCATATTTCATAATCAATTCTCCCGGACGTTTTGTTTCACTTGTAAACGAGTAAAATAGAACTGACAAAGTATAGCATTTCGATCATTGTCCAGACATAATTTCATTACGGAGCATATACATGGGAATTGTGGATCCAACGACTTACACGGACCTGGCACAGGGCAGGATCAAGCACATCGACTTTCGCATTGGCGTTAATTTTTCCACACGCACGCTGGACATCGAGACCAAGTACCAGCTTCAAGAGCCTGTTCAGGGCTCTCTTTATTTGGACTCCTACAAGATCGATTTGAAAAAAGCTCACGCAAATGGTCGTGAACTGGAATGGCAATTCGATGCCCAGGATGAGGTCCTGGGCAAGCGCCTGCATTTGAAAGGCCTGCAGGCTGACTCAAGCTTTACGTTGACCTTCCAGACTTCCATCGAAGCGCGCGCCCTGCAGTGGCTCAATGCCAGCCAGACAGCGGGTGGGAATCTGCCCTTCCTGTTCAGCCAGTGCCAGGCGACACACGCCCGCAGCATCTTTCCCTGCCAGGACACACCGTCGGTGCGGTTCACCTATTCGGCGGAAGTCGAAGTCCCCCAGGGGCTGGTCGCGGCAATGGCGGCTGAGCAGGTCGGGGTCCAGGAGGGAAGCGGGCAAAACCTCTTCCGCTTCCAGATGCCGCAGCCCATCCCATCCTATTTATTTGCGCTGGTGGTGGGGAATCTGGCGTTCCGTGAACTGGGACCGCGCACCGGAGTCTACGCCGAGCCGGAGACCATCGAGGCAGCCGCCTGGGAGTTTGCCGAGAACGAGATCAAGATGAACGAAGCGGAGAAGCTGCTCGGCCCCTATCTGTGGGGACGCTATGACGTGCTGATCCTGCCGCCTTCCTTTCCCTACGGCGGGATGGAAAACCCGCGCCTGACGTTCCTGACACCGACAGCCATTCTCGGCACCCGCGGCCACACTTCCCTGATCACCCACGAGCTCGCACATGCCTGGACCGGGAACCTGATCACGAATGCCACCTGGCAGGACTTCTGGCTGAACGAGGGCTGGACCACCTATGCCGAAACGCGCATCACCGAAGTGCTGGAAGGAAAAGATGTCACTGATCTGCACGAGGTCTATGATGAAAAACGGTTGATCGCTGTCATGGAACAGATCGGGAAGGACTCGCCGCTGACGTGCCTGAAACTACCTGCCGATGAAAAGGATGCTGATTCATTCACGACCATTATTCCCTACTACAAAGGCTGTTTCTTTTTGCAGGAGTGTGAATATGTCGTCGGCAGAGAACGCTTTGATGCCTTCATCCAAACGTACATGGCTCGCTTTCAATTCCAATCGCTGGCGACCGAGGCATTCCTCGATTTTTTGAAGGCCGAACTGCCGCAAGTGTTCGAAAAGGTCAATGTCCAGCAGTGGATCTATGAGCCGGGTCTGCCCGAAGAGCGACACCGACCCAAATCTTATTTGTATGATGAGGTCCAACAAGCCTTGAATGCTTACCAGCAGGGTATCAAACCTGCTCGGGAGCAGGTGCAGAACTGGCATCGTTATCAAATCATGTCCTTCCTGCAGGGTTTACCCGGGAAGATAGCGGTGGAGGACTGCCGGTATTTCGATGACATTCTCGAGCTTGAAAAACGGAACGATGTGGCGCTCTTCTCTTATTTCTACATTATCTGTATTGCCAGCAGTGATCAGTCGATCCTGCCGCGCGTCGAGCGGTTCATGGAAACGATGGGCCGTATGTTGTACATCCTGCCGGTCGTACGCGCCATGAGCGAGGCGGAGTGGTCGCGCTCGCATCTCCGTTCGCTGTTCGAGCGCGTGCGTGACCGCCATCACCAGATCACGGTCCGTGCAATGGAAGAGACATTGAAAAGAGCAGGATTGTGATCAGCCCCTCGCCAGACTATTAATTTCGTCCAATTCGAAAATGCAAAGGCCAGCGGACAAGGCGCGGCTCCTTTTCATCGCCCCAGGCTGTCAGCAGTTTCCCCCAGATGTTCTCAAGAGGGTGATGTCCCTTTTGTGCCTTATATCTTTGCGTGGCTGACCAGCTGTCCAGAAAGCCGGCGAATTGGTCCAAATTCCAGTTGATTTCCATTACGAATGACCGAGGCATGACCTCTTCAAACGGAAATGGAATCGTTTCATAGCGTTCTTCAAGGTAACGAATACGTTCCGGCCAATAGCCGGCTAATATTTCAAAATAATACTGATTGATTAATTGATCGATCTCCGGGGAAATTTCTGCCAGGTGATATGTCCAGACGGCGAGAATGCCGCCGGGTTTGAGGACACGCTTGACTTCACGATAAAACTCGTCAAAGTTGAACCAGTGGATGGCAACGGCAACAGTGACGAGGTCCACACTGGAGGCGTTGAGTGAAACGTGCTCGGCGGGCTCCACACAATAGTCTACCTTGTCGTGAGCGTATGCCAGGGCAATTTGCCCGGCGCTGGCATCGGTCGCGTGGACGTTATCAAAGTGTCTGGCTAAGCCAAGCGCGGCTTGACCATTGCCCGTGCCGCAGTCCCAGGCGAGGGAATGGCCCGGCGCAAGGGAGGCAAGATAGTCATAAATTTCATCAGGATAGTGTGGACGGTATTGTGCGTATTGCTGGGAATGGCTGGAAAAGTGATCTTCGAAACTAAAATCCTTATTCTCATTTGCCATAAATATTTTCCTTATCCCATATATTCACTGATCCTTGCTTTTGCTTCTTCCAGCGCGCCTTCTGCTTTAAAAGTAACCCTCATGTGATAAATCGAGTACTCGAAGTCATCGGCGATCTGGTAAAGCTTTCCATTTTTGGATTGTTCTGCATACGTTACAAGGAACGTAACGGTTTGTCGAATGATTTCGAACAAGTCATTGTCTTTCTGAGAAAGTTTTTCGGACGACTTATGTAATTCTGCGATTCTGCTCAATTGGGCATGAATATACACGAGAAACTCTTTCATTAAATTGTTCCTGTTATGAACTGAAGCAACTCCCGAAAATGCTTTACCAAACCTGCCAGCTGATAATGAGCGTTCAGTCCGCTGGGGTTGGGCAGGACCCAGACGGTCGCGCCCGCCAGGCGTTCCGGCTGCGGACCAAGGGCGGCCGCTTTTTGGGCAAAAGCCGTCCGGTACGCGCTGATACCCAGCACCGCCACGACCTGCGGCTGGTAGCGTTTCACCTTGGTTTCGAGCTGCCGCCGGCCCGTCACCAATTCATCAGGAGCCAGTTGATCTGCTGTGGCAGTGGCGCGGGGGACTAGATTTGTGATCCCATAACCCAGTGTCAATAATTCCCTCTCTTCGCTGGGATCCAGCAAACGCGGCGTGAAGCCCGCCTGATGCAGCGTGGGCCAGAAACGGTTGCCAGGCCGGGCGAAGTGATGCCCGGTCGCTCCGGAATACAGCCCGGGGTTGATGCCGCAAAACAGCACGCGCAGACCCGGTGCGATCACATCCCGAACGGTTTTATCCTGCGCGGCGAGCTGATCGGCGCGCGTAGGCTTATTAGTACGTTTCATTTTTCAAAAAACTTTTGGTAAGTGACCCCATCCAGGCGATCTTCATAGTAACGCGGCATAATGTACCCGGGCTGGTAACCGATGGCTTCATAGAACTTCCGTCCGCCTGTGTTGGAGGTGGGTGTATCCACATAGATGCCGCGCGCCTTTTTTGATCGGGCGAATTCCTCTGCCCGGCGGACCAAAGCCGCCGCAATCCCCTGGCGTTGAAAATCCGGGTCCACCGCCAGGCCATGGATCTGGCAGAGCTGGTTCCAGGCATAATATTGGACGTAGAGAAAACCCGCGGCGATTTCGCCGGCAGCAGCCACATAGACACCGTAATTTTCCTGATCCTGAGAAAGGTTACGCATGTTTTGCTCGGCAGCGGAGGCATACTGTTCCGCCCAGCCGATTTTTGTCAGGATCCTGCGGATCGACGGCTGGTATTCCGGGGAATGGTCAAGAATGGGTACGGCAGGTTTCATTGGGGTAAAATCAGATTGTTATGAGTATAGCATGCCTATCCGTGGCTGGATCAACTTACGTGACTGCGAGATCATTCCGGGAGGTTTGAGTGGCTATTCCTAGACAACGTGCGCTCGATTATGTGGAGCACGAATGGGGAACGTACGTCGAACGATTCAACCGCCTGCCAAAAGAGGAACAGGATAAACGCGTCAGGGAAATGGGGTATGAATCCTTCCGGGACCTGCTGGCACACATCCTGGCGTGGTGGGACGAGGGCATGAGTATTATTCTTGCCATCGCGGCGGAACGTCCGTTCGAGCGCAAGAAGTATGATTTCGATGTGTTCAACGCCGAAGCCGTTGCCAGGTACAAGCCCTGGGGGGAAGACGAGTTCATGGCTCACTTCGAGAAAACGCGTCAGAAAATGGGAGCAGACCTGAAGTCCATGGATGCGGCCGTGTTCGAGAATCGCCGTGTGGCTGCCTGGCTGAACGGGATCATCGTGCATCACGCGCGCGAACATCTCGCCGCCTTGAGTCGCTTTCTGGTTGTGGACATGCTGGAAAACAATTGGGGGACGTACATCGCAGACTTCAACTGTCTCGAGCCCGAAGCTCAAAAGGATTTTTTATCGAAACAAGGGGTGGATAATTTTCACGATCTGCTTGCACACATCATTGGCTGGTGGGAGGAAAGCGCGCGCATCATTAATGGCATTCTGAACAGTCCAGGCTTCGAATGGCAGGACCCGGAGACGGATGCGTTCAACCTGGAACTGACCCAAAAGTTTTCGACCTGGTCCGACGAGGACCTGGTCAGCCACTATGAGAGTGTCCGCCTGGCGCTGATCGACCTGGTCGAGAGGCTGCCTGAGGATGCCTTCCTGAATAAGCACATCGAAGGCTGGCTCGCCTCAGACGTTGTAGAACATTATGACGATCATCCCATCCCGCATAGCTGAATATCCTTCCATCAGGTGAAACCATGAAAGAACACATTGTTTATCTTGCACTTGGCTCCAATCTCGGCAACCGCCTCGCAAATCTGAAGGAGGCAATCTCGGCGCTGACCCCGCAAATGGACGTAAAGGCAAAGTCACCGGTGTATGAGACACCGCCGTGGGGTTATGAGGACCAGCCTAAGTTTCTCAACCAGGTGATTCGGGGGAAAACCTACCTTGAGCCTGAACCCCTGCTCAAACATCTCAAGCGCCTGGAAATCGCACTGGGACGGAAGGATTCGTTCCCCAACGGCCCGCGTTTGATTGACATTGATATCCTGTTCTTCGATGAACTGATATTCCATAGCCCTGCGCTCATCATTCCTCACCCGCGCTTGCATGAGCGCGCATTTGTCCTCCTGCCGCTGATGGATCTTGACCCTGAACTGGTACACCCTGCCAACAAGAAAAGTGTCCGCGAGATGCTGGCATCCTGCAGCGCCGAAGGGATCGAGAAGGTTGCCTAAGGGTTGCCCAGTTATAAAACCGAAGTTGACTTTGAAGAACCCGTATAATCGCTGAAAACCCACTATGGGGATTTCACATCCTAGAGGAGAACCCATGGAAACTCAAGCCCAGCCCATCCTCCGCCCATTGCGCCTCGGCGAACTTCTCGATCGGGCGATCCGGCTGTATCGCGGAAATTTTTTGACGTTCATTGGCATTATTGCGGTGGTCTACGTTCCTTTAATGGTTCTGCAGACGGCAGCAGCCGCCTTGATGACCAGTTCGGCGTTCATGGGTGCTTCAAACCCTGGTGATGTGTTTACGAACTACGGCTACCTGATTGGATTATTGTCGACCATCATCCTTGCTCTTGTGCAATTCGTCCTCGTACAGGGAATTGCGACCGGAGCCCTGACGCGCGCAGTGGCGGATAATTATCTGGGGAAGAGAACGGGCATTCTGGATGCTTACCGCGGGATTGGCGGTTCATGGCTTTCGCTGGTAGCCGCCCTCTTATTTATCCTTTTGCTGTTTTTCGTCCTGATGGTGTGGTGGATCTTTATCCCCTGTGCCGGAACGTTCACCGGCTTGGGCATGATGATAGTCCTGATGACCGTCGTCAATCCGCTGGTGGCGCCCGCGGTGGTGCTGGAGAATCAGGGGGCCCTGGACGCCGTCCGGCGCGCCTGGAGCCTGACACGCCGCCGCTTCTGGCCCGTATTGGGGTCCATTTTTATTCTTTATTTGTTTAGCCTGCTGATTGTGAATGGTCCCCAGGCGATCGTAAACCTGCTGCTGGCACAGGTGTCTGAATCTTTCGGCGATCGCACCATGCAGCTGGTTGTCACTTCAATTGTCGGGGGTCTCGTCTCACTTGTGTTTGTCCTCATTTATTATCCGCTGCAAATGACAGCTTTTACCCTGATCTATTTTGACCTGCGGGTTCGCACCGAAGGTTTTGATCTTGCGATCCTGACGACGGAAGCCTCCGGTTCGCTGGACGTTTCAGAGGTCATGACCGTTCCCGTGCCGGAGGTGAATGAGGGGCTCATGACGTGGAGTGAAGTTGGCAACTTCGCCATTCTGACACTTGCCGGCATCGGCCTGTATATCCTCTTTTTCTCCATCATCCTGGGAAGCGTGCTTGCCCTCGGCTCGTTCATGCGATAATGAATATCCGTTCTCTGCTTGCGGTCTGGCTGATCACCCTGCTCTCTCTGTCAACTCTTTCGGCAGCAGATCGACCTTCCCGCCCCTGGCATTCTTCCGGAGGGGCGCCGATCGCGCTCGCTGACTACTGGGACCTCGTCCAGGATACGCGGCAAGCCGTTAACCAAATGGATGCGAAACCCGAAGCCGCGATCCGCCAGGAGCTGGACGCGCTGGCGGCGCAGTGGGAGCAAGTCAGCGCGGTAGAGCTGCCTGATCAGAGCGTCGTGGATGTTGATCCATCGTATCTTATTGCGGAGCTGCGCAATGATCCCCCCGAGCTTAAGCGGCTGGCAAGTCTGCTCGATGCCTTACTTCACGCACATGAAGAATACCCACAAAAGGTCTTCACCCTTGAGGACCTCCTTCCGCTGAAGGAGATCCTCAGCCGGCCCGAATTCCAATGGCAGCAAGAGGCACAGACACTTCAACTGCCAGACTGGCTGGTCAGCTTCTACGAGAGCCTCCTCAACTTTTTGGAGCGGGTGATTTTTCAAACCGGCACCATGATTTACGAGGGGCGCACGCTGTTGAAGATCGCCGGGGTGATTATTTTTATTTTGAGCCTGTTCTTTATTTCAAGGGGTCTTTCACGCAGTGTAGTGCGTGAGGCTCAGCTGGCTGCCGAGCATGACGGGAACAATGAGTTGCTGACCTCAAAAGGCGCCTTGAAGCGTGCAGAGACGCTTTCGATGCAGGGCGATTATCGGAACGCGATCCGTTATTTGTATCTTTCCTCCCTGCTGGTGCTCGATGAACAGGGCCTCATGCGCTATGACCGTTCACGCACGAACCGTGAATATCTGCGGAGCGTCTCTTCGAAACCTGAGCTGGCGAAACCGTTACAGGATGTTATCGACGTGTTCGACCGGGTCTGGTACGGATTCGAAGGCGTGGATGAGAAAACCTATCAATCCTATGTGGAGCGTGTGGATGAATTGCGGGAGAAAAAGGAATGAAAAACCTTTCCCGCGATGCAAAACTTGGCATTGGGACCCTGATCACGCTCGTGATCGTTACAGCATTGGCCAGCATCGGGCAACGGACGGAGCAGCAGCATCCAACGCTATCCAGTCTTTCCTCCGCTCCGGACGGCGCGCTGGCATTGAAACTGTGGGTGAAAGAGTTACAGTACGATGTGGATGAACAGGTGCTGGCAAATTTCGTCCCGCCGCAGGATGCCTCGATCGTTTTTATGTTGGAGCCCATGTTTCCCACAGAAAGTGAATTGCAGCGTCTCGATGATTGGGTGGATGCCGGCGGAACATTGATTGCCATCGGGGAGCAATACAGCATGTATTCGCTGCTCGAACACTATCATTTCGGTTTCAAATATCTGCAGGAGGGGGATGGCATCCCTGCCAGTGAGACTCCCCTGTTTGATTCGCCGGTGGCTCCTGACCTGAATAACGTACAGGTGAGGACCACGCTCAGTTCCGAGCGCGACGATTTCGTCGTTTTAGCCGCCTACCAGGGTCAGCCTGTAGTGGTCTCGTTCGAGCAGGGCAAGGGCCGCGTGCTTCTCGGGACGACAACGGAGTCCTTTACCAATGCCGGGCTGAAGAAAGCCGGTAATCCGGAATTCGTGTTGAACATCCTTGCGCTTGCCCGGACCCGGGGCACGGTCTGGTTCGATGAGTGGCATCACGGACTGCAAAGTGGCGCTGAGATCCTGGGACCCGGGCAGTTCCTGCGGCACACTCCTGTAGGTCGTTCCTTATTGTTTATGACATTTGCCATTTTTATTGTGCTTTTCATCCAGGGACGCGGCTTTGGCAGACCCGTGCCGCTCTCCCGGGAGATCAGGCGCCGCGGCGCGCTGGAGCACGTGACCGGCATCGCCAACCTCAGCCGCCGCGCCGCCCATCGCCCGGCAGTGATGATGCAATACCATCAGCAGATCAAGCGCAAACTCGGTCAGCGTTACCGGCTCGACCCGGGCATGGATGATAAGGAATACGTCGACAGGCTGGCAGGCTATAACCCATCCCTGGAGAAGGACCAGTTGCTTAACCTGTTGAAACGTTTGCAGCGCAAAGACATCAGCGAAACAGAGATGGTACACCTCGCGGCCGAGGCAGCCAGGTGGATCGATAATTAAACCTCGCGCTGAGCGGAGGGGCAGTGCTCTTCTGCCCCGCAGACGAAGCGCGCATGGCAACCTGCGCTTCGTCTGCGCTCACTACAGTCCCGATGCACTTCGGGAGCGCGAATATTAGGAGAACTTATGAACCCAACGGATCTCAAGAATATTTTTGAAGGACTGCGCACGGAAGCCAATAAAGTTCTGGTCGGATTGCAGGAGCCGTTTGAGCTCCTCGCCGTCGCCTTGTTTACCGGCGGGCATGTCCTGCTGGAGGGTGTGCCGGGGACTGCCAAAACACTGATGGCGAAGACCCTTGCCCACATGGTGCAGGCGAAGTTCACCCGCATCCAATTCACCCCGGACCTGATGCCGTCCGATATTCTTGGCACCAGCGTATTCGACGTCTCGACGACCCGCTTCCACCTGAAGAAGGGACCGATCTTCACGCAGCTTCTTCTGGCTGACGAGATCAACCGCGCACCCGCCAAGACCCAGTCGGCCTTGCTGGAGGCGATGGAAGAGAGACAGATCAATCTCGAAGGGGAACGGCATGTGCTCGAGGCGCCGTTCATGGTGATCGCGACCCAAAACCCGATCGAATATGAAGGAACCTACCCGCTCCCCGAGGCACAGCTCGATCGCTTTATGTTCAAAGTCCTGGTCCCGTACTCTCCACTGGACGATGAAGTGGAAGTGCTGCGGCGTTACCATCATGGCTTCGACGCGCACGATCTGCAAGCCGCGGATCTGAAACCAGTCTTGAGCGCCGCGCAGGCAGTGGAAATAAGAGAGTCGATCAAACAGGTCGTTGTGGAAGAAGGCATTCTCACATACGTTGCAAAGATCGGCGTGGCAAGCCGGCAGTCCCCTGATGTTGTGCTGGGAGCCAGTACGCGCGCAACGACCCACGTTTTACTTGCCGCGAAAACCTTCGCCGCCCTGCAGGGCCGCAATTACGTCACACCCGATGATGTTAAATTCGTTGTGCCGCCGGTATACCGGCATCGCATTCTGTTGAAACCGGAAGCGGAGATCGAAGGACTGGATGCGGATTCGGTGATACAGAGAGTTTTGGGGAGCGTTGAGGTTCCGCGTTAAAAGGATGAAGGCGGAGGGATGAAGGCGGAAAGGTGGAAGCATGGCTGAAAATCAAGATTTGAAAGTCAGAACGAAACAATTCGCTCTGCAAATGATCCGCCTTTATACTTCTTTACCGAAAACGACGGAAGCTCAAGTCATCGGAAAACAAATTCTCCGTTCGGGAACATCTGTGGGCGCACAATATCGTGAGGCTCAACGCGCAAAATCTGATGCCGATTTCATCAACAAGATCGAAGGCTCTTTGCAGGAATTGGACGAGACTGACTATTGGCTCGAATTGCTCAAAGACTCAGGAATATTTTCCGCCGAAAATCTACATCCGCTTTTGAAGGAGACGAATGAATTAACCGCGATTCTTGTGACCATCGTCAAGAAAGTCAAAAACAGACGGACAAGCCGTTAACTTCATCCTTCAGCCTTCCGATTTCATCCTTTATGTTACCCACTACTCGCGCTCTTCTCTTTCTCCTCCTCGCGGCTCCCATCATGGCATTGGGTGCCTGGCTTCCGTTCATGGAATGGATCGCCTGGGGCTATGCCATATTTGTCTTTGCAATGATGGTTTTCGACTGGCGCCTGGCGGGGGATATCAGGCAGTTCGATGTAGTCCGTGAACATGACAGCAAGTTATCGCTGGGAGCGGAGAACCCGATCCGTCTCAGCCTGAGAAATCGCTCGTGGCGCGGGGTCCACTTCACGGTCCGGGATGAGCCGCCCGAACTGTTCAAGATCGAGACGCGCACCATGGATGGTCACGTCGCGCCGCGCGGCACGTGGGAGTTCATCTACCATGTGCGTCCCTTGCGGCGCGGGGATTATCAATTCGGTGATCTGACTCTGCGCTGGCTGGGCCCGCTCGGATTGGTCATACGGCAGGCAAAAGTAAGTGCGAAAGAGCCCGTCAAGGTCTATCCGAATTTGCTGGACGTGCGGCGCTATGACTTGTTGCTGCGGCGCAATCGCCTGCAGGAGATGGGCTTGCGGACCACGCGTCAGTTCGGCGAAGGGACGGAGTTCGAGCGCTTGCGCGAGTATCTGCCCGACGACGAGTACCGGCGCATCAACTGGAAGGCGACCGCCCGGCGGAATTTCCCCGTGACCACGGAATATCAAACAGAGCGCAGCCAGCAGGTGATCGCGGTCCTGGATGCCGGACGCATGATGCAAAGTCCCGTGGCAGATATTGCGAAGCTGGATTACGTGGTGAATGCAGTGCTGCTGCTGACCTATGTGGCAACCGGCAAAGGCGACCGGGTCGGCATGCTGAGTTTCGCCGATGATGTGATGCATTATCTCAGCCCCCGCCAGGGCCGCGGACAGTTCTACCGTATGCTGGAATTGTTGTACGCCATGGAGCCGCAGCCCGTGGAGCCGGATTACCGGAAGGCGCTTGCCTACCTGGCAGTCAAGCAGAGACGCCGCGCCCTGGTCGTTGTGTTCACCGATCTCACCGGCGGCGCGAGCTTGACCTCGCTCGTGGCACAGATGTCCATGCTGGCGCGCAGCAGCCTGCCGCTGCTGGTGACGATCAGCGACCCGGATGTGGTGGATGCATCCCAAATGACCCCACATGATTCACTCGGAGTCTATCAGCGTGCCGCGGCGAGTCAAATGCTCGACGAGCGCCGCGTGGTGCTGGATTCGCTGCGCCAGCGCGGAGTCCTGACCCTGGATGTGCCCGCGGATCAGCTTTCATTGTCGGTGATCAATCGCTATTTGGAGTTGAAGGGGAGAATGCAGTTGTAGGTTTTTCGAATAAGAAGTAGGTCACGCTTCCAGCGTGACCTACTTAATTATTTTCTTCTTTGCTCGTCCCGCCAGCAATAAATAACTATACAGCACAGCCCCGCTGCCGATTCCCACTGCCCACTTGGCAGGGATGGCTATATTTTCATTCGGAGAAATGAACCCCTCGATCGTGCCTGCGACGACGAGCCAGGGCACCGCCCCGAGCAGCAGGTACACTGCTTTGCGTGCAGCCTGGGCGAGGGCATCGCGCCGGCGCATAAGTCCGGGGCGCAGGATCGCCCAGCCCAGCATCAGACCGGAAGCCCCTGCGATAAAGATGATCGTCAGCTCGATGACGCCGTGCCCGATGACGAACGTCCACAGCTCGAAACCGATGCCGTGGAAGGAAGTCAGTCCCGTCAGGGTACCGATGATCAAACCGTTGAAGAACAAGACCCACAGGGTCAGCAGGCCGGCGGTTAACCCGCTCGCAAAGGCAAGGAACGAAACCTGAATGTTGTTCCGCATGATGAAGGCAGCCGTGTAAGGCCGCTCTTCCACGGGGATATCGATCCATAACTCTTTATTTTCCACGATCCCGATCATTTCGTGCATTTGAGGTGGCAGCAGCAACGTGGCAGACTCCGGTCTCAGGTAGGTCACAACGCCGGAGGCGATCCCGGGAAGAATAAATAACAATGCCGCGCTGAACGTAAAGACCCAGGTCTCGCGGAAGAGGCGTGGGAAGCCGACGGTGGCAAAATGCCAAAAACGTCTCAATGCCAGTGGCTCGCTGCGATACACCACCGCGTGGGCGCGTGCCACCAGCTGGTTGAGATAGACCGTTACCTCATTCCGGGGAAAATCACGTTTGGCGAGCGCCAGGTCAGACGTGGTCGCCCGGTAGAGACGTGCCATGTCGCGCACCTGGGATTCTGAGAGCCGGCGCATATCCTTCTGACTCTGGTCGAGCAATTGGCTTAAAGTCTCCCAATCGCCTTTCCGAGACTGGTAAAATTCATCCACACGCATAAGCGAATTATACATGACACTTCCTGAAGAAACTCTCGATATCCAAACCCCTGAAAATGTGGCTTTTGGCTACCAGGTGGCAGGGCTGGGTTCACG